>Ga0247740_1000874_pt1 | contig 13535 bp, 7 predicted proteins | sample UWRJL148409B2_FD_180942 | JGI IMG/M metagenome (GOLD analysis project Ga0247740, IMG submission 180942) | Plant litter microbial communities from Arlington Agricultural Research Station in Wisconsin, United States - UWRJ-L148-409B-2 | ecosystem: Environmental > Terrestrial > Plant litter >...
TTTGATAGCTTTTTCGAAAACTTTAAAACGTTCAATATAATCTGGTCCCCATTGCTCGTTTCCAACTCCAATAAATTTTAAATTGAATGGTTTTGGATGTCCCATATCGGCTCTCACTTTTCCCCAAGCTGTCGTTTGATCGCCGTTTGCAAATTCAATTAAATCTAAAGCATCTTGTACATAAGGATCAATTTGATCCATTGGAACCAATTCTCCGGTGTTGAATTGACACGCCATTCCACAGCTTAAAATTGGCAATGGAGATGCTCCAATATCTTCTGAAAGTTGAAAATATTCAAAAAATCCTAAACCAAAACTCTGGAAATAATCCGGAGCCGGACGATGTGCAAATTCCATGTTCCAACGATTGACTGCCGTTTCTCTATCTTCGACCTTTCCAACCGATTTTTTCCATTGGTAACGTTCTGCCAAAGTTCTTCCTTCTACAATACAGCCGCCTGGAAAACGTAAAAATCCCGGTTTCAAATCGTATAATAATTGTACTAAATCACTACGCATCCCATTTTTTCTTCCTTTCCATGTATCTTCTGGAAACAACGAAATATTATCCAAATCGATAACTCCGTTTCCTTCAAAAGTAATTTTCAGTTTTGCCTTAGCTTCTGTTGCTGTAGAAGTTAACTGAGCAGTATAATCTGTCCAGTCTTTCGATGTTGGAACAATCGAAGTTTCGCCTAAAACTTTATTGTCCTTATCTATAAATTGAAACTTGATCTTGGTAATGTTTCCTGATAATTTTGAAGCTTTTAAAGACAGATTGTATTTGAGGCCTTTCTTAATTCCCATTCCCCTAAAACCTTCATTGATCAATTGATAACCGCTTGCATCATTAAGAGTAACTCTGCAATAATTATGATTGGTTCCTTGGTTTGAATACTGAACTACAGTGGCAATTCCGGATTGCTGATTTAGTTTATGACGATCGCTGTTGGGTTCTTGCCAACCCATCATTGGAAACAGAAATTCAAACGATCTGTTTTTAATCATTTCAGCATACAAACCTCCATCGGCTGCAAAATTGATGTCTTCGAAAAATACTCCGTACATAGTCGGCTGAATTTTGGTTACTGTTTGGGCAACATCAACCTGAAGATTATTTTTTTGTGCCGAAGCAAAAAGGCCGTTCAGCAATAAACCGCAAAGGGTAATTTTGGTAATTAAATTGGACTTCATTTTTTATTATATTTAATGTGTTTTTAGCACGCGGATGACGTGGGTTAAAACGGGTTTTTATTTTTATTTATTTAACTGTGGCTTAAATTTAAAACACATAGAAACATAGTTTTTTGGTGCTAAAAAGGCATTTCATTTATTTAAAAAAACATAGCTATGTGTGCAAATCTAGATTTGTTTTGTACTCTTTTTTATTAGTTTTAATTCTATGTATCTATGTGTTTAAATTTTCTCACGCAGATTTCGGAGATCGAGCAGATTTTTTTCTAATCTTTTTAATCCTTTAATCTGTGGCATTTTCTTGATTCTTTCTTCTTTCCTCTATTTTCTATATTCTATGTTCTATATTCTATGTTCTATGTTCTATATTCTATGTTCTATGTTCTATGTTCTTTATTGTATGTTCTTTATTCTATCTATAATCCAACCAAACTTTCATTTTTCCAACGCCACGATTCGACCACGAATAATAAGGAATGGCTTTGAATTTTGAATTCTCAATTACATTTACGCCCTGCAATAAATTCGCTTCTTTTTTTACTTTGAAAGTATCTGAAGAACTTATATTGATTTTATCGAAATTGCTTTTGTTATCAATTTCTTCAACTGCGTAAACAATTGGACCGTATTCTAAAGAAACTTTATTTTTATTGGTTGCTACCTTTGAATTGGTTTCAACTTCCTGAACTTCCATTGGAAAATTAAGAGCGATTTTATCTCCTTTTTTCCAATTTTTGGTTACGTTGAAATAACCATTTTCAGGCTGAATTGCCAATGTTTCCCCGTTTACGGTAATCGTTGGTTTTTGAGTTGAAGCTTTTCTATACGTATATAAATCTCCTGGCAAAACTTCATTTCTTGCCCAGCCCGGAACTCTAAGTTTAATTGTGAATTTACTCTCTTTTTTCGGATTTACAGAAATTCCAACTTTTCCGTTCCAAGGATAAGAAGTTTGCTGTGCAATCTGTAAATCGGTTTTTCCTAATGTAAAAGAAGCATCATTTGAAGCATACAAATTCACATATAAATCATTCTTTGTTTTAGAATAAATCAAACCGGGAATTGATGGGATAAAACGAATCAAATTAGTCGGACAGCAGGAACAATCAAACCAAGCCTGACGCGTACACGAACCTCTGTTCGATTTGTAAACGCCATCAGCTTCTAAGGCATTTGGATAAAAAAATTGTTTTCCGTCAAGCGAAATGCCCGAAATTAATCCGTTGTACATGGTTCTTTCGATAACATCAAAATATTGAGATTTCCCGTATAAACTGTGCAGTCTGTGGTTCCAATACACATCGCCAATTGCAGCGCAGGTTTCGTTGTAAGCGGTTAAATTAGGTAATTCATAATTATCTCCAAATGCTTCTCCGTCATGTCGCGAACCTATCCCGCCGGTGATGTACATTTTTTTACTGACCATGTTATCCCATAAATTATTTACGGCATTTTCATAGGCTTTGTCTTTTGTCAGTGCGACAATATCGGTCATTCCCGCATACATATAAACGGCACGAACAGCATGTCCTACTACTTCTTTTTGCTCTGTAACTGGTATATGATCCTGTGCATATTCTCCGTATAATTTGTGATTATTTGGATTCCCGCGATTGTCCAGATAATATTTGGCCAGTTTCAAATAATCTTTCTTTCCTGTAATTTGATACAATTTTAATAATCCTGTTTCTACAATCTGATGTCCCGGAACTCCTTTTACCTGACCTGGATTATCTCCAAAAGTTCTTACCAGCATATCGGCTGCTTTTATGGCAATCTCTAGAAAATTGGTTTTTCCGGTTGCTTCATAATGCACGATTGCGGCTTCTATTAAATGTCCCGGATTGTATAATTCGTGACTAATCTGCAAAGATTCCCAACGTTTTCCTTCGATTACGGGAACCCAGGTTGCAGGTGGTTTTGCCGGATTTATCGTTCTCCAGGTTGTAATGTATCCGTCTGCTTCCTGACCTATTTTTACAATGGCAATCATCGAATCCAGAACCCTTTCCAGCTTGGGATTTGGAGCACTGATTAAAGTATTTGAGGCTCCTTCAATGATTTTATACACATCAGTGTCGTCAAAAGGCATATCGCCGCGAACTTTTCCTGTTTTTTGTTTTCCTGCAATTAAAAAGTTTTCAAAACGCCCTTCTTCATTGCATTTTTGAATCGCGTAAGCTATTGTAATTTCCTGTACTCTTTTGATAATGGGCAGCCAAAAAGAATCGGTAAGTTTTACATTCTGAATATTGACCGGCTCAATTTCGTAACCCGCTTTTAACACGGAAGTTTTATCGCTTTTTTGCACCACATTGTTTTTGTTTTCTTTACAGGAAATCAAAATTAAAAGTGATAAGAAAATTGTTATTATAGGAAAATTATATTTTTTCATTGTTGTTGTATTCTATTTTAAAACGGGCCACAAATCTGCATCCCAAAGCATTTCTTTAACTATTAATCTCGGCACTCCATTAGTTTTCTTTTCGTAAGCATGATAGAAGATGTAATCTTTCCCATCAAAGGTGTAAGCGCTGTTATGGCCTGCGCCAAAGTAATTTTCGTCGCCTTGCACTACTAAACTGCCCCCGCCTTCATTTAATGATTTTCCGTCTTTATCAACATAAGGTCCCGTTACATTTTTGGCTCTTCCAACCACAACTTTATAAGTGCTTTTTTCGCCGCGGCAGCATAAATCCCAGGAAAGAAATTGATAATAATATCCGTTTTTCTTGAAGATAAATGGAGCTTCTAATGCACCGTCTCCAGGATCTGAATCTGGTAATTCAAAAGTTCTTTTGCGTTTCGAAATCGTATGCCATTCCTGAGGCTGAGCAATCGATTTTAAATCGGGATTTAATTTTACCAATTTCAATCCTTCCCAAAAGGAACCAAAGGATAACCATGGCGTATTGTTTTCGTCAAAAATTAAATTCGGATCAATGGCATTCCACATATCGCGATTGGGTTGTGATTGAATCACGATTCCCTGATCGACCCATTTGTAATTTTTATCTTTTGGATCTAAAGTCGTATTGGTCGCAACGCCAATTGCCGAAGTATTTTTGGCGAAAGCCGAAACAGAATAATACAGATAATACGTATTGTTATGAAATGAAATATCCGGTGCCCAGATATGATTTTTAAAATCAGCAGCAACACCATCTGCCCAAACGGGTTTTTCTGAAAAAACCTGAGGCTGTTTGTCCCATTTTTTTAAATCTTTAGAACTAAAAACACTGATTCCGTTCCCTGTACAATACAAATAATAAGTGTCTTTTTGTTTGATGACAACCGGATCGTGCACGACAATATCCTGCGCAAATGAAACTGAAGCTATCAGCATCATAAGAACAGAAAGTGAATATTTTATGTTTTTGTAAAACTTCATAATTGGATATTTTTTTTCACCATATAAGTGATATAAGATAATTTAAGCTTTTGCTGAAAACTGTGACTTTCTACATCATATAAGCTAAAACTGAAAACCGAGACTGAGACTGAAAACTATTTACTGAATACCCTCAGATGTCATCACCACTCGTTTCATTGTTCCGTCTTTGTTGTAATACAATTTATCGACACAAACAGATCTTCTGAAACTTCCTCCGTCTGGAATAGATGCTCCGTTGTGATAGATAAAATACGACTGTCCTTTAAAATCTATTATCGCCTGATGGTTTGTATTACTATTTCCGGCGATTTCATTCAGAATTCCTTTAAATTCCCAAGGACCTGTAATTGATTTACTCATAGCGTAGGCAATTTTCTCTGGAAACTCATACGCATAAGATAAATAATACCAGTCTTTATGTTTGTGAATCCAAGGTGCTTCTGTAAAATGCGGCAACTCTTTTATGTGATGAATCGGGCCATCTAATTCGATCATATTTTCTTTTAATTTGGCATAATGACAGGCTGTATTTCCCCAAAATAAATAGGCTTGTCCATCTGTATCGATATAAACTGTAGGATCGATATCGTCCCAGCTTATATCGGTAAATTTGGTCATGTCGTTTGTAATCAAAGCTTTTCCTAATGCATCTTTAAAAGGGCCGGTTGGACTGTCAGAAACTGCAATTCCAATAGCTTTGCCGTGCACTGAGCCATGTTCGACGGTCACATACCAATAAAATTTTCCGTTTCTTTCAATTACCTGCGAAGCCCATGCGTCACCTTTTGCCCATGTAAAATCACTAGCTTTTAAGGGCACCGGATGTGATTCCCATTTTTTCATATCCGAAGAAGAATATACTACCCATTCGTTCATTTTATAAAAATGAAAATCTTTAGGTGCTTCGTCATGACCTGCATATAAATACACTTTATCCTTGTAAACCAATGCTGCAGGATCGCCGGTATATTGATCTTTTATAATTGGATTATTGAATTTTACGGGGTCAATTTGAGTTTTACCAGACTGTGCCTGAACTATTGGACAGTTAGCTAATAAAACTAAAAGTGAAAGGCTTGTAATTATATTCTTCATTATGGTTTATTTACACATTATTTTTTCACACAGATTTTTATTTTTTAAGTCATGGTAAATAAGTCCCAACGAGACGTAATATTTATAGTGTGCTTTTTTTGTTCTTTAGCAAAAACCCTATCAGGGGTGACATATTTGCAATCTTAAGAAAAACTTATATATCGCTCCCCTGGAGCTAATAGAAACAACCTGTTATATTCGCTATAAATATTACGCTCCGCTGGAGCTTTTAATGCCCTAAACTACTTTCTTGAAATCTGGGCTATTGTTGGAATTTGGAATTTAAAAAAATTGGAATTTTAATTTATCTTTTTACCCCAAACCGGTAATCCCGTTGCTGTTAAACCTGAGTAACTCAAGGTTACTTTTCTGGTTGCTGATTCCCAATCCCAGGCATCGGTTACATTGCATTTCACTCCGTTTACGGTCAGTATTTTTTTGCTGCTGTCATACGACCAGGTTCCTGTTGCATCACCGCTCACTTTTTTGTCGGCAGTTAAATAAATGGTTCCGGCTTTTTGAATGGTTTTGTATTGATAATTCATTGTAATCTGCTCCCACGTCCCTATGAAATTTGCCTCTGTAATTGTGGTTGTCGGAACTCCGGCATAACGCTCCGCTTCAACAACCGGCCAGCCATCTTCTGTCCATTCAATCCCGCGAACATGACCCATCATAACCGCATTTGAAGCCGCAATTCCCGGAACTCCTTCCGGCAAACGTCCTTGTGAAGCATAATACCATTTTTTAGTATCCGGATTTTGAAAAACTGCGCAGTGTGCAAAACCTACCCATCCTGTGTGATTTTTAAATTGATATGGATGTGTAAGCATTGGGAAACATTCTGCACCATTTGTAATACTGCTTCCGCTGATAGTTAAATAGGGACCTAAAATGCTTTTTGATCTTGCAACACGCGTGTTATACGCTACAGACAATTCATCATAAGCCAAAAACAAATAATAATATTGTGTATCTGGATTATAAATTATTTCCGGGCCTTCAAGCGCCTGCCAACGGTTTGTACTTACACTTCCACGGCCTGCAATTCGTACTCCGTAATCATCAATTGTTTTCAATTTATCTGGTTTTCCGGTTGTCGGATTCAGTTTTAAAGCTGCAATTCCTGAATGCCAGGAACCGTAAATTAAATATTGATCGCCTTCGGGAGTCTGAATAAAACTTGGGTCAATGGCGTTGAATTTGAAATAAGCATCCCAGTCGTTTCCTCCGTTTCGAACGTAACTTTTTACACCATCCGGCTCAGAACAAACGACCATTCCTTTATCTACCCAATTGTTAGACGCTAAATCAGTTGTTTCGGCTAAGCCAATGAAAGCGCGTTCTGTCCAGGAAGTATTGGTATCTGTTCCTACAATAGGATTCGTTACTACAATACTGTAGTACATTCTGTAAATATTGCCTACTTTTCGAACGCAAGGCGCCCAATATCCATAATTAGGATTTGTAATGGGCGGTAATGCCGGAGACATTCTTGCTCTTTTATTGTTTAAGGAATCTTTTACCCAGGCCGGGGCTTCGGTCATTGACGATCCCATAAATTCCCAGTTGATTAAATCTTTCGATCTTCTGTAAAAAAAATGTCCGTGACCATCCGTTGCATTCCCGTAAGAAGCATCTGTTTGGTACATATAATAGTAATCACCCGATTTTTCTACCGATGGATCGTGAACGTTGGCTAAGTTCCATTGTGCTCTGCTTCCCCAACCTGATAACGAGGTGTAATTATCAGCATAAGTTGGTCCGGGAAAAGCCGGCGTCACTACGGGCGGATCAACCACAACCGGCGGATCAGGATTTTCATTTGTTGCAGGATCATCTTTTGAACAGCTCACTGCAGCAAAAACAAATAAAAGCAGCCCTAAATACGAGGCTGTTTTTATTATGTATTTTGATTTTTTCATCTTTTAGCTTGTTATTTTCCTTCTAACACTACCACTGAGAAAGGAGGAATTGTGATTTCTAATTTTCCTTTTTTATTTTCGAAACCTTTAAAAACTGTTGGTACAATTTTGTTTGGAGTATCGAATGAATTATAATCCTGTAACTTAGCTGATGTTATAATAGTTCCTGTGAAATTTTTCACGCCCAGATTATTGACATCTATTTCTATTTTATTTTTGTTCTTAGCATCTACATTTACTAAAGAAATATGCACCAATCCGCTTTTGTCTTTTGATGCCGAAGCAGAAACTGCCGGAAGTGATTCTCCGTTGAACGTGTATAATGGTGATTGAAAATTGACTGGCAATAATTTAGCATCCTGATGAACGCTATACAATTTCATAACATGATACGTTGGCGTTGTAATCATTTTTGCTTTATCAGTAAGGATTACCGCTTGCAAAACGTTTACACATTGTGCTAAGTTTGCCATACGAACCCTGTCTGCATGATTATTGAAGATGTTAAGCGTTGCTCCGGCCAAAACCGCATCTCTCATGGTATTTTGCTGGTATAAAAATCCAGGATTTGATCCTTTTTCTACTTCGTACCATGCTCCCCATTCGTCTACAATCATGGCTACTTTTTTCTCCGGATCGTATTTGTCCATTATCGCAGCATGTTTGGTCACCAATTCTTCCATTTTTAAAGCAGATTGCATGGTATGGAAATAGCCGTCTTCTGTAAAATTTACTCCATCACCTTTTTTAGCCCAATCGATAACGGCATAATGATGTACTCCTACTCCGCCCAACATATTGATCGGAATATTTTTCATTAAAACTTCTGTCCAGTTATAATCGGCGCTGTTTGATCCTGATGCAATTCTGGTAATTCCGCCCGTGTTTTCCCAATCTGACATGAAAGTGGCGTATTTGCGGTATTCATTAGCATAATATTCTGCTGTCATATTTCCTCCACAGCCCCAGGCTTCATTTCCAATTCCCCAGAATTTTACTTTCCAAGGTTCTGTTCTTCCGTTTTTTTTACGCAAATCACTCATCGGACTTTTGCCGCTGAAGTTGGTGTATTGAACCCAATCAGACAATTCCTGAACAGTTCCGCTTCCAACGTTTCCTGACAAATAAGGCTCTGCTCCAAGAAGTTCGCACATATTAAGGAAATCGTGTGTCCCGAAACTATTATCTTCAGTCACGCCACCCCACCATTTGTTTACAATAGTTGGTCTCTCTTGTTGTGGTCCTATTCCGTCTTTCCAGTGGTACGTATCAGCAAAACATCCGCCTGGCCATCTTAAATTTGGAATTTTTAATTCTTTTAAAGCTTTCACAATGTCATTTCTAACTCCTCTTGTATTTGGAATTTTGGATGTATCGCCCACAAAAAAACCTCCATAAATAGAGCGTCCTAAATGTTCTGCAAAATGCCCGTAAATGTTTTTGTCGATTGTAGGTGCATCTGCATTGTTTTTTATAGTAACAACTGTAGTTTGATTTTGAGCAAAATTAACCTGACTGAAAAGGGTAAAAAGAAATGTGCTTAAAAGTATTTTTTTCATAATTTGTTTTTATAAGTTATAAAGAGGAAAGCTTGATGAAACTTTCCTCTAAATAGTATTTTAATAAGAAAGTGATGGCCATCCTGATGACCATGTAAAATATACAATTTCGAGTTTTGGATTTCCACTGTCCGCTCCATCATAATAATGAACTGATCCTTTTTGAGTTCCGACAATTCTGGATAAATGACCTGGTCCGATATAATTTCCTTGTGTTGCTAAAACTGTTGTTCCGCCGCCGTTCTTTAAATTGACTCCGTTTTTATCAACATAGGGTCCAAACGGACTTGTTGAACGACCTACTACAATATAGTACGTACTGTTTACGCCGTTACAGCAACTACCCCGGTTTACGAACATATAGTAATAACTTCCTTCTTTTATCAAACAAGGCGCTTCCCAACTTGCACTGTTTCCGCCGGCAACAATTGTTTTGCTTCCTGTCGTTTTTCCTGTTGAAGGATTAATCTGGATGACTCCAATTCCGGCATGCCAGGAACCATACGCCATATAAACATTGCTTCCGTCTACTAAAATTGAAGGATCAATTGCATTCACATCTGAAGATGATGAGGATGAAACCACAACACCTCTATCTGTCCAGGTTGTTCCTGCCGAAGCACTTATCGCCGGAGCAGTTACCAACCCTATTGCTGATGTTGCAGCACCAAAAGTGGAGCATGAATAATACATATTCCATCGATTATTGAACCAGGCAACATCTGGCGCCCAAAATGTTTTTACAAAACCGGGTACATATCCTGTGATCCAATTTGGAGTCGAAGTAAATACTGATGCTCCCCAAGTCCAACTTGCTAAATTTGTTGAATACGTCATGGGTATATTATCTCCTGTTGTAAATACGTAATAGTTTACGCCACTTTTTACAATGGTACTCGGATCGTGTGACGGAACTGTTCCTGTAACGGTTTTGGCTGTTATATTTTTTACTTGAGAATTCTGAGTCTCTACAACCGCTGCTGTATCCTCATTTGAAGAATTTATAAGATCTTCATTTTGGCAACTTGCTAATAATACTGCTAATAAAACTAAACTTGTAATTGTTTTCATTGGTTATAATTTTAGTTAAGGTGTAATTATCATATCTCTGCAATGTCAATTTCTGTTTTTAAGATAATATCATGTAAAGATTTTTAGGCCCTTACATGATATTAAGTATTCTAACTAATTCAAAATAAATTCTTTTTTTAGTCACAGTTTTCAGTTTAGACTGAGACTGCGACTGAAAACTTAATAACTGTCATTCTGTTTTGTTCCAGGATTATTATCCATTTCTAATTGCGGAATTGGATAAAATTCTCTTCCTGCTGTGTACGAATTAAACTCAGCGTCTCTTGATTTTAACCAAGCTAGTTTTGTTGCATCCTGCAACCATCCCCAACGACGAATGTCATCAAAACGGTGTCCCTCAAGAGGAAACTCCAGGAATCTTTCGTGACCTATTTGTTCTCTCATTTGAGCTTGCGACATATTTGGTTTTACTGTTGCTAAATCCGGAAGACCCACTCTGTTTCTTACCATCTGAATATATCCATATGCTCCGGGAGTATCACCCGTTTCGTTTAAAGTCTCTGCATACATTAACAAAATATCTGCATATCTTAATAAACGCTCATTGATACCGGAACGCCAGTCGTATTCGTCTGCAAATTCTCCGTCAGAATTTTGGTATTTTCTACAAAAGATGTCATTTAAATCTCCAGGACTTTTAGCATAAAAAGTGGCAAAATCTTTTCCGTACAATTTCATTCCGCCTGGTTTATTATAAAATATAGTAGCATCTAAACGAGGGTCAAGATCTCCTGTTGTTGTTTTCTCATCGTGAAATTCATTAAATAGTGCCCACGAAGGCTGAACGTCTGTCCATCCAAAAGCTCTTGGTGCATAAGTAATGGCGCGAGCCGAAGTTTTCCCCCAACCTGAAGCGGGAGCTCCGCCCCAACCTAAATCAACTCCTCCGGCTTCTCTGCTAAATTGTACTTCAAAAAGTGATTCAGAATTGTTTTCATTAACAGTAGTAAAATTATCGCGATAGTTTGCTACTAAAGAGTAAACGCCTAAATCGATAACTTGTCTGAAAGCCGTTTTAGCATTCGCAAAATCTTTATTAAATAAATAAGCTTTTCCTAAATATCCTAAGGCAGCACCTTTTGTAGCACGTCCTTTTTGACCTCCGTCTATCCCAGAAATATTATCATAAGAAACCGGTAATAAATCGGCAGCCGCTTTAAAATCGGCAATAACCTGAGCCCAACCTTCTGCTTCTGTTTTTTGCGGATAATATACTGCCAGTTCTGTTGGTACAGGTACATTTTTAAACAAGTTCACGGCATGAAATAAAAATAATCCTCTTAAAAAATAAGCTTGTCCTAAGATTCTGTTTTTAAGCGCCTGATCCTGAAAACCAATTTCCGGTACATTTGTTAAAACCTGATTGGCACGGTAAATTCCCTGATAATACGTTTCAAATGCCCACCCGTAAATGGATGCATCGGCAACATTCGAGTTAAAGTGACCCGCATTGTACATAGAACCCCAAGGGCTATTGGTACGGGCATCATCTGATCTTGCGTCTAATAATAATGGTGTACTTCTCATGTACGTCCCGTCTGTTAATAAACTTCCGTAAGCAGCATTTACACCTTCAATGGCATCCTGATCTGTTTTCCAAAATGAGTCTACTGCATTATTATTTGGGTCAATTTGGGTCAAATCTTCATTTTCAACACAGCTTGTTGTTACAACAGCCAATGAAAAGAAAATCGCTATATAGTTATATATTTTATATTTCATTTTAATACGTTTTTAATTGGTTAAACCGGTTTAGAAATTTACCTCTACTCCTAAAGAAATAGTTCTTGGATTTGGGAAAGATCCTGCATCATATCCTCTTGAAAGCAATCCGTCGCTCGTAAAATCAGCGTCATATCCTGTATATTTGGTAATAGTCCATAAGTTTTGACCATTAACATATACTCTTGCTTTTTGGATAAATTTGTCTTTCAACGGAATATTGAAACCCAACTCCATTGTTTGCAATCTCACATAATCACCACTTTGAATGAATCTGTTAGAATCTCTGTTATTTCCATTTGGATCACCAATTACCGGTGCCGGAACATTCGTATTTGTATTAGTTGTTGTCCAATAATTCAATTCATCTGTGCTATGGTTTCCGTATTGTCCTGTCATTAAGTTACGGTACATTGCATTGAAAACTTTGTTACCTCCGCTACCTTGCCAGAACATCGAGAAATCGAAATTTTCATAAGATGCGCTAAAATTCAATCCAAAACCATATTTAGGAATCGATACTCCCTGAAAAGTTCTGTCAGCATCTGTAATGATTCCGTCGCCATTTACATCTCTAAATTTCACATCTCCGGGAGCTGCACCTGTTTGTGTTGGTGAAGCAGCAACTTCGGCTGCATTTTGAAAAATACCAACAGCTTCCCAAGCATAAATTTCTCCTACCGATCTTCCTACTTCTGTTTTTGATACCGCTCCGTAAAGAGGATTTCCGTTTACTCCAATTTTGGTTACTTCATTTTTTAAAGTTCCAAAATTGGCTGAGATATCGTATTTAAATTTACGATGATGATTACTGTATGATGCTGCAAACTCAAAACCTTTATTTTGCATATCACCAGCATTAGTAAAAATACTCGCCGGGAAAGCACCATTAGAATAAGGTAAAGGAACATTAACCAACATGTCTGTAACTTTTTTTATAAAATACTCTCCTGTAAATTGCAAGTCATTATCAAAAAATCCTAATTCTAATGCAATGTTTTTACTGGTTGTTTTTTCCCAGTGTACATTAGGGTCAAGTGCTGCAACCACAGTTGTTCCCGGAGCAAGCTCGTTGTTGAAATCATAACTGGCAAAACTGTTTACTGTAGAAGCAAAGAAGTATTGCGGAATTGTGTTATTTCCTATTGTACCGTAACCTCCTCTAAGTTTAATATTGCTCACCCATGTTGGTAAATGCAAAAACTTTTCGTTACTAATTTTCCAGCCTCCTGAAAAAGAGTAGAAGTTTGCAGAATTATTGATCTCGCTAAAAAGAGATGTTTTGTCTTGTCTGAAATTAGCCTGTAACAAATACCTGTCATCATAAGAATAATTTAATCTGCTGATGTATGATATTCCTGTAATGGTAAATTTATATTCACTCGCATTTCTTGCATCTGCAAACTGAAGCATTGGAATTTCTCCCGGAGTATAACCAACACCTCTTGAATTATATCTGTGATAGTCTCTTTTTTCCTGAATCAATCCCGCAAGAGCATCAATTTTGTGTTTTCCTAGTGTAATTTCGTAAGTCAATAAATTATTCCAGAACGT
>Ga0247740_1000875_pt1 | contig 13512 bp, 14 predicted proteins | sample UWRJL148409B2_FD_180942 | JGI IMG/M metagenome (GOLD analysis project Ga0247740, IMG submission 180942) | Plant litter microbial communities from Arlington Agricultural Research Station in Wisconsin, United States - UWRJ-L148-409B-2 | ecosystem: Environmental > Terrestrial > Plant litter >...
ACAGCAGCCGCTTTCCAGTTTTCGTCCGGAGATTCTTTGTTTCACTAACCTAATAGTACGACTTGTGAGATCTCATGGCAGTCTTGAAACTACGAGTTGCCCCCTTGCATGAGGCTGTGCACATACGTCTCTGTAATGATCAAAGACAAACTCTGGCTATACGCATTACTTGCGTTCCTAAAGACCATTTGGGGCCCTGTTTCCATCCACGAAGCTATCCAAGTCGCTAGATTTGCACTCCACGGAACTTGAGAAAACGCTTGCCTTGCGCGGTAGGAAATTACTTGTCATGTGATGCGTAGTCACCAGCGTAAAAGAATTTTATACTAGCAGTGAGCCCGGTGTACTCGTGGCCAAGATAGTCCAGAAAAGATTGTACTGTCTGGGTGCGTGTGACGTCCTAACCGGCCCCCAACATTCGTAAGCTCGAAACCACAAACGTCACAAGAGTCCGATCGAGGCCACTGAACGGTCTAGCCCTGCCACACAGATGGTCCGGGCATAGGATATTTCTAACATTCAAGTCAGCCCCAACCACAAACCCCACCAATGGCATTGCAACTCACAGTATCCTTAGCGTGCTCTGCGTAAAACCAAGTGGAGTCCCCACCCTTCGGCGGCCAACTAGTTCCTGTACCACGTTAGCCAAACTTCCAACTCCCCGCCAATACCTCCAATCCACACTACTTACCGGAATTTCCATCATACGCCCCGGGAAAAGAAACAAGCTCCTCCGCCTGCGGCACCTTCCCCCCATCCCCACTAACATCCAACTGCACGCAGTTCGGGAAGAACTGAACCGGCCCCGTTTGCAAATTGATCATCTCATGCCTCAACAGATACTTCCCCGCCTTCAAACCCTTCGGAGTCGGAAATTCCAAATTGGCGCCCTCAAAGACCTCCTTCATCGCCCAATGCCCATCAACATAGTTGCCACTCAGCAACCCCGCTTCCCAAATCTTGAACCAAATCGGCGCAAGAAGATCAACGTTCTCGCAGCCAGAGGAAGGACAGGCCGCCATATACGCTATCATGGGACCGTACGGGTGTCCGAATGACGTGTTGAATTCGGCGGATTTGTAATCGACGGTTACGGTGCTGCCGGCACGCATAGGGGCGTGGTATGCAGTTTTGGCGGGTGTGCCGGGGCTGCCACAGGCGAGGCCTATGTCGGTGGGTAAGTTGAAGCCTTCCCAGTTCCATGTGCGCTGGATGCTGCCCGCTGTGTCGTTCAAGACCCATCTATGTGAACTGAAAGGCGGTCAGTCTTCGAGGTGCATGTAGGGTGGGTAGTGGACGGACCCGGGGTGCACGATGCCGTTGATGGTGTAGTACATGCCACCTCCGTGGCATGCTATCAAGGGCACAAAGCTTAGAAGTAAAGATGCCGTCTTCAACTGGAACATGATTGCAGCTTTTGGGTATGACTTGGCCTGAAAGGTTCCACAAGTCTGTACAAGTCTAGTGCGTGTAGGGTTTTCCAGGAGCGATGGCCGTGGCCCTATTCATACAGCTTACGGTTCATTTGCATTCGTGCGAGAGGACTGCAATACGAATATCGAGGGATGGTGTCTGTGAACATGGTCATCAATTCGTGTATTGCCATATCTAGATATTGCGCCAAGCGCCTGCTTGGGCTTTGATTGCACGGAACAGCCTAACGTTAATATCTACTACTTCTCCAAGTATCGAATGAATTCGTGCACCTGATGCAACCTTGAGCTCCAGCATTTCTTCTCTTGCTGGGCTGACTTTGGAATAGCCGAAAATAGCTGCATGCGGTAGACAATGGTTGTCTCTTATACCCCACCTTTGGTCGGCTACTATATGTAAGGCTATAGCCTCAATGTCCAGTGCTACGTATAGACACTCACCATTGGTCAGGTCTTACTGAACCTAGTAGGCAATCCTTACCACCATTCAAAATCAATCGCAATGGCAACCACCACAATCACAAATGTAAGAGCACAGACGCCACCCACTCCACAGCGAAAGCAGCGCAAGAAGCGATGGGTTCATCCGGAATCTCTCATCCGATTGCCCCGAGGTGTACATGCACTTGTACACCACATAAGGTCTTTTGTCGTTACGGTCCTGCTGGCCGAATTTACTCAACTAAAAAGCTGCCCTGTGGTAACGTCTTTATCCCCCAGTACCACACTAATGCGGATGATACGTTTATTATAGGCTTCTTCACACGTGAGATCAAGCATAATGAGCAATGCAAGCCTCCAGCCCTTGAAGCCGCCTTCACCGCACCATCACCAAGCTCACAATTTAGCGAACAAAGTGACAAAGGCGAAGGATAGGAAAATGTAAGATCCGAAGCCCCACCACTCCATCGCGAGGCAGCGCGAAGCAGGGGTATCGCTCCGGTCATCTCTCATCTGTGGGTGTGCTGCCGACTGCGGAGCATCTGCACACTCTTTGAACGGCAGTACAGCCCTGCCCGACTGGTGAAGAATCACTGTCGACTGCTGGCAAACATTCAAGAACACGGCCAGGAAGCAGCCTGTTACAGTCTCCCCTGTGGAACTGGATACGCAGATGATATGGTTACTCTTGGCTCCCTTTTAAGAAGACAGCTTGTAGGGAAGCATGCTGTCTTCGATGTTGAAGCCATGGGTGATGTGTGAAAGATGATGGGGTACTAAGAAGATGCAATAAGGAGATAGTGGGTGGTGGTACTGCGGGTGAGGGGTTTGAGTGTGGGAGCTGTAAGCCGTTGTATGCTCGACTTCGATGGTTGGACTCGACGACGAAAGGGCTTGCAGGGAGATGCGGGTCTCTAGTCGACACATCGATGGCTTGACAGCGCTCAACATGCTCCTTCTAAACATAGAACCCTATAGTTTGATTACTCCGCACCACAAATTCGTGGCATCCTGCAGTTCACATACCCAGTACCCAAAACGCCTCCCAATGCATACAGTTATGGGTATCCGCCCCAAAAAAAACTCTACCACCTAGTAAGCCATCCAAACCTACTGCGCAACCGTTCCACCCTTCCTCTTCTCAATCTCCTGCTTCAACTGCACCAGATCCTGCTCCGTAGCCTCGTACTCCAACCCCTGCTTGACCCACACCTCCGCCTCATCCAACCTCCCCATCTCCAACAAGCAAGTCCCCCTCCGCCACCACCCCTTCGCATTCCCTACCTTCTTCATCTCCACACTCGCCTCTGCATCCACCGCGCCTTCCGCCCAATTCTGCTGTGCCATATTCGCTTGCGCCCGATTGCTCAACAGGCCTGAAATCTCCTCGCGGACGAGACCCGAGGGCTCCCAGTGTGGCCGGCCGAGCGCCATGTCAATGGCGAGGCTGTAGAGTTTGACTGCTTGCGAGTGGTTGCCTTTGCGGAACTCGGCGTTGCCTGATTCGCGGAGCTTGCCGATTTGTGCGGAGCGCGTGGGATTGACGGGAACTGGCGGCGGCGGCGTGCCGGTGGATGTGCCGACGTTGAGGAGGCCTCTGTGGAGCATGTTGAGGGCTTCGAGCTCGGTCGCTAGCGCGCTGTTGGAGGGGTTCGCGGTGATGGCTTTGGTGGTGGGGTTCATCTCGAGAGGGAGAGCGGTAAAAGTATCGGGAGACTCCATTTTGAGTCGCGAGTGCCGAAGGAGTTACGCGATTGTAGAGGGTTTTGCGGAAGGTGGCGTTTCGGTGAGGTGGAGTGCTGAAGTTGAAGATGCGATCTGGACACTTGGAAATACTACGAGCCAATTACGCTAAGCGCCAAGTCACGTGGGGCCACTTTCGTCCATGGTAGTCGCGCACCGGTCTTCACAACTCACCTTTCTTTTCCATTGTTCACAGTGTTCTGAGAATGTGCATACACCATTGTCACCCAAGGTCATCCCTGTTTCATGTTAATTTATACATGATGAGCGTTCTCTTACATAGAACAACTCGCACATTGACAGGTCATTACGTACTGGCAAACGTGTTATGGTTGCACAAGATATTTATGATGTGCAATGCCCACTGAAGATTTGCTATAGCTTTCGTAATCTGGCGGTACTGCGTGGGTAAAGTAATGATCCCTCTAGGTATATTACGCCGAACTCATCGCTGAGAGCTCTGCCCGACATACTGATGCGCGCGTTGTTGTTCATCCGCTCGCAAAATTCACCTCCATCCCATGTGTAGGTTTCTATGTATGCACTGCTGCTCAAGCCCAACCAGTCGTGATCTCGCGCTTCCACTGAGCACGGTCCTTGGAAGCGTGCTTCTCGATATGGCGCTGAGCCTCCTCCTTGAACCTAGTAGCTCCATTAGCGCGGAAACTATACATATAATAGCAGCACTTACTGAACCTCGTCCCAATGGAAGTTGAGAGTAACCACAGTGTTAATCGGATCACTGAACTCCGGCACCATCAACAGTGAGTAGACTGTGTCGATGACGTCCTTATTGGTCGTGTCGACAGTCCAGTTGCGATCGAAGATGGAATGGCAGATGCGTCCGTGACGGTTGATGTTGGGATGGTAGATCGGAGTCACGAAGCGGCCCTGCGGCGGGAAAGCCGGATAGTCCTCGCCCATCTGTAGGTAGAGTAGGAATGTTGCGTCTGCATAGGTACTGCCGGGTGGGCCCTGCATGACAACCTTCCACATCGAGAAGTTCGGCTCACATATGTATACATCGTAGTGTGGATGAACCTTCGCTCCAGAATTACGAATTTCACTGTGAATCCGCGCCAACCTCAGGCTGTTATCGCTTCTATTAGCCATGTTGAAGCCACGGAGATGGCCAAGCTCGACGAATGCTTCTGAGAGTAGAGGATGCTCCTTGCGTCGCGGAAATGTGTCCCTCGTGACTTCATCAAGCTCGACCCGGAACTTAGCTCGGCCAAATTGGGAGAGGGCATTGCCGTGGAAGCGCTTGGCCGCATCGGGGAGTACGATATCTGGGCGCTCGAGACTAGAGAGAACGGGCTCCATTTCACAGATAGCCATGGCATGCTCCATCTGATCCGGCTGGAACTTGTACCCTCCCGTCAAGTAGGACAAAGCCTGAAGATCCAGATTGTCGATATCGCCTAGACAGAACGAATCAACGACGACACGATCGCGAATCAAACCAAGAGCCACATCATGAACCTGTTGCTTGGACTTGGTATCCGCGCCATCAGATATACAAATAATGCGCAGCTTGGCATCAGGATACTTCGTCGAGTACTGCATGAGCGTGTCGCAGGAGAGCGCGATGGCATCCCACAGGGCTGTGTCGCCTGATGCGCGGATACTGTTGAGCTGATGGCGGAAATTCTCGGTGGCGTGGGTGATCTCCTGAGTCAGGGACGCTGTGGACCTGAATGTGACAAGTCCTAGATGCGTCTGATAGCCGTACGCCAGCAAACGATTGACATAAGCATCAAACATTTGCTTAAGAACCCCAATTCGAGTTAGAGTCTTGTGCTTTTGCTTAGGATGCGCCGGTGGACGAGTCAGATAGACCTTAAGCACTAGTGGCTGCAAGCCATGATGGAACCCCGAACGCTGTTCCTGATCATTTTCTTCAGCGAAGACTGGCTCGTTGACCAGTTGACCGACTGCGTGTTCGCGAGTGAAGTAGACGAACAGCTGCTCCCAATGATTCCGCGTCTGGCCGCGGTAATGGCTGTCACCCCTGTGGGTCATGCCTGTCCATACGGTGCATGACTCTCTAGTATCCTAAAGTGAGGACACAAATTAGTAAAGCTCATTGAGACGGGTATCAGTATAGCAAGACTAAGATGGCGACTGCGGTGCCTCGTAACTAAATGCAGTCTGTGCGCTTAGATCTACGTACCTGCCAGGGATTCTGACGGAAGATGTGACGATAGTACCGGAATATGATCGAAGCCAGAGTCTTTGTTGTGGTCTTGGACTCCCAGTAAGAGAATACTGCATTATTGTAGCCACGGTAGACTTTGACGAGACACAAGTCTTCGTTTTCACCATGTGCGGTCGAGCTCGCTCCTGATTCCACGGGCGCAACAACAACTGCGTCTCCGGTGTTGACGTAAGGCATTGCCAGTTCTGTAGATGGAATCAAGAGTGTGTTGCGTTGATTGAGGACAAAAGCCTGATACCGACCTTTACTCATTCGAAACGCCATCTCGTAAAGATCGTCCAATGTAATACTAGAAGGCAGCGTTGCAGTAAGCGTAAACAGGGGTGATTTGAAGCAGATGGTGATCTCGCCACTGCCGGAAGGGTATTTCGAAACTATTTCCGCTCCTTTGATCCAGCCGACGATCGATCCCTTTAAAGCGTAGTTGGGTCGCAAGTCGAAGCTTTCCAAGACCAAATTCGTGCAGGGAGATGTCTCGTGAGTTTGGAACCAACGCTCGATATTTCGTCGTTCGTAAGTGAAACCGTCGACCGTAATTACAGGATCTAACAAATGCGAAGTCAATAAGTGTCATTCAGAGAGGTCTCGGTGTCTAGTGTCTCGAGAAGGGTCCACGAAGCCTCGCGATCTACGACGCAGCTTGCGGCCTTGAGCCACTTTTACGTACCTTCCATCAGCTCCGCAGATATCGGGCAGAGAAACTCGGCTGGGATCTCAAACTTGGGGCTACTGTGGGTCGGCAGACTGGACCTCTTCGGGATCTGAGGAACGTCTTGACCGACCGTCCAAGTGAGTGGTTCGTCCAGAACATGATTCTCCGCGCGATAGAGCAAGAACGCAACCAAAGCATCTTTGTACTGCTGCAGCCGTAAATTACGATTCTTCAAAGTCGCAAGCTCTTGCTCTAATATGGCGGATTTCTGGCGGTAGTGGTAAGTTGTGCCTCGACGTCGTGCCTTCTCTAAAGCCTTGGTCCGATCCTCAATCTGCTGTATCGAGAGATTACGAAGTATTGTGAGAACTCTTTCCGCATTCCTGTGCCGATGATAGTCATCGGTCCCGGTCTGTACGATGGCGAGGAAGTCATCAAATGACTCGTGAGAAGACATATACTCTTTGAGCTCGTCTAAGGCGGGTCTAAGATTGGGGGGAAAGTCAGCAAACCTCATCTAGAAGGGGGAACCGGTATTCCAGACTAGGGGTCACACTATCCTAGAGCCACGACGCGACATTTGCGTCAGATTTACCTACCGATCAAATGCAGGGTCCTCAGCCTCCGAGTCACCAAATTCGTCGCTCGTTGCATTACCAATGTCTTCGTCGTCATCATCGTCGACTTCACCCTCGTTCTCTTCGACATCAATAAAACCGCAACGATCGTCCATACTAGCGCTAGCATCGACGCACAGCACGACGATCTCGTCAGGATCTTTCACCTGTCGAGTGTGATCACCAAAAGCTTCGAAAACCGCAGTGCCGTCGGCATTACGTCGCTCAAGAATAGGGATCAGCAATTGAGTGATGATGGAAACATCAACGGCTTCTTCGACCACGCTACTAGTTGGCCGGAACATATTGATGTCCTGGCCAGCTTTACCACAAGCCTGTCGACCAACATACACCGCCAGGAATCCGACACGGTCCTAAACTTCAGGTCAGCTAAGTGCATTCAGAAGGGTCACAGCACCTTATGCTGCAGGATCGGGCTCGCGCTACCGTGGATTTACGGTGCGTACGTACCAGAGTCAATACGGGTGGATCCGCGGACGGAAGCGTGGACGGATGGAGGACACCGAGCTTATTGCGACTGCAAAGGTTTGCCAAATATTGCAAATCTGAGTACTCGGCTGCTGCAATCACCTTTGTGATATCTCCCTGGTCGGCGTATCGGCTGATAGTGTTGACTGCATCGATATCGAAAGCGACGACGCTCGATTTGACACCACCTGACAAGATACAGGCGCGATGAAGCTTCCTATTGAATGAGGTGGCTTTACTAGTGGTGTTACCGTTGGTCCACTGAAGTAGTCCTTTGTCTTTGAAAGCATCGAAGAAGCCGCGATCCACCAACCCTGACAAAGTTTGAACTGGATCGGCAACGGCCTCCATGGTGGTAAGATTGCGAAGCTCATGCACTTTGAAAGTGCCCATGTAAGGCAGTTGGCCGCCTTGATCGTGCATAGAGACCTTGAGATGTTTTGCTTTCTCGAGGACGAGGCCGAAGAGCAGACGAGAACCTTCTAACAGTCGTTGGGGCTTGAAATCGACGACCCGAAGCTGAACAATCGATTTAAGTACCTCGTACATGCACTGCAAGATAACAGCCCGCTCCGACGCGTGTGGTGTCTCTCCCCGCATGAGTATGTGTACAGCCCGAACAGCGGGTGGAAAGTTCGTGAGCAGCATGAGGAGATGAAGAATGGCGTCCTGTTCTGGTTCTTCCATGCTTCCAGCATGAGTGAGACTGGCAAACATCCGGAGAGAGCACAAGAAGTTGGCTAAGCCTCGCTCAGATTGGCCCAAAGGATGTGTCCATGCAAGATCCAGTCGGTATATAGCGTCTTTGCCTCGGGGTACGGACTCAAGATGCTGCATGCTCTCCGACGTCGTGCGTTTGACCGCGTAGATGTTCAACACGCCGTTCACCATGCAGTCCTCGAGACCGATGGCCGCAAGAGTTTTGTCTAGGTTGTGAGCGGTAACGTGTATTGGCATCTCCGAGGTGTGCATGTCCAGAACAGTCCATTGGCGAAGCGAAGAGTCAGACGCTTGTTTTCCTCGATCCCGTGAGTGACGTTGTGGTGCGCATAAAGCAACGACTGGCAGTTTAAGATAGTGTACATTTCCCGGGGCTCCTGTCTGTGGAACCTGGATACCGCCAATAAAGGAAGACTTGTTGGCCGCAGCTTCAGTCGGCAGATGCAGCTCCAGTGCGTGCTCTAGACTGGCTCGCGTAGGGTCGGTGACTGGAATGCATACCACTTTGCTGTTTCCGCAGACCACGATGAGGGTGTTGAAAGCGTTACCACCGCCTAGTCCATGCTCCGTAAGGGCTGCGTGTGAGTCGATCTGGCGCGCAAAATTGCAGTTACACTTGAAGTTGTAAAGCTCAGCAGCGTGCATATATCCATCGTCAACGACAAGACCCAGGTGCCGCTTTACGTGAATGTGAAGCTCCTTGAGTGTGCTCTTCAAGGTAACTGCGTTCTCTGGGAGCAGCGGTATTGCGTTGACGTTTGGCTGCGATCGGGCTAGCTCTGGCGTAATGACACGAACACGAACGGCCTTGCCGGCGTCCGCCTGGCCAGCTCCATGATTGAATGCAGGCGGTGCAATTTGGGTACTAGAGCCTGCTGAAGCAATGGGTCCTGAAATCACAGCATACACCACATCTTTGTCGTTGGTCAGAACGTCGGAAAGTAGGTCTTCGGTATCTAGAATGGGGCCGTCGGCGGCGTCCAGGTGGAGGGTGACGTCCGCATCTGGTGCAGTGAGCCCCAGGCGGAGGCCCGGGAGACGGCTCCTGATTTTGTCTCGCAAGGCTGCGCACAGCTGAGAGGGCGAGAGGGCGACAAGCAGGCTGAGCGTGCCGCCGTCAGGAGCGACGACCTGCACTACGTACCTCGCCATAACGTGCAGCAGGCGTTGTGGTATCCCGGTGTTAGAGTTGCGGTTGCTGGGTTGGGAAAAGCGAGAGTGTGGTGGAGGTGTTGAGGTGAGGTGAGTGAGGTGGTAATGGTGGAGGCGGGGCTTTTGAAACAAGGCTGGCAGGCGCCCGTGGTTCTGCTGGAAAGAGGAACCGCCCTACCACCCGCCCGCGTCTTGAGAGCAGCAGTGAACATGAACAGCCACGATGAATTAGTGATGGCGGCATGATGTGGCATCAAGTTAGAAGGCCCACGTTACACAAGGGCGTACTGTTAGGTGATACTCGTACCGCATATGCCGTCACGTCCCTTCTGTCGAACAAACTGGTAAAAGGGGGCGGTTGCCTACACATGGGCTTATATTCCAAAGTCACTGTGTTCTTATCAGCTCTTTAAAAAACTTAAGTGAGATTCTTCCGAAGCACGGATTCTGTGTGACCTCTACCTACTGTACTATCACCGTACCACAGCAGCAGCTTGAATGTCAATAGGTCGGCTTCTGTTTGAAGGCAAGTACTACACACTGGTCTGCCTTGTGATTATCAGATAGCGCTGCACTACAAACAGGGTTCTCACCATTTCCACCGTTGGAGAACGAGGGAGTAGTAGCAACGAAGTTGCAACTCACATTTACACACGTATACTCTAGTACCTTGGCCGATCCTTAGCAGATGCAAGACCTTACACCCCAACATCCCGCCGCAGCCATGATTTGCTTCTCAGAACTCTGTCGACAGGTCCGGACTGGACTCTTCCGCATCATCCCCCTCTCTTCTCAGCAAAGAATCCAACCTCCCTACACTATAATTTCTCTTCATGTCGACAACGACCCCACCCTCATCGTGCCGCGTTCCTCGTAGATTGCCAATCTCGCCATCTACAACGCTACCTTCCAACCGCCTAACTATGCTCTGCACCCGACTCTTCGTCATACCCATCGGCAATGGTGGCTCTGCATATGGCGTGATAAGTCCCTGAATGGCATGTCGACTGATAGATTGCGCGTGGAGCTCGGCGGGGGAGTTATGTAGGCCGTGAACTGCCGGTAGTGGAGTCACCGGTTGCGCGGTTCTGTCTGGAGCTTCGGTTCTGGCATTTGGATCCGATCGCGATGCGAGTTTTGGCTCAGCTGACGGGGTTTGTGTTGGGTTGGTGGTGAGTATACTGGGAGCTGTGTACGATGCGTCGCTCATGAACATAGCCTTGCGCACTGGGGCTCTCAGAGGTGGAGTAACAGGCGGCGCCGGTATAGTTCGCAACGATATCTTCTTTGTTTGTCCACCCACTGGCGTCGGTGTTCCCGGCGTCTGTACACCAATCCCGGCCGCCGGACTCGGTGGTCGAAACACAGGATGGGATGTATCGAGTGATGTCAGCCGTTCTCTTGTACTAAGATCCAATGAGGGTAACGGCGGAAGAGGCTTCTCGTTGAAAGCCGCGAAGACATCATATCGCGTTGAAAGAGGCTGTCCAGGGACAGGTGGCTTGTTGGAATCTGGCCTTGAATATTGATGCTTTTGCTTCAGCCTCGCTAAAACATCGAGAGTCGCAACATCTAAAGGATGTGAAGAAAGTGGCGTCCGGTTCGTGATAGTCGACGTACCAAGATTCAGGCTTTGCTCCAACGCCGCCGAATATTCTTGCGCAGCGCCTTCCGACAACGATCGTGGCCTTACACGAGGTCTCGGCACTTGTAAAAGTAGCGATTGAGATCGATCGGGGGAATCCGGAGTAGGAGCAAGTGTTGTATTCCAATTCGGCCGATCAAGCGATGCCGGATTCCGACCCAGAACGGCCATCTTCCTCACGAGCTTCTTATTCGCATCAACGAGCGCTTCAATATCCCTCCTCAATTGATCATTTTCGCCGCGCAAGTAAGTGTTTTCGGACCGCATCTTGGCTATGCTGAACGTTCGCTCTGGCTGGCACTCTGTCATAACGACGCTTTCTCGTACGACGGGCACAACCCGAATGTGGCCATGCGATGGGCTGGACGTCATGGGAGCTTTAGGGGAGTCCGAGAAGAGTCCATATCTGACAAGGGGCACTTGCCTCTCTTGCTGCATGGCCTCATACAGGTAGTTGAGACGAAGACCTTCTTGGATATCCTTAGAAACCTGCTCACATGTTGAGTGTCCTACGAGAGGCATGCCCATTTTTTGATGCTCGATGCGCTTCGCAACGACATCGGTCAGGTAACCGCGCAGTCGCTTCTCGATTTCGGCTCGCCAGACCTCGTGAATAGAAGCAGGCGTAGGTTTAATGCGCTGGGCCACCAGGAGTAGACTGTGTAGCTTCGCCTGCACGTACTCTAACCTCTGTACCTCGGTCTTGTATATTGCCTTGCTTTCCATCACAGCTGTGGCTAGCTGAGTCTGAACCATCTTCTGAGGGTCGCTAAGCTGTATGAGGCAACTGTGCACTGTCCGTCGTTGAAGTCTGAGGCGATCGCAAATAGAGTCGAGAACAACGATATCCATTCCGTAGTCGAGAGTCCCTGCAAGGTAAAGTCCCAAGGCAATCCAGCCTCGCATCTCCATTGTATCAATGTGCGCATACCAAGCAGCCGGTGACTCCGGGAGCTCCACGACATCATATTGTAAAAACCACGCGAAGAAATTACTTACTTGAGAAGAGTTGAGGGTGTTTACAAATGTCAAGGCCAATATCGATATCTCTGGGGAGACAGGAGTGAGATCGATCATGGAACGAGACTCCACCGCTGATGCTGTAGCTTCCAATGCATGCTCGCGGCGCCTGTGGAAAAGAGACCGCAAGCTGCTAGAGGTATCGCAACGTCGTGGCGTCGACGCTGCGAGGACGGATGGTTGGTTCCGAGATGGAGGATCGGTGGTGAGGGTAGCGTTGTGCTTGATTTTAATTCTAGAAAGCTTCGCTAGCGAAGGCATAGCGTTTTGGGTGGGTTCGGAATGAGAGAAACCTGCTGGTGTAGCCTGGTTGAAGCTGTAGCAGGGCGGTAAAGACCCCGAGGGACATCAATAGAAGTAGAAGCGAGCAGGGATGCCATGCCATGCAGTTTGGTTCAAGGTGGCGAGGCAACAGCGACTGAATTGCGTCAACAATAGCTATGGCACTTCACTCGAGACATCGTGCACTGACCTTTGAAGGTGAATTGATGAATAGATCTCGCCATCGCAGACGGTGAATGCTAGCTCAATCCTCCTCATGCGCCAGTTCCTCTCCTTCAAACATCTTCGGCAAATAAATCTTCGTATTCTCGTACACAACAAAGGTGACCACCGTCGTAGGTAGAACGCGTAGCGTATTCGGAACGACTCTGTAGCAGCATTAGTATTCATCACAGCAAAGTTCCATAGCTTTCATCAGCACATACCCTTTGTAGAAAGCCAAAAACCCCTCATTCTTCCAAGTCTTCCTCAACACATCCATCAACCCACTATACTGGCTCGCCGCATTATACTGCTGCATGCGCGCCCGAATTGGCTGATACGGATACGTGATCGCGCCCGCGATCAACTTACTCCCACCACTCATATAGATATAATCCCAATTATTTAGTTTGTCCCGGCCGCCGAGTTGTAGGGCTCGCCGTTGCTTCAACTTCTCGTAAATAGCGAATTGTACGGCGCCGTGCGCAACGCCGAGCGTGGAGGGGATGAAGCCGGCCCAGAGACCTTTGAGGCCGCGCATGGCGTAGACGTGTGTGAGGCCTTCGGACATGGATTTATAGGCTGAAGGGTGGTTTGCGCCGCGTTCGAGCATGCGCGTTTTTACGACCCAGATGGGGTTTGTGCAGGCGCCTGTTAGAAGACCTGGCCAGCAATGCGTCAGTAATGCCCTCACCAGTTCCGGGGCTCTGAAAACGAGAAAACCTACCAGCGAAGATACTCGCCCCGAAAAACTCCGCACCCCCCAAATGCTCGCCTTTCCCCCTCCTCTTCTGGAACACCTCCTTCGCCCTTCCATAGAACAAAAAGTACAATCCCCACCCCAAACTATTCCCCAGCATGTTTGGCCACAATCCTCGATACAACGCCCTCACACCTCC
>Ga0247740_1000877_pt1 | contig 13494 bp, 10 predicted proteins | sample UWRJL148409B2_FD_180942 | JGI IMG/M metagenome (GOLD analysis project Ga0247740, IMG submission 180942) | Plant litter microbial communities from Arlington Agricultural Research Station in Wisconsin, United States - UWRJ-L148-409B-2 | ecosystem: Environmental > Terrestrial > Plant litter >...
ACCACAATGGGAGCCTTGCCTGGCGGCGGAATGGGACTCATTATTTCTGGCGGAGAATTTTATATCAACGCCACTCAAAACGGCCAGCAACTGGGCATGGGCTGTAATTTGAACCTGAAGATTCCTGCAAATTTAACTGGGGGAATAGACAATGACATGACACTATGGGCCGGTGTGATTGATGAGGACGGCAACCTGGAATGGAAAGAAAGAGAAAACAATCCCGGAACAGGTGATGCAGGAGTTTTTGGAGACGGGCAAGGTGAGGCCGCTGCCTATTATGCCTTCTTTAATGCTTTTGGATGGACCAATGTTGACCGTTTTTATTCGGATCCAAGACCAAAAACTACAATCCTTGCGGATGTTCCTGATGGTTATACTTTCGGAAACAGTGCTATCTACCTGCATTATGATGGAGCAGGAAGCGCTTTGGCAAAACTGGACAGTTATGACGCCGTAAACGAATTGTTTACCGAACATTACGGTCAAATTCCAATCGGACTGGAGTGCCACGTAATATTTGCAACCGAGGAAGACGGGCAATGGAGATACGCCATCAAGGGAGTGACGGTTCAGGCAGATGATGTATATACCTTCACATCGGCAGAAACAATCTTAGGTTCGGAGGAAGATTTGGTGGCTGCCATCAATGCACTTCCGTAAATAAATCGTAGCTGGATGGGCCGTGAGAAAATCATTGCCCTCCTTTTTTTAATTAAGGGGTAACAAGTCCCAACCTCAATTGATCTACCCATATAAAGCATACTAACAATAAAAAATTAGAAATCATGAAAACAAATTTTACTTTAATCGGAGTCTTGGTCTTGATGGCAATCAGCACAATAAGCTGTAATCTAGACGATGGTACCCAGCAATACGCTTATATTCCAACTTCTCAAGAATTTGAATCGTTGTTGTCAGAGAGCCTGGACAACCACACTCAGACTGCCACTTTTGATGCAGGAACTACCTTTACTTTCACTTCAGAAAAAGGAGTAAAACTTACAATCAATGGTAACTGCCTTAAAAACAATGGCGTTGCCGTAACGGGAAATGTCGATTTAGAATTCATCGAACTCTTCGACAGAGGAAGCATGCTCGTTACCAACAAGCCTACAATGGGCGTTCAGGATGGCGAAAACAGATTGCTGACTTCGGGTGGAGAATTTTATGTAAATGCGACCCAAAACGGCGAGCAGCTTACCTTGGATTGCTACATGACCCTTACTGTTCCAACTTCCTTAACAGGAGGAACAGACAATGACATGCTCCCTTTTAACGGAAGTATAAATGCTGATGGCGAACTGATCTGGGAACAATCTACCAGTACCGATTTCTGGATTGGCACCAGCCAGGCTGTAGGTTCAGTAGCTTATAACGCCTTGTACAATAACTTCGGATGGTTCAATTGCGACAGGTTTATCAATTATACCGGACCGAAAACCACCATTACGGCTTTGGTTCCACAGGGTTATGGCAACGGGAACAGCTTTATTTTTCAAGCTTCACCTGATTTCCCGAACTCTTTGGGCAAGGTATATGGTGAATTTCCTGTAGGACTCGAATCTTATTTTATTTTCGTTACCGAAGAAAACGGACTCTTTAGATATGCCATAAAACCAAGCGAACCCTTGGAAGCTGGCCATACAGTTACCTTTACCTTGGCCGAAACTACTTTGGGAACCGAGGCTGAATTGACAGGAGTCATCAACGCACTTCCTTAAAATCGGTTTCGGAGATGAATTAAACATTCGATAGAAGTTACTAAACATTAGGCAGAAGATTCTAAATATGTGATAGAAGATACCAAATAATGGGTGGAGATACTGAACGTCAAACAAAAGGCCGATGACCTGAAATTGAAGTTCTTGATAAAAATACCCGTTTTACTCTTCAGAAAACATTCGGCGAAAGCCTAAAAGAAAAGCCATCATTTACATTTCAAGTAAAAAAGTGAGGAGAAGTCCGTCACTTTTTTTACATTTATATCACCCTAATTCTTTAGTGATGAGAAATTTAGTCCACCCCCTGCTGTTCCTGCTTTGCTCGCAGTTTTCGTTTTCTCAAGTGGTAAAAAAAGATACGGTCACGAGAAGGGCCAACATCAAATTCGAAAAGAAAGGGAACGCTGTTCAGTTCGATTCCGAAACACCTCCGCTGATCCCGATTGCAGGAGCTCCTCCGGCAAGTTTTAGCTACTTCTGGGAGTTTGGCGATGGCACGTTCAGCAAGGAACCGAAGCCTAAAAAAGTATATAAAAAGAAAGGTGACTACAAGGTAAACTTAGCCGTGACCAATAATTATGACAATGGAAAGCCTCCTAAAACGCGCCCGAAAACAGTTGCCGTAACCGAAACTACTGATTCCAATTTTGAAGACATTGCCTCGATTGCCACACTTGATGGCTATAGGATTTTCAACAACCGGGAGCCGGTTCCAGAAGAGGAAATGGTAGTAGTGGTGCGCTACCATAATCCGTTAAACTATGTTGCCAATGGCAAGCTTTACCTTTTTTATAATGAAAAAGAATTCAAGAACAGGAATTTTGATTTGATAGAAAGCAGGAAGCATTTTGACGAAAAGGAAATTACCGAAAATGGTGTGGCTTTCGCCGAAGACAGCAACAACACTACAGAATATGTAGCTTCTGCCCTGACGTTCTTCAACCCTAAAAAACTGGCCGATCCCGATGAAGAAAACCTTGAACTGACCTTGGCCGAAAGCAAATCGCTCTTTAATGATGTGAACGTTTTAGAATTTGACGGGATGAATCCTGGAGAAACCCGAAACGTGTTTTTTACGTTCAGGACCACTCCCGAAATGCTCAAGGACACGAGTGCCACCGTAAAGATGAGAGGCGTTTATGTGCCCGACCGGAATTATAAAACGCACAAAAAGAAAACCCTCGAGATGGAAATTGTTACGTCGCACGATCCTAACAAGATGTCAAGCAATGCAGCTTTTATGAACTACCGGTTGGTTCGCTTTAAAACCTTGAACTTCAAAATCAGGTTTCAGAACGATGGCGAAGGTCCGGCAAGGATGATCAGGCTTGAAACCGATATTCCTGAAATGTTTGATAAATCGACCTTGAAAGTGACCGATATGTATCCGAAATGTCCCATTTGCCCGAAGGATGAAATTGTGAATTACAGTTGCCTGGACACCATCATCAAGAAGGACCAGATTCATTTTACCTTTAAGAACATTTATGTTCCGGGAAGCAATCAGAAAAATGTGACCGAGAAGGACAGTACCAAAGGTTTTGTGAAATATACCTTAAAATTTGCAAAGGATTTCCACAAGAAAAAAACCAAAAGCCGAACGGCTATCTTTTTTGACAAGAATGAACCCGTGATTACCAACTATGCCACTACCCGATTCCTGCCCGGAATTTCTATTGGCGCCAAGGCGGGTTATAATTATTTCCCTGATCTGGAAGGCTCCAAGAGCTACTTTGTTTCGGCTACTGTGAGTCCGTTTAAGTCCTACCGTTGGTATTGGCAGGTGGAGTTGCAAAATAGCCTTCATACCTATAAAAGTGAAAGCACTGTTAGCAACACTATCTTAGATAATCCCAATGGGGCTAGGCAGTTGCAAAGAATTACATCTAGATCAGAATTTGAAAATTATAATGTAGAAGTTCCTGTCCTGATTCGCTATAACCTCAATAATTATATTGGCTTGGGTGCTGGAATTCAAGGAAATGTGAACATCTCCCAGAAACAACTCGCCAGCAGGATGATTGAAAGTTTTGAAGGCCCAACGGATAATTTCCTGCTCAAGACTGATTATGAAACTGCAGAAAAATCAGGCTCTTTTACCGATTTTAAAGCTGGGTTGTTATTTGATTTGACAGCAGGTTTTGCTCGAATCGGGCCGAGTGTTGGAGCACGATACATTATGAATTTTGAGAAGGATTTCAATTACTGGCAACTTTATGCCATCTGGAAATTTTAATTCGCTACGATGAAAAAAGGAATGGTTTTGCTGTTGCTGTGCTGTTGCCAATTGCTTTTGGGACAAGGGAAACTTACAGATGCCATTTATAATTCTGTTGATATTTTCATAGAAAATCCAACTGTTGAAAGTTTGAAAAAGCTTGAAGCAGATGCCGTACAATTTGCTAAAAATCCCAACAAATCCAAAGATGACTTATTGGCTCTTGTGATCTTGAATTGCAATAAGGCCTATTATGAAAACCAATTTGGAAACGCTACCAAAGCAATTGCAACGTATGAAAAAGCATGGCAATCGTATCAAAAAAATAACCTCAACAATTATGATATTGTAGAATACTGCTTGAAACCCTTGGGCAATTTGTATACTGTTATGGGCGATCATGAAAATGCCGAGAACACTATCAAGCAGTATTTTTATATTGCGAATCAACAGCAGAATCAAGTTCAGAAAATAGCTTCCATTCTTAATTTATCCAATGTTTACCAGAGTTCGGGAAAGAATGATCTTGCCGTTTCCCTGCTCGAAAAAACCATAAAGGAAGAAAAACTTACTGCTTCCCAAAGAGGATTACTGCTCAATAATCTCGGAACGAATTATATGCTGAAGGAGGATTTCGGCAAAGCCAAAGAAAATCTGGAAGCATCAGTAAAGTTGCTTGCATCGGCAAAGGATCAGGAAACTACACTTTCCAATTCCTACCGAAATTTGGCTTTTATTTATACAAAAGCCAAAAAATTTGAAACTGCCGAAACGTATTTCAAAAAAGCAGAAGCACTGTTTTTTAGTTGGGAACAGGAACCTAGAAAAACAGCAAAATTCTATCATGATAAGGCATTACTGCAATTTACGCAGGGAAATCTTACCGCATCTGAAGCAACCATAACAATCATTTTCAAAACCCTGATACCCGATTATTCCAAACAGAAGAAGACGCTTCCCAGCCAAAAATCCTTGTATACTGAAACGGTTTTACTGGATGCTTTAGATCTTCTGGCAACTCTTTATACCCAACAAGATCAACTTCAAAAAGCGTTGGACTGCTATGCCCTTTCGTTTTATATAGAAGATCTATTTCAGACGTTGTTGTTTTATGAAAATTCAAAAATTATCAGCCAGATCAGGAATCGTAACCGCTCTGAAAAATGTATCGCCATTTGCAATACGCTTTATTCAAAAGATAAAGAAATCGGCCATCTTGAAAAAGCATTTCATTATGCCGAAAGAAATAAATCTTCTGTTTTGAAAGCGATGCTTGCTTCTGAAGGCAGTCTTTCTAAAGAGGAGAAAGAGCTTTCGAAACAAATTCAGGATTGGAATACAATTATTTTAAAGGAACAGCAGCAACTGGAAAAGGCCGATATCGCTAAAATAAACGAAGCTATAAACAAGCAAAATGAGTTGATGCTCGCGCTTAAATCTTTCAAGAAAAACAAAGTAATGGCAAATAAGGACGGCAACCTTGAAGCACTTTTTGACAAGCTAGAAAATGATGATGCCTTGATGATTGCTTATTTTTATGGTTCAGAAAAAGTATATTCGTTTATCCTTGAAGACCACAAGATTGAGCTTAAATCTTTAGAAAATAATGCTACTTCTAAAAAAACTATTCAAGGTTTTCTAGATTTTTTCACTAATTCAAATGCGATCACGAATGATGTTGCTGGCTATAATTCAACAGCAAATAATCTTTACAACTATTTGAAATTGCCTGCTAAAAGTAACTATCAAAATATTGTTATTATTCCAGATGGCTTATTGAATCTTGTGCCTTTTGAAGCGTTGATTACCCATAAAACGGCCACTACAAATTTTGCCAAGATGCATTATTTTCTCAATGATTTTAAAGTGGGTTATAGTAATTCTGCTTTCTTTTATCTGGACGAAAAACAGTTTAGACATAAAGAAGAAATGGTTCTAGGTGTATTTCCCATCTTTGAAAAAACCAACTTGGAACTGACGTATTCCAAAAAGGAACTGGAGGCCATTAAGAAACACTTCAAGGGAAATTATCTGGAGAAAAAGCAAGCAACTTTTAAGCATTTTGAACGCGAAGCCGCTAAATATTCCATACTTCATCTTTCTACACACGCTTCATCTGGAGATGTTTATACACCGGCAAGCTTGAGATTCTACGATACTGAAATACTCTATTCTGAATTGTACAGCTTGGACATCCATCCGGATCTTGTCGTTTTAAGCGCTTGCGAAACGGGATTGGGCAAATGGTATAAATCCGAAGGAGTAATGAGTATTTCGAGAGGTTTTCAATTGGCTGGAGCAAAAAACCTGCTCTTTTCCTTGTGGAAAGTCAATGATTATACAACTTCTATTTTTATGGGGAAATTCTATTCGACCCTGAAAGAAGACGGGAATTATTTTGAAGCCAACCATCAGGCAAAATTGGATTTTTTGAACGACGAAAAAATTTCAAATATTAAAAAATCGCCTTACTATTGGAGTGCAATGGTTTATTATGGTACATTGGAAACAAAATCCAATTCTAATTATTTAGCATATATTTTAGTTTTTTTGGGAGCAATTGGGTTATTTTTACTTTTCAGAAGATTTAAGAAATAATACCAATACAAAAAGTTCTCGATTTACATTTATGAAAAAAATACAAGACATCCTGAAAAAGGAAAACTATAAAAAAATTAAATTCAAGGTTACCAAAACCCAGCATTTATTGATAAAAGCAGAAATAAACGGCATCAAGGGAAATTTTATCCTGGATACAGGAGCTTCCAACAGTTGTGTAGGCTTTGAGTGTATTGAACTGTTTACACTGGTGGCCAAAAAATCTAAAACAAAGGCCGCTGGAGCTGGAGCTGTCGGGATGCTTACACAAGTTTCCCAGAACAATGTCTTGAAAATGGGACTTTGGAAATGGCCTGATTTCAACCTCATCATCTTTGATTTATCGCATGTAAATGAAGCCTTAAAACAACACAAGACCAAGCCTGTACAAGGAATTATTGGTGCTGATGTTTTATTGGAAGGGAAAGCAATTATTGATTATTCGAATAAGTATTTGTACTTGAAAAAGTTATAATACCATAAGATTACAACCACGAATATCAGAATTATCAAAGCGTCCCAATACTTCGAAAGAATTGTTGGGATATTTTTTTCCCAAATCCTGAGTGGCGATAAAGGAACAGGAGTTGATGTTGGCCAGATCAATTACGTTGATGCCTCCTGTTTTTCCATTATCCACATAAGTCAGGGCATCTTCGGTATCGCGAATCAAGATGTTCATCCAGGGCGGACATTCAAAGATTCCTTCTCCGAGCGAATAGGCTTGGGATAATAGTTCCGTCATTCCATATTCTGAATGGATTGCAGAAACGTCAAAACCATCGCATAGTTGCTGGTGTAATTCTTCACGGATCATTTCCTTGCGTTTGCCTTTCATCCCACCCGTTTCCATAATAATGGTATTGTTGAAATTGAAGTTTCGTTTTTCTATCAAATCCAACAAGGCATAGGTAACTCCAATTAAGATTACATTCTGCTCTTGTTTTTCGAGCTCAATCATTTTCCCGATAAGCTCGTCGTGATTGTGCAAGTAAAAACCGCTATGGGGATTATTGGACAGCTTGATAAGGTCTTCTACCATATAAATAAGCGACGATCCTTGTCGTTCCAAATAAGAAGGAAGCAATGCCAGGACGGCATAATCTTCAATATTACCATAGAATTCGGAAAAAGCCTTGCGGTAACTTTCTTCATAAAGCGTAACATCGGTAACGAGATGACGGCTTGTAACCATTCCTGTAGTGCCGCTGCTGGTGAAAATTTCTTGAACGGGCTTCTTATCCGAAAGCACCTCATGGCTTTTAAAAAACTGTATCGGTAAAAAGGGTATTTCTTGCAACGACTTCACACTTCCTTTTTCGACTTTTAACAACTCGCAAAACTGACGATAAACCGCATTATTGTCATATTGAAAACGGAACACCTTGAGGGCGATTTTTTCAAATTGCTTTTGACTGGAAATAGTAAATATGTCGGAAGCTGGAATCAAGTTTTTTTTTGCAAAAGTAAGAAAATAAAAAAGCTCCAACGGTGTTGGAGCTTTTGAAATGTATTTTTAAACTGAATTATCTAATAACCAATTTTCTTGTAGCTGTTATTCCTTCTTCAGTGATCTTAACGATGTAGACACCACCGTTCAAGTTAGCAACATTAACAGCATTTTGAGTTGTAGTGTTTACTACTTGTTTTCCTAATACATCATAGATTACAACTGCTTTTGTAGCATCAGATGTTGTATCGATGAAAAGTGTTCCGTTTGTTACTGGGTTTGGATAAACTTTTAATCCTTCGATTGCGTTTTGGTTAATTCCTAGTGTTGTTCCTGTTAGTTTGATATCATCAATTCTGAAACCGATATTGGAAATAGGGTTTTCAAATTTTATTCTTAGGTTGCCTGTCGAAGGTATGGTTCCTGTTGGGGTAATTAAAATCCAGTTTGAAGTCCCTAGACCTGTAGGACGGGAATACGTCAAAGACGTCCAATTTTCTCCATCTTCACTTACAGCAACTGTCAATTCATTACTTCCCGCATTGGTTCCTTTTTGATGTCCAAAAGACAGTACCAGATCAGAATAGTTGGAAGTATCAATACCTTCAATTAAAAAAGTCTTTGTTGGTGTTGTTCCTCCTAAGAAGACGCTTCCATCCCCTGAAGCATCCGTATAGCCTTCAGAAGGCGTGGTAATTCTAATGTCGGCCGTTCCGGAAAAAGCAATTGGAGCACCATTCTGAAAGGTGTGGGCGGTAATTGCTGTTGTTCCATCTGGAGTTCCCAAATCTTCCACAAATACAGTAGTTTGCGAATAACCTGCCGTTACTAGAATAGAAAGCAAAAGTGTGTAAAGTTTTTTCATATTGTTATATTTATGATTTATATATACAATAATACAAAAAAAAGCATCCGCCATGGCGGATGCTTTTATATTTTATAACAGAAATTAATTATCTGATTACCAATTTTCTTGTAGCTGTTTTACCTTCTTCAGTGATTTTAACGATGTAAACTCCACCTTTTAGGTTCGAAACGTTAACTGCATTTTGAGTTGTAGTGTTTACTACTTGTTTTCCTAATACATCATAGATTACAACTGCTTTTGAAGCATCAGATGTAGTATCGATGAAAAGTGTTCCGTTTGTTACTGGGTTTGGATACACTTTTAATCCTTCGATTGCGTTTTGGTTAACTCCTAATGTTTGATCTACAACAGAAAATTGATCAAAACTTACAGTTGCGCCAACAGAATAAGCTCTTACAGCTAATGAAAGTAGTGTTGCATTTGCAGGGACTACAACTGTAATTTCATGTTGTGTCCACGTTGCAACACTTTCTAAATAACCACCATTACTTCTTAAAGGATCCTCTGTAGACACACTAGATGTACCAGCTTGATAAATAACTGCACCTTCAGCATCCTCATAGTTACTCCAAATTCTTACGTCAGTACCATCACCACCAGTAGCTTTGTACCAAAAAGAAATCTTGATTGTATTTCCTGCCACTACAGGAACTTTTTGGTAAAAACCTGTTGTAGCGGTAACCACATATTGAGCAGAATTTGCCCCATCACTTCCATCACCAGGAACTAATGTAGGCAATGTATAAGTGCCAGGGAAACCCGCTGTCCAACCCGTAAGTTCCGTGCCAAAAGATCCATTGGTAACTAAATTTTGTGCTGTAGCAGAAAATGCTAAAACAGCTGTAAATAATAAAGTGTAAAGTTTTTTCATTTTGAGTTTTTTTTAAATATTTATAGTGCAAAGATAAGAAGTATTTTGCTTTTTTTTCAACATGCAATGTGAAAAAATTATTAAATTATAACAATTTAAGAAATGAAATTACTTCACAATCAGCTTTCTAGTAGCTGTTGCATCGCCTTCCTTGATCTTGATGATGTAAACGCCTGGAGAAAGTGTTGCAATATTCAACTCTTTTGCATTGACATTTAAAGTAGCTTGAAGTACTTTTTTTCCCAGTACATCATAAATGGCGATGTCTTTGCTTTGGGAAGATTTTGAAGTGATATAGATCTTACCGTTGCTTACGGGGTTCGGATAGAAACTTAATTCTTCTATAGTAGTACTAGGTTGCTGTTTATTTTCCTGAGCTGAAAGAGCTATAGAAAAGAAACATAACGATAATAAGATACTATAAAAGTAATTTTTTGCCATCTGTAGGTTTTGTTAGGTCAAAGGTATAAAATAATTACGAATTAAAAATTATGATTTAAATTTAAAAGTTATAATAAAACCCATAATTTTTGCCTCTTATTTGGAAAAGCAAATAGTATACCAAAAAAACATCCGCCAAATTGACGGATGTTTTATAATTTATGTGCTGGTCCTTAATTATCTTGTCCAACCTTGTGTCCAAGTCGGAGTTGCAGTTCCGTTTCCAGCTCCAGTTGCATTAGCATTTTCTGTAAATATTGCATTTACATCTACTGAAGCCTCTGCTGTATTTTTTCCTTTTGCTTTTGTAGCAACATTATCAAATTTTACGTTTGTAGCTTTCAAAGTACCAGCAGCAACATAAGCAACACTTTCGTCGTGTTGTACATCAAAACCTGTCAAGAAATTACTCAATACCAAGTTATCAAAAATACCTTTAGTACCCACTCTTAATTTTATAGCTTGAGATTCTGAACCTTGATCACCAAGACCAATTAAAGTAATATTCTTGATTGTTGGGTTAGATGTTGGAGAAGCCAAGTGGTTGTTTGAGTTATTATCCGCCTCAATACCTCTGTTTCCTCTTCCTAATCCTAATTTACCAAACCAGAATTCATTAGTTCCATTCCAACCTTCCGTCCAGTCAAATTGATCATCTTCACTAGAAGTTGAAACTAAATATTTTGTATTAACAGTTCCTCCAAAAAATTCAAATCCATCATCAGAACCTTCAAAAGCCTGAACGTACTCGATTGTTGTTCCGTTACCAACTCCAAACAAAGAAAGAGCGTTGAATTCTTTTTCGCTGTTGTAAGCAAATCCAGAATACTCAATTCTTAAATATTTGATTGAACCTGAGTTATCAGAAGCATTAGTACCACCGTAAGTTAATTCTGAAACCTCAGCAGAAGCGGTTTCTCCTTTGTTGATTGGAGCTTTACCACAGATTACCAACCCACCCCATTTACCTGGAGCTTTGTCAGTAGCTGTCATTACAACAGGATTAGATGCCGTACCGTTTACAAATATTTGCGCACCTTGAGATACTGCGATAAACCTAATATCTTCTCCTTCAGCTACAGGAGTAGCTTCGATTTTTGCACCCGCCTCGATTGTTAATTTTGCTCCATTTGCTACAATTAACTTCCCCGTTAGCTTGTATGTTTGGCCACTTTGAAGAACAACTTCTCCATCTCCAATTGTACCTTTAAAATTGTTTGCATCAAGTACGAAAGTCGAAGTTGGCTCTTCCGATTTTCCTCCATCATCATTTGAACAAGATGTGAAAATAGCTGTTGAAAAAAGAGCTATACCTAATACTCTTAAGAATTTTTTCATTGTTGTTGTAATTTAATTAGTTATAATTTCTACTGCAAAGATGGGCAATACAGTTTTTTTTTGCGTTAAGCGATTGTGATACTATGGTTATATTGCTTTTTCTTTTTTGTAAAGAAATAGTTAAATCCTTTTTGCTTTGTTAAGCCAATGTTTTCGATATAAAATAAAAAAAGCGGCATCATAGACACCGCTTTAGCTTTTATTTCATTTGGATTAAAATTGATACGTCAATCCTAAACTTAAAAACATCCCTTTCTTATACGAAAGCACCAATACATCTCCACCTGCGTTTTCTTGTGTTCTTTCTACTTTTGGATCAAGAAGGTTTTTTGCAGAAAAATTCAAACCTAGATTTTTATTGATCTTAGATCTAACGATCAAATCCAAAGTTCCTACCGCCTTGTCTACAAGATTTCCTTTTTGTTCTGTTCCTAAAGCATAAATTCTATCTGAAAAGTAAGAATAAGCCAACGTTGTCATAACGCTTGCTTCGCTTTCTTTCCAATTTTTCACAAAAGAAAGATCCCCGTTTAGCAATAAATCTGAAGCTCCTGTAAAAGCATCCTCATCATTGGTCAAGGTAATATTATAATCTGTTTCACTACGAACTTTTTCTGAATCCAATTCCTGGTTGGTCTTCATATAAGAAGCATTAAAACCTGCCGTTAATCTGTTGGCATCTTCTTCTCCGAATTGGAAAATATTTTTTCTAATTTCAAATTCTGCTCCAACTGCATAACCGCTGTCTCCTGTATTTAGGAAAGAGATATCATTTGTTGAAGAAGCCAATGTGATTTCATTGATTGGATTCTGAATATACTTTCCAAATGCCGTAAAAGAGATCAGTTCTTCTTTCTTAGGAAAAAATTCCCATTTCAAATCCAAGTTATAATCATCCGATGGATAAAGGTATGGGTTACCTACTTTAACTTCGGTTACATCTTCATAAACAAATAATGCTCTTTCTTTGAATTGTGGTAATGTGTAGGTTTTACTTGCTGCCAAACGAAGGTTGCTCTTTTCGTTTAATTCATATTTCAATAAAACGCTTGGCAATACTTCATTCCTATCGAATGAATTATTTTTTCCTGAATTATCGATTTGTGTTTTCCAAGTAACATCCTGGAAAATTTGTTCCCCCCTAACACCCACAACTGCTGTGAATTTTGGAGAAAATTTATATTCAACATTTCCAAATACCGCGTGGATATTTTGCTCTCCGTTATAGGTCTGTGGCTTAATATTACTTCCGCTAAATGTTTCAATGGTGAAAAATCCATTATTAAAATTCTCTACATTAAAAAAAGCATTCAGATTATACGGATCAACAACAGTATTCGTTTGCTCGTTGGCAATACTAAAATTGAACTGTGTTGCTTCAAAATCTCTTTGTTTGAATCTTCCGTTATAACCAAGAGTCAATTTACCCTTGAATTCCTCATCAGCATCTTTTTTGAATTTATAATCTCCTGAAACATTTACTGCAAACTCATCTTCTACTAAGCTTTGGTAATACCTGTGGTTGTCAGTTGCTGCATTATCGGCAAATAAATATCCGTTTTGAGTTTCGTTGAATGCCAAGGTGTTTTGAGTCCTGTCTGGCATTTGGCTTTCAATTTTATTGAAAGAAGTTGCCCAGTTGAAATCCAATCTGTCGTTAATTTTATGAGTACCTAGCAATTGGTTGATCATCAATTGGTTTTGCGTATAAGTTCCTCTTCTGATCATACCATTATTGTCTTCAGCAAGATCACGGATAAACCCCTTGTATTCGTCATTCACTTGTGATGAAGAATTTACAAAAAGAAAGTTATAACTGATTTTATGATTAGAATTCAAACGATACCCCGCATTAAACATTCCTGTTGTGCTTGTATTATAGGAGTATGTCTTTTGATCGAACGATTTGATGTTTGCTGCTTGAGCATTTACACTCTTATTGATCCCTTCACGGAAGCTGTAACCATTTTCAAAACCTGCGGTAGC
>Ga0247740_1000879_pt1 | contig 13466 bp, 13 predicted proteins | sample UWRJL148409B2_FD_180942 | JGI IMG/M metagenome (GOLD analysis project Ga0247740, IMG submission 180942) | Plant litter microbial communities from Arlington Agricultural Research Station in Wisconsin, United States - UWRJ-L148-409B-2 | ecosystem: Environmental > Terrestrial > Plant litter >...
CCTCGAACTCCGGGGTAGCACCGATCGAGATCGATGCGGCGACGTTCGAGAGGTCACCGATATTGACGAGGTTGTGCTCTTGCGAGAAGGCCTTTGTAACGACGAGCGAGTAGCCGTTGTGCGCGGGAGATGCCTCGAGCACCTGAAGTTTGCGCTTCTCGAGAAGATCGGGCATAACGCTCACCATCGACTCGGTGGTCGTGTACCTCAGGCTGCGGTCAAGGTAGTGAAGAAAATTTCCGCTGTACTCGGGCACAAAGTCGACGATTCCGTCGGTGAGCGCCTTCATGTACTGCTTGCGCGAGCCAACACCAGGGTTGTAGTCGATGTCGTAGCCCTCGAACGCGAGAGCCTGGCCGTAGATCTGGGCGATTATTTCGTTCTCGGTGGTTCCCTGCGAACCGACGGTGATCGAGATGCCGTTGCTTGCCTTGGGGTTTTCGGTCTCTTCCGTCGAGCACGCCGAGAGCCCAACAACGAGGGCGAGGGCGACAATTCCGGCGCTGAAACGGGTGCGCGTCGATAACCTCATGCCTGTCATCTTGCCATGTCGAGGCTGAGCGAAAATGACGAAGGGCCGGATGCCTCGGCATCCGGCCCTTCGCTCAGCGGATTCCTAGTCGAGGAAGCCGTTTTCGGTCAGCCACTGCGTCGCGATTGCGTCGGAAGCGAGCTGGTCGTTGACGCTCTGCGCGTTGAGAGCCGAGAGGCCCGCAGCGGTGAGCTTTGCGTCGATTGCGTTGATGATGTCGGCGATGTCAGGTGCGACATCGGCGTTGACGAGCGGAACAACGTTCGACGCGAGGAAGAGTCCCTCGGGGTCTTCGAGTGTCACGAGCTCGTTTGCCGCGATGTTCGGGTCGCCGCTGTAGATGTTGCCAACGGTGATGGCGCCATCCTTGAGCGCCTGAACCGTCAGCGGTCCACCGCTGTCGCCGATGGCCTTGAAGGTCACGTCGACGTCGTAGGTGTCTTTGAGACCCTTGACGCCGTAGGGGCGCGTCTCGAGCTCGGCGTTGCCTCCGAGAACGATGCCGTCGATACCGGAGAGGTCAGCGATCGACTTCACGCCGTTCTCGTCGGCGAAGGCCTTTGTGACGTTGTAGGAGTCCTGGTCGGTCGCGGGCGACTGCTCGAGAACGGTGAGGCCCTCGGGAAGTGCGTCTGCGAGCTCTGCGTAGACGTCGTCAGACGTAGTCGCCTCTGTGTCGGGCGAGTAGAACTGCAGGAGGTTACCCGTGTACTCGGGGAAGAGCTGGACTGCGCCGCTCTCGAGCTCGGGAAGGTAGGCATCGCGCTGCCCGATCTGGAACTGGCGCGTGACAGTGAAGCCGTCGTTCTCCAGGGCCTGTGCCCAGATCTCGGCGATGATTTCGTTGGAGTAATAGGCCTGCGAACCGATGACAATTGTGCCCTTGTCAGCGGTCTCGGCGTCTCCCGTGTCCAGGGGGTCACCCGAAGCACACCCTGCCAGGGCCAATGAAGCCCCGACCACGACTGCGCCTACGGCGAGTCGGCCCTTTTTCAGTGCTGTGAACATATCTATCCTTTTTCTGAGTTGGCGGATAATCCCGCCGCCGCTCGGGGCCGGAGTGGCCGAGTGCGGAGTTCTTTGACCTTGCCCGCGGTGACTCCGCGCGGCACGGCAAAATGCTGGAGGACGGCAAAGACGCCGTCGAGGGCGATCGCGACGACCGCGATGAGAATTGCGCCACCGAGCATCTCGGTGAAGTTGCGAATCGGGAGTCCCTCGAAGATGTAGACGCCCAGACCGCCGAGCCCGATATACGCGGCGAGCGTCGCCGTTGCGACGATCTGCAGGGCAGCGTTGCGCACGCCTCCAAGAAGCAGCGGGAGCCCAAGCGGAATCTCGACCTTTGTCAGAATCTGCCACTCGGTCATGCCTACAGCACGAGCCGCATCAATTGTTCGCTTGTCGATCGACTCGATTCCCGCGTAGGCGCCGGCGAGAATCGAGGGCATTCCGAGAACGAGAAAGACAATAACCGCAGCGATAGGCGCTCGTGAGAATCCGAGAGCGAGAGCAAGAATCGTCAAGAGCCCGAGCGACGGGATGGCGCGTGCCGCACCCGAGAGTCCGATCGCTATCTCGCGGCCCTTGCCGGTATGCCCAATCGCGTAACCGATCGGTACAGCGATGATCGTCGCCGCGATGAGCGACACGAAGGTATAGCCGAGGTGCTCGCCGAGACGCGTGAGTACGTCGTTCTCGCGCTGAGTGTTGATGATCGTCCACACGGGGGTGAAGATCCACTGGAGGGCTTCCCAGAAGAGACTCATGAGGTTGCCTCCAGCGCGAGGATGCGTTTGCGATCAGCGCGACTCGTCGCGCCGTTGCGCGTCCACGGCATAAGCAAGCGGCCGAGCAGAACGAGAAGGCGGTCGAAGACGAGAGCGATGACCACCGTCATTACAACGCCCGTGAGAATCTCGAGCGGGATCGAACGCTGCAGCCCATTGATGAATAAGTAGCCGAGGCTTCGCACACCCACGAAGGCGCCGATTGTCACGAGGCTCACCGTGCTGACAGCGACGACGCGCAGGCCCGCGAGAAGAACGGGCCCGGCGATGGGGAATTCGACGGCCCAGAAGCGGCGCCACGACGAGTAGCCAACTGCGGTCGCTGACTGCTTAATGTCGGCATCCACGGAGTCGAGTGCGTCGGTCGTTGACCGCACCATAAGCGCAACGGCGTAGATCGACAGCGCGATGATGACGTTCTCTGAGCTGAGAACCCGCACACCGATGATGGGAGGCAGAATGACGAGAAGGGCGAGCGAGGGAATCGTATAGAGCAGCCCCACGATCGTCAGCAGAATGCCGCGGGTGAGGCGGTAACGGTGTGCGAGCCAGCCGAACGGAACAGCGAGAACAAAGCCGATGATGACCGGCGGAATGCTCAGCGCGATGTGTTCGAGCGACAACGACCAGACCAGGCCGAGATTATTGACGAGCCAATTCATCGGTGACTCAGCTCTCGTTGCCGACCAACACGCCCGCAGCGCGACCGTCGCTGTCAACCAGCACTCGGGAGCCCGCTGCCCCGTCGAGGCGCAGCGAACGCTTTCCGCGGTCGGCGCCGATGAAGCTCGCGACGAAGTCGTTCGCGGGGTTCGCGAGGATCTCGGCGGGGCTACCGATTTGGGCGATCTTTGCGCCCTTCTCGAGGATGACCACCTGGTCACCCAGGAGGAAGGCTTCATCGATGTCGTGGGTGACGAACACAACAGTCTTGTCGAGTTCGCGCTGCAGTCGGCTCGTCTCCTGCTGGAGGTCGGAGCGGACAATCGGATCGACGGCGCCGAAGGGCTCGTCCATAAGAAGAATGTTGGGGTCGACAGCGAGACCGCGTGCAACACCGACGCGTTGCTGCTGGCCGCCCGAGAGCTGCGAGGGATAACGGTTGGCGAGCGAACGGTCGAGCCCGACGGTGTCGAGAAGCTCGAGCGCGTGAGCGTGAGCCTGCTTCTTCGGCACGCCCGTGAGACGCGGCACTGTGGCGACGTTGTCGATGACCTTGCGGTGCGGCAGCAGCCCGGAGTTCTGCATGACATACCCGATGCTGCGACGAAGGGCCACGGGCTCGACCTTCGCGATGTCTTCGCCGTCGATCTCGATTGTGCCGTCGGTCGGATCGACCATCCGGTTGATCATGCGTAGCAGGGTCGTTTTGCCACAACCCGACGACCCTACGAAGACCGTTGTCTTGCGCGAGGGTATTACCAGGTTGAAGTCATCAACAGCGAGAGTGCCATCGGGAAAACGTTTCGAGACCGAACGGAACTCAATCATGTGATGCGGCTCATTCCTCGTGGTGTGCACGAATCGACACTTGCCTTTTAAAGCTGGGGTGCAATCAGCTAAACACCATTCGGTGCCGGTGTCATACCGGTTTGGTCACCAAACGTCATTTACCGAGAGCACGCTGAGCATCACAGGCACCACCGACATTGTGGCCGCAATCACGCTATGAGCTACGCGGGTTCACCGAAAAACGGAACCAGCATCGAGAACGTTACGTCGCGACCGACGACCATAAACGACTCGTCACCATCGGGGTTGCGAGCGAACGCACGAGCCGCGAGTGCGTCTGAGATCTCAAGGCTGGTTTCGAAGGCGAAGCGTGCCTCGGGCGAGTCGACGACGTCGAAGCGTGCAACGAGAGCGTTGTACATGGACTCGGCGAGGATCGAGTTGTAGGTGCGGTCGTTCGACGCCGGGTGGAGGTCGATGACATCTCCCGAGCGCAGGCTGCGGAACCCGGGCTCCGAGTGGAAGAGTTCAACGAGCGAACCGTAGGAAGCACCGAGCGCTTCGGCCCAGTTCGAATGGTTCTCGTTTGCCATCTCGTCGTTGACTCGAGTGAGCGCGCGCTCGAGGTTGCGGGCACCCAGTGCCTGCAACACGGCAATACGGTCGGGAAAGTAACGGTAAACGGTGCCGATCGACGCGCCGGCGCGTTCAGCGACCATGGCAGTTGTCAGTCGCTCGTAGCCGATCTCGGCAACGACCGAAGCCGCCGCATCGAGAAGTGCCGCGAGTCGTGCCGTACTGCGAGCCTGAACCGGCTCGTTGCGCAGGGGAAGGGCTCCCGCTGCGGTTGCGTCAATGAGGGCTGTTGCCGTCACGATTGCCTCCTACTTTGATGTTCTCGCGTCATACTACGCGCCCCCAATGCGGGGGCGGGAAAAATTCTCACATGACACGCCCAAACCTGAGTGATAATTCATCCGGTGTACCGATCGGTACATTGGGCGCCGTATCTAGTGTCAACAACGCGTCTATGAAAAAGCTGAGCGTCGCACACGGATGTTCTCACCGGTGAAAGCCGGGAGCATGCCAGACTTGCCTAATGCCCCGCTCCCGAAAAGCAACTTCAACGCACACCGGTGCCGCTGAAGAACTTGTAGCGCCGCTTATGCACCGCGCCGCGCGCATCGAAGACGTCTTTCACAACTGGCGTGAGAAGCGCGGACGCAAGCGAGGCCTGCGCACAACAGTCATTCCCTATGCGGGCTACGGCTCCCCCGGGTGGATGCGCGTTCTGTGCCGTGTTGTGCTCACACGTGGCGAAGAGGCAACGCAGCGGGCGGCGAAGGTTCGCGGCTGGCGCAGCTTCTTCAGCATCCCCGTTGATGACGTCACCGTCGTTGTCACCGCAGGCGGTGTTGAACACGAACTCACCCCCGACCGCGGCGGAGTTGTCGACGCGAGGGTCGAGGTTGACCTCGCGCCTGGGTGGCACGAGATCTCCATCCGCGCCGCCGATACGGAGCCGGTAACCGCAAACATTTTTATCGTCGACCCCACAGCCGAGTTCGGAGTCATCTCCGACATCGACGACACGGTGATGGTGACCGCGCTCCCCCGGCCACTGCTCGCCGCGTGGAACACCTTTGTACTTGACGAGCACGCGCGCCGCCCCGTGCCGGGGATGGCTGTGCTCTACGAGCGCCTTCTTCGCGCGCACCCCGGCGCACCGGTCATCTACCTCTCGACGGGCGCATGGAACGTAGCCCCGACGCTCGGCAGGTTCCTGCATCGCAACCTCTACCCACGCGGACCTCTGCTTCTCACCGACTGGGGGCCGACCCACGACAGGTTCTTCCGTAGTGGTCGCGAACACAAGGCGAACAACCTTTCGCGGCTTGCCGAAGAACTCCCCCAGCTCAAGTGGCTGCTCGTGGGAGACGATGGCCAGCACGACGAAGAGCTGTACGCAGACTTCACCGCGTCGCATCCACGCAATGTTGCCGCTGTTGCGATTCGGCAGCTGTCGACGAGTGAGGCCGTGCTGGCCGGTGGACGCAGCCGAGCCGTTAGCGAGGGCACGGGCGACGACGCACTGTGGATCTTCGCGCCCGACGGCGCCGGTCTCGCTGAGCAGCTTGCCGACGCGGGAATCCTCACCGACGGTAAGGCGTAACGGCGCTTCTCGGCGGTGTTCAATAGAACTATGACGAGGTTTTCTGACGGTTCTGCAGGGGACGCCGACTACGGCTCGATTGGAGCGGGGTACGCGCTCATTCGCCAGCCCGACCCGCGCATAGCTGCCGAATTTCACGCGGCGCTCGGCGACGCACGCACCGTGCTCAACGTCGGGGCTGGCGCAGGTTCCTACGAGCCGACAGACCGCATCGTCACGGCAGTCGAGCCCTCTGCGTCGATGCGCGCGCAGCGACCGGCACACCTGTCGGTCGCAATTGACGCAACCGCAGACTCGCTGCCCTTCGCCGACGACACCTTCGACGCGGCAATGGCGAGCGTCACCGTTCACCAATGGCCCGACCTCGCCCGCGGTCTCGGCGAAATGCGCCGCGTCACCACCGGGCCGGTTGTCATTCTGACCTTCGACCCCGTGCCGCCCGTCACCTGGTGGCTCATCGATTACGTGCCCGAACTCTTCGACGTCGAAGCGAAGCGGATGCCGCCACTCGAGCGCATCTCCGACGCCCTCGGGGGTGCCGCAGAGATACGCACGGTGATGATTCCCAACGATTCGAGCGACGGCTTCGGCCAGGCGTTTTTCGGCAGGCCCGAACGACTTCTCGAGCCTGCGGTGCGTCGCGCCATGTCGGCGTGGAGTTTCGTTGACGACGCCGTCGTTGAGCGATTCGTAACGGCACTCGCGGCCGATCTCGCTTCGGGAGAATGGGACGCGAAGTACGGCTCGTTCCGCGACCTCGAATACTTCGACGGCGGTATGCGCCTGGTCATTGGCAACTAGTGCCAGCGCCCATCGAGGACTACGCGCTCATCGGCGACACGCACACGGCTGCCCTCGTGAGCTCAGGCGGATCGATCGACTGGTTGTGTCTTCCGCGCTTTGACTCCGGCTCGACGTTTGGCGCACTGCTCGGCGACGAGAACTCGGGCCGGTGGCTTCTCGCCCCCGTCTCCCCCGTGAGTTCGACGCGACAGTACATCGGCGACTCATTCACGCTTCGCACCCGCTGGGTCACCGAAGACGGGGAGATCGAGATCACCGAACTTATGCCGCACGGAGATCGACGCGCAGACGTCATCAGGCGCGTTCGTGGAATACGTGGATCGGTTGCCATGCAGCAGGACCTGCGCATTCGATTTGACTACGCGGATGCGATTCCGTGGATCAGGCAGGTCGACGGCGGAATCGTCGCTGTCGCCGGGCCAGACGCCCTCGTTGTGCGCGGTCCGGAACTCACCGCTGACGACCACCGCCACACCTCACACTTCACCGTCACGGCGGGCGAAACCGTCGATATTGTTCTCACCTGGTTTCCGGCGCACCGCGAGCCGCCCGCACCGCTCGACGTCTCGGCGCGCATCGTCGCAACTCACGACTGGTGGACAGACTGGGCCTCGTCGTGCACCGCAGCGACGGTCTACCACAGCGCGGTGCACCGCTCGCTGCTTGTGCTTCGCGCGCTCACCCACGAAGACACTGGCGGCATCGTCGCCGCCGCGACGACGAGCCTGCCCGAAGAGTTCGGTGGGCAACGCAATTGGGACTACCGCTACGTCTGGCTGCGCGACGCGTCGCTCACCCTGCACGTGCTTCTCGACCACGGCTTTGAGAGCGAGGCCGAAAGCTGGCGCGGCTGGCTGCTGCGCGCGATAGCGGGCGACCCCGGTGACGTGCAGATCATGTACGGCCTCTCGGGCGAGCGTCGGCTCGCTGAGTACGAGGTCCCCTCCCTTCCTGGCTATGACGGCGCAGCGCCCGTACGCATCGGCAATGGCGCCTACACGCAGTATCAGGGCGATGTCTTCGGCGAGGTCATGATCGCCCTGCAAGCCGCGCGCGAACTCGGGGGCAGGGAACCCGACATTTCGTGGCCACTGCAACGCGCCCTGATGAGCTACGTCGAAGACAACTGGCAGCGGCCCGACAACGGAATCTGGGAGATTCGCGGCGAGCTGCGGCACTTCACCCATTCTCGCGTGATGTTGTGGGCCGCCCTCGACTGCGCGGTGCGCGCTGTTGAAAATTTTGGACTCGATGGCCCTGTTGAAAAGTGGCGAACCCTGCGGTCTGAGGTGCGCGACGAAATCGAGGCACACGGCTTCGACAAGACGCGCAATACCTACACCCAGTACTACGGAAGCACGGGCACCGACGCCTCGCTGCTGCAGCTGGCCCAGGTCGGGTACATCGCCGCCGACGATCCGCGCATGCTCGGAACGGTCGCCGCGCTCGAAGAAGAACTGCTCGAAGACGGTCTTATGCTGCGCTACCGAACGACGACGGGCGTCGACGGTCTGCCGGAGGGCGAGAACGCGTTTCTCGCCTGCTCGTTCTGGCTCGCGGAGCAGTACGCGGCATCCGGTCGGGTCGATGATGCCGTCACACTCATGGATCGTCTTGTGAGCTACAGCAACGAACTCGGTCTACTCAGCGAGGAGTACGACGTCGCAAACGCGCGCCAAGCCGGAAACACCCCCCAGGCGCTGTCGCACCTCGCGCTCGTGCGGGCCGCCGACGCGATAGCGAAGGCCCTGCACCCGAGCGGTCGGCCCGGGCCGCACCACTAGCGCGACATCCATCGCCTGAATGGATCGCGGAGGCGCGCGCGGACCGGTGCGCGAAACACAACAGTGTGCGCGACGACTGCACGCCCACTGCTGTCGGCGGCAGCCGGGATACTTGAGCCATGGCATTCACCGGCTCGCGCAAGCTGCTCACGAGCATGCGCCTCTCTGCTCAATGGATCGCGACCCCACGCGACGCGTCGGTCGCCGAGGTCGTGAAGCACATGACGGCGATGCAAGCGCAAGACTTCGGTGGCGCCAAGTGGTCAATCGGGCTGCGCTCGACGACGGTCACCGACGCACAGGTAGAGGCCGCACTCGCCGCCGGCGAGATCGTGCGGTCGTGGCCGGCACGCGGCACCCTGCACTTCGTGGCCCCCGAAGACCTGGGGTGGATGCTGCGACTCACCTCACCGAGGCAAACGCGAGTGGCTGCCGGGCGTCACAGACAGCTCGAGCTCGACGAGCGCGATTTCGCTGCAGCACGTGACCTCGCACTGCAGCACCTCGGCGGCGGGCGCTCACTCACGCGCACCGACCTTCTCGCGCTCTGGGACTCCCACGGGGTCTCGACTGCCGGGCAGCGCGGAGCCCACCTGCTCGTTCACCTCGCGCAGACCGGGGTTATCGTGTTCGGCCCTGTCGCGGGCAAGCAGCACAGCTTTGTTTTGCTCGACGAATGGGTCACCGCGCCGCGACGGCTCGACCGCAAGCAGTCGCTCGCCGAGTGGGCGCTGCGGTACTTCACGAGCCACGGACCCGCGACGGTGCGCGACTTCGCCTGGTGGGCATCACTGACACTCACCGAAGCGCGCGAGGGTCTGGCGCTCGCGCTTCCGTCGCTCGAATCACTCGAGGTCGACGGCATCGCCTACTTTCACGTTGCGGGACTCGAGCCCGCGAAGGCCGCGACGAACCTGTTGCCCGGCTTCGACGAGTACATGCTCGGCTACCAGAATCGCGGTGCAGCCCTCGATGACGAGCACGCTGAGGCCATCGTGCCCGGCGGCAACGGAATGTTTATGCCCACAATCGTCACAAACGGCCACGTCACCGGGCTGTGGAAGCGCACACTGCGCGCGAAACGCGTCGACGTCGCCATCGAACCCTTCGGCACGGCGCCTCGCGTCGATCGCGCGATCCGTCGCTACGCGGCTTTTCTTGAGACTCCCGTTCAATGCGACTGACGCTGGATGCCGCGGCTCTCGGCCTCGTCGCCACAACCGTGCGCGGTTCCGCCGGCTCTATCGTCGCGCGTCACAAACCGCACCAAGGCTCCACCCGCGCGACCGTGCTGCTGCACGGTGCAGCGGGCCGCTGGACGACCTGGACTCCCCTGCTGGGTTCCGTGAGCGAGCCCGTGCTGATCGACCTGCCCGGCTTCGGCGACGCGAGCCTGACCGCGGGCGCGAGCCTCGACGAGGTGAGCGCGCTTATCGTCGAAACGCTCGAGTCACTCGGGTATACCGACTGGGATCTCATCGGTCACTCGATGGGCGGCTTTCTCGCGCTTCACCTCGCGTCGACGACGTCACGGGTTCGCAGCGTCGGGGTCATCTCGGCGACGACCTGGTCGGTCATCGAAAGCGTCGAGCATCCCGTGCGCAGGTTCGGCACGCTGCCCGCGTTCACGATGCTGCTGTGGGTCATGCGACGCATGCGGACGGGCGCGATAGTGCGATTTGCCCAGCGCATCGGCGTGCTGAGGCTCGCGGTGTTCCCGCTCTTTCGGCACCCCTTCGCCGTTGACGCAAGCGTCATCAACGCTCTTGCGACCGACGTGCGTCCCGTTGCCTTTGCCGCAGCTGCCGAATTCGTGCGGGGTTACCCGATCGAGGGCTGGGCGGCGATTGGATGCCCCGTGCGCGCCGTTCAGGGTGACCGCGACGTCTTCGCGCGCGACGAAGACCTCGCGCGGCTCACGTCGGTGATTGCGCAGGCCGAGACCCGCGTCATCCATGATTGTGGACATTTTGCCGCGGTCGAGCAACCCGATGCCGTCGTCGAAGCCCTGCGGCTGCGCTAACCGGCAGGTCTAGAGCCAGGTGAGCTTGGCGATGTCTTCGGCGGTGAGTCCGAAGTGTTCGCTGTTGCGCACAACGAGGGTACGCAACTCGGGAATTGTGACTCCCTCGCGAACAATCACGTCGATTCCGGCCGGCGTAACTCTGGTCTTCTCGAAGCGAATCGCGAGAACGGTGCCGTCGGGGTTGGCGCCCGCGACCGACCAGTGACTCGCGACGAGCTTGAGAAGGCCCTTGCCACGCCAGGTGAATCCTTCGGCGTGTTCCTTGTCGACACCGAGGATGTGTTTTTCTTCACCCTCGGGGGTCGTGTACGACACATCGTCGGTCAGGGTGAGGGGCTCAGGGGTGAGCACCGTGTAGGTGAATCGCGGGTTGAGGCGCGAACCGTTGAGCCACATTGGGAAGTTGCTTGCCTGAATGGTCCAGGCCCCGGGCAGGAGGTGGTGGAGGTCAGCAGAGGGCATGGCTCCTAGGCTAACGTGCGGTTCTGTGTGACCGTGCCCGGGCACGCGACTGTGGCGCGGGTTGCAACCCCTGCCACCGTGCGCTGCCCGGGCACCGAACGCTCTAGCATTGGCGCATGCGTCACCTCGCGCTCAGCACCCACCCGGGTCCGGCGCTCGCCGTCACCGCCGTCACGGCGCTGCTCGCCATTGGCGTTGGGCTCCTACCGCTCGCGATAGTTCTGCTGAGCTCCGCGATGCTTCTCGGCCAGGCCTCGGTCGGCCTCTCGAATGACTGGATCGACGCAGAGCGTGACAAAGCGGTCGGCCGCACCGACAAGCCAGTTGCCCTCGGGCATATCTCGGTGCGGGCAGTGCGCACTGCGGCGTTTGTGACGGCCGCCACGGCACTCGCGCTCACCGCGCTGCTCGGCCCCGCAGCGCTTCTCGTGCACACAGTGTTCATCGTGAGCGCGTGGAGCTACAACCTCGGGCTCAAAAAGACCGCGTTCTCGGTGCTTCCCTACATCGTGAGCTTCGGTCTTCTGCCGCTGCTCGTGACCGCGTCGCTGCCCACACCTCAACCGGCAGCGTGGTGGGCTCTCGCGGCCGGGGCACTCCTGGGAGTCTCCGCGCACTTTGCGAATGTGCTGCCCGACCTTGCCGACGACGAGAAGACCGGCGTCCGTGGGCTGCCGCACCGGCTCGGGCTGCGGGCGTCGAGCGTCGTCGTCGCCGGGGCGTTGGCTGCGGCATCCATTCTTCTCGCGCGTTCACCGGTTCTGTGGCTCGGCGTTGTTATTGCCGCGGGGCTCGCCGCGACCTGTGTTGTACTCGCGCTGACGCGGCCGCCGACGCGGCTCTTGTTCCAGCTCATCATCGCCGCTGCGCTCGTCGACGTTGTGATGCTCGCGCTCTCGGGGGCCGAGCTCACTGGTTAGAGCTGCGGGGCGAGCGCCTTTGAACGGCGATCGGCCGAGGCAAGAATGAAGTAGACGGCGACGTGTGCCACGACGACGAACCCGAGAACGACGTACCAACTCGCACCCAGGTCAAGCTGGATGTTCGGAATGGCGGCCGAGAGATCGATATCGCCCAGCTCATCGGCGCTCCAGACTCCAAAGTCCGCGGAGTCACCGCCGAGGGCAGAGACAATGTCGTTGACCGAGAACTGCAGGGCTCCAATCTCACGGAGAAAATCAGTGACCGCTTGCCGCGCGCTAAGGAGCACGAGGGTGGCCACGAGCCAGGTGCCGCTGACCCACGCGATTATCACCGCAACCCAGCGGTAGGGACGATAGATCGTCAGCATGAGGCAGACAGCGACGATGGCGAGGGAGACGTACAGGGCGATGTCGATTCCAGCGCCGGTCGCATAGATTCGCACTCGCGGAAATAGGTCGGAGTCGGCGTGAAACCACGGGAACATAAACGTGATGGCGAGGACGATCCCGGCGACGAGAAGTGCTCCGACGGTACCTATTCCCGTTCGGGAGGTCGTCCAGCTCAGATCGGGTTTGCGCCGGTTGGGCGCCGCGACCAGCGTGGGTGCCGTGTAGACGGGGTCGTCAAAGCCACCGAAGCCTCCGAAACCTCCAGCAGACCCCGCGGCAGCAGGAGCCACTGACGACGTGTACGACCCGAAACCCGTCGTCTCAGCGGCGTCGAACCCGAAAGAGTTCGCGACGGGGACCTCAACGGGGAACGTTGCCAGCTCGCGCGCTCGAGCATTCGAGCGTCGAACAAGAACAGCTATCCACAGCCCGAGTGCTCCCGGAAAGGAGAACACGGCACCGACTGCCGCGCCGAGCGGCTTCGACAGCCCGCCCCACGCAGCTATCGCGTAGCCCATGATCCCGCCGAACAGCAGCGAGGAGGCAACGATCGCGAGAATAGCGCGACCGCCGAGTTCCCAGAGGTAATTCACCGTGTCAGCACTTGCGATTACGGTGCAGCGATGAGCTTTTCGGCACGAGCGTCGCGACGATTGTGCACAACGCTCGAGACCCAGCCGCTACCGATGAAGAGAACTCCGATGAGGCCCGTGACGATCTCCGGGATTTCGTAACGGATCGTGATGAGCAGGATAACAGCGAGCGCGCCGACGGCCCACAGCGCGCCGTGCTCGAGGTACCGGAACTCTTTGAGCGTCCCCTGGCGCACAAGGAAGATCGTTATTGACCGGATGTAAAACGCACCAACGCCGAGGCCGATCGCGATGAGCACCGGGTCAGACGTGATGGCGAACGCGCCGATGACGCCGTCGAACGAGAAGCTCGCGTCGAGCACTTCGAGGTAGAGGAAGAGAAAGAACGCCGCCTTGCCCGTCGCTTTGACGACGGTGTTGTTGGCAGCCGTCTCGTCCCCCGCCGAGAGCGCGAAGAGGTTACCGAGCGCGCTGATCAGAAGGTACGAACCGATGCCGATGATTCCGGAGATCAGCACGGTCAGGGAGCTCTCGGGG
>Ga0247740_1000880_pt1 | contig 13449 bp, 10 predicted proteins | sample UWRJL148409B2_FD_180942 | JGI IMG/M metagenome (GOLD analysis project Ga0247740, IMG submission 180942) | Plant litter microbial communities from Arlington Agricultural Research Station in Wisconsin, United States - UWRJ-L148-409B-2 | ecosystem: Environmental > Terrestrial > Plant litter >...
TTATAGTTCGCCATTAATTCAGATGCTGCTTTTGGTCGCGGTCCCCAATCAGCACGAACAATTCCTGCTTCTTTACAAATTACAATAACTTTCGGAATTGCTTTTCCGCCATTCGTAAGATATTGGTTCATTAATTCCTCATTTTCGTCACGCAACACAATTCTAAGATCGATTTTTTTATTCGATGCCAAAGCCATTTTATTAATTACAGGAAGTATTTGAGCGGCATCACCACACCAGGCTTCAGAAATTACAAGCCAAATATATCTATGATCCAGATTTTCTAATTTTGAAACAACTTCATCTGTAAGTTTGATCGTTTTATCTAAGCGATTCATTCTGGCATCATTCAGTTTACTATAATTGGTTAAACTTTCAGATTGTTCGCTACCGGTTGATTGTCCGTTGACTAATAAATCACTAACCAATTTGCGATATTCAGCATAAGTATGACTCTTAAATAATGCCTTAGCGATAATGTTTTTCATATTTGTTTATTTTTTGAATTGCATAAAATTACAAATTTCAAGAAGATTCAAAGAATGACTTTTATCACATTCAAAAAAATCCTGAAAACTCCCTATAAATTTAAAAGTAAAAGAACTATTAATTTTTTGAAAACATTATTTTTAAAAATGAGAATATGTCTATATTTGCACAAATTAACGCAACAACACATGAAATATAAAAGAATTCTTCTAAAACTGAGTGGCGAAGCCTTGATGGGTGATTTACAATATGGTATTGACCCGAAAAGATTAGCCGAATATGCTGACGAAATTAAGCAAATTCATAGTAAAGGGGTAGAAATTGCTATTGTTATTGGAGGAGGAAATATTTTTAGAGGCGTTGCAGGTGCAAGTGCTGGTATGGATAGAGTACAAGGTGATTATATGGGAATGCTGGCTACTGTGATAAACGGAATGGCATTACAAGGCGCTCTTGAAGACAAAGGAATGAAAACCCGTTTGCAAACTGCCTTAAAAATGGAGTCTATTGCAGAACCTTATATTAAAAGAAGAGCAGACCGTCATCTTGAAAAAGGAAGAATTGTAATTTTTGGAGCCGGAACCGGAAATCCTTATTTTACAACTGATACTGCAGCTGTTTTAAGAGGAATCGAAATCAATGCAGATGTCATCTTAAAAGGAACCCGTGTTGATGGCGTTTACGATTCTGATCCTGAAAAAAATGCATCAGCAGTAAAATTTGATATGATCTCGTTTGATGACGTTCTTAAAAAAGGATTAAACGTAATGGATACAACAGCTTTTACATTAAGTCAGGAGAACAAATTGCCAATCGTAGTTTTTGATATGAACAAAATTGGAAATTTATTAAAAATCTGTGAAGGCGAAAACATAGGAACTGTAGTAAACGTTTAGACTACTTAGATTGTTTGATTTTTAGATCATTAGATTTCTCTAAATTTCAATAATCGAATAATATTAAAAAAAAACAAAAAACTATATTAGTTAGTAAATTAGATGCTGGCCTTTTTAAAAATCTAAAAATCCAATCGTCTAAAAATCTAAAAATCTAAAAAAAATGACTGAAGAAATAGAATTTATATTAGATAGTACTGAAGAATCAATGAATGGTTCGATTGCGCATTTAGAGAAAGAATTTCTTAACATTCGTGCAGGAAAAGCTTCTCCGGCAATGCTAGGAAGCGTTTTTGTAGATTACTACGGATCAGCAACACCACTTTCGCAAGTGTCTAAAATTAGTGTTCCTGATGCAAGAACAATTACATTACAGCCTTTCGAAAAAAACATGTTACAAGTAATCGAAAAAGCAATTATGATTGCTAATATCGGTTTCAACCCAATGAACAATGGTGATGTTATCATTATCAGCGTTCCGCCTTTGACAGAAGAGCGTCGTAGAGATTTGGCAAAACAGGCAAAATCTGAAGCTGAAGATGCCAAAATTGGTGTGCGTAATGTGCGTAAAGATGCTAATACTGATATCAAAAAATTAGAAAAAGAAGGAACTTCTGAAGACATTTGTAAATCTGCCGAAGAACAAGTTCAGAATCTGACTAACACTTATATCAAAAAAATAGATGAACTTTTGGTTGCAAAAGAAGCCGAAATCATGAAAGTATAATGATATTATCACAAAATAAAAATCCGTTTAGTTAAATTCTACTAGACGGATTTTTTTTATTGCTATTTTTGCATACCAAAAATTACATTTTGTTCGTTTGAAACTATAATATTCTCTATGAAGCTATTCTGTTTATTGACTTTGTTTTTCACGCTTACTATTCAGGCGCAATTTCAAATAAACGGAATTGTAACAGACTCCAACAACAAACCGCTTCCTTTTGCAACCATAACAACTCCGGACAACATCAATACCATTACTGACGTTGACGGGAAGTTTATTTTTACACCTTCTGAAAAAGCAAATACATTTTCGGTTTCCTATATTGGCTTTCAAACCAAAATTGTTGCCATTACAGAAAAAAGATATTATTCTGTTTCGCTTTCTCAAAAAACCGACGATTTAAAAGAAGTTATTATTTCTAATGAAAATCCGGCGTTAACCATCATAAAGAAAGTAATCGCCAATAAAAACAAAAACAATCCACAAAAAAAACTGAGCAGTTTTGAGTACAAAAGCTACAATAAACTTATTGTAACGGCCAATCCTGATTCTATAGATGGCAGAATCGATTCTACAGCAGCTTATAAGGATTTCGATAAAAAACGCATCAATGTTGATTCATCCGATTATAAATTCAAGGAAATAATAACCAAACAGCACTTGTTTCAAACCGAAAAAGTCTCACAATATCAGTTTGCAAATAACAAGCTAAAAGAAACCATTCTGGGCACCAAAATGGCAGGATTCAAAAATCCTATTTATGAAGTTATTGCTTTCAACTTGCAATCGATATCGATTTACGACAATAAATATGAGCTATTTGAAACCAAATACGAAAATCCAATTTCGAATACGGCACCGTCAGCTTACAATTATAAATTACTTGATACTGTAAACATAAAAGGACGCGAAACCTATATGATTTACTTTAAAAACAAACAAAAAAGAAAAGCATCAGGACTAGAAGGCGTTCTATATATTGATCAGGAGAACTTTGCCATAGCTAAAGCTGTAATGCGTATAAAAGGTGTTCTTGATATTAGCGGTATTCACGAATTTGAATATGTACCCAATGAAAAAGTATGGTTTCAGAGCAATACGACTTTTAAAATCGTAAAAGGGAAAAACGATGATGACATCAAGATTCTGGGCGGAACAATTCAGTTTGACGGAGATGTAGAGGATAATTTTGAACCAAGAAAAAAATCAGCTTCAGATTTTACCTATCTGCTATCTGAAAGCAATAATTTCGACGTTCATTACAATACCAGTCCGCCAATAAAAAATCCGTCACTTTATATTGAAATTAAAGACGATGCCAGCAAAAAACCTGAAGCCTTCTGGAATCAGTACCGAAAAGAAGCTTTAGACTTAAAAGGACAAAAAACATATCAATTGATAGACAGCCTTTCTATCAAGAAAAGAATCGAAAACCGCTTAGGTTTTGGCCGAAAAATCATCAATGGTTATATCCCAATTGGCCCTGTTGATCTTGATCTGAAAAAAATCATCAGTTATAATAATTACGAAGGTTTTCGCCTTGGTCTTGGCGGAATTACGAACGATCGTTTTTCTAAAAATTTCAGAATCGAAGGCTACTCTGCTTACGGGACAAAAGATGGCGAAGTTAAATACAGTTTAGGAACCGGAGTTTTACTCAACAAGAGTACCAATACGTGGGTAAACGCGTATTATACAGATGATGTTCGCGAAATTGCAAGTACCGTTTTTGCTGTAGACAAACGAGTTTTCAAAATTTATGATCCGCGCCCAATCAATATTAGCACATTTTATCAATATACTGCATGGAAAGCGAATGTTCAGTCTAAAATTATTCCAAAAACCGAAGCTGTTTTCGAATTAGCCCGAACTGATGTTGCGCCTCAATTTGATTATATGTTTAATTACGGCGGAAAATTATATTCGAGTTACGTTATGACAACTGCCATGGTTTCTATTGTTTGGGCACCATTTAGCAACTTTATGCAAACACCAACCGGAAGAAACGAATCGGAAAAAAGATTTCCAAGATTTACTTTTCAGTATACACAATCCTTACCTGATGTTTTAGGAAATGATTTTTCTTTTGGCAAAATCGATTTCAAAACCGAGTATGAAAAAAATTACCTGAACGGTCAAAAAACAAGTTTACTTTTACAAGGAGGGTACGCAATTGGCGATGTACCGCTTACGCATTTGTACAACACAATGCCTAATAATTTAACCAAAGAAACTGTTATCCAGCGTATTACTTTTGCTGGCCGAAACAGTTTTGAAACCATGTACTTTAATGAATTTTTCTCTAGTCAATATATCTTTTTCCAAATCAAACATGGTTTTGACCGAATCAGAATCCTTAAAAAAGTTCGTCCCTCTTTAGTTTTAGTAACCAGAATGGCTTGGGGAAATATGGAAAATCCGCAACAACACGTTGGTCCAACCTACAAAACATTAGACAAAGGTTTCTTCGAATCCGGAATCGAACTAAACAAAATCTACAAAGGTTTTGGTTTGGGTGGTTTTTATCGCTACGGTCCAAATCAGTTATTAAAATTTGAGGATAATATTGCCGTTAAAATTTCTTATGTTTTAGACTTAGGATTATAATTTTTAAACTCCAATTTTTTAAATTGCTTCGCCTGTTTACTAAAGCTCAAGTCAAAATTCCAATTATACATATAGTTTGTCATCTCGACCGAAGGGAGAGATCACACTCGAAACTCCGCACAGAATATCGCTAATCTTTGTCGAGTAACGAGCGAAGATAATTCCTATGTAAGGATGACAAGATTGTCGTCAATCTTTGTCGATCTACGATTGTGATCTCTCCCTTCGGTCGAGATGACAAAAAATGCGAATAACAAAACAAAAAAATCCGTGTAAATCCGCGTTTTCGTGTTAGCGAATCAATGTCATCCGCGTGCCATCTCGCAATCCTGAGAATATTCCAAAAAAAAAAAAAAATCCCAAACCCCAATCATAAAAATTGGAATTTGGAATTTTCAAAATTATTGGAATTTAAAACCCTTATGGTTTCAAAATCAAAACCGAAGGCGTATTATTCAGCCATGTACTTTGAGATTCGATTAGTTTTTTCCAGCTGTCTAAACTAATGATCATTAAATTCTGGTTTTCTAAAAACTCTTTTTTAATAGTTCTGTCGTGCATAATCATAATATGATTGGGTGCAATTTGCTCAATCGAACGAATTGTTTCCTGAATATCCCGGGTATTTTTTACTTCACCGCTCGCATCGAGAACCGTAATCTGAGATCCGTTATTGTTAATTAATTTCTTGGCATATTCAATTAAAAAAGAATCTTCTTTAGTAAAAATAGGCATGAAAACCTGATTCACTTCTTCCAGTTCTTTATCTATAAAAATACCAACCGGCATTTTACTTTTTGCAATAATATGGCGTGTTCTTTCGTCGAAAGGAGAATTTTCGAACAAACCTTCTTTTCCTGTAAACTTATCAATCAAACGATCCGGATTTACGATTCGGGTAGTAAAACCAAGAATTTTACCCAGCAAAGTTCCATCAAAAATAGACTGACCTAAACCCACTAATAATAAATCATATTCGCCTTGGTTTGCCGTATCAATAATATCTGTATCAATATCATTGGTTACTTTAAAAACACTCACCATGTTTTGATTCAAACGTTCTGATTCTTCGATTACCGGAACTAACATTTTACGTTCGTGATCCTTGATGTCAAACGAATGTATCTCGGTACTTAATGATAAATGCATCGCCGTTACAATCGAATTATCACCTTGTTTCTTCACCAGACTATTAGCAAGTTTCAATAATTTTTTCCCTTTTTCAGGAGTTGCAAAAGAAAGCAAAATTTTGAATTTGCTTTTATTACCAATTTCCTGAGGAACTGCCTTGACCTTATCTTTAAAAATAAACCCTATAAAATCTAAAGCCGGACCCGTCATAAAAGTAGTTACTAAAGCCATAATAACCATCATGGTAAAAATTTCTGTAGATAATACTCCTAGATCGTAGCCAATATTTAAAACCACAAGCTCCATTAAACCACGAGTATTCATTAATGCCCCGATTGCTAAACTGTCTTTCCAGCTTTGCCCTACAAATTTGGCAGCAAAAGCACTTCCTAAGAATTTCCCGGCTACGGCAACTGCTATAATTACAGCTGTCACTTTCCATAAATAGGGATCGTTCAACAATCCTATTTGAGTACGTAAACCCGTGAACACAAAGAACAATGGCAATAGAACAATAATGGCAACGTCTTCGACTTTTTCGATAAAAATATTTCTGAATTTATTATTTTCAGGCATTATCGCTCCCGCTAAAAAAGCACCAAACAAAGCGTGAATTCCGATTAACTCAGAAGCATAAGCAGAGAATAAAAGCGTAATAAAGAAAATAGCAACAACAGGTTTATTCAAGCTTTCGCGAGTTGAATTTAAATCCCCAACCCTTTTCAGGAACGGACGAACTATTTTGAGCATGATAATAACATACAAAATAGCCAAACCAATTACGTATAAAGAACTTGTAAACGAACCTGCTTTTACAATTGCAATTACAACAGCCAGAATACACCAGGCTGTAATATCATCGGCCGCAGCACAAGTTATAGCTATAGTCCCCAGTTTTGTTTTTTGCATGCCTCGCTCCTGCACGATTCTGGCCAATACCGGAAACGCCGTAATACTCATGGCGATTCCCATAAACAAACCAAACGATGCAAACTCAACGCCAACCGGAGCAAAAGTATGGTAGATAAAATAAGCTAATGAAAGACCCAGAGCAAAAGGGATAACAATACTGGCGTGACTTATAACTACAGCATCATGAGCTTTATTTTTTAATACTTTCAAATCCAATTCCATCCCGATAACGAACATGAAAAGGATCAAACCAATCTGACTTAAGAATTGTAAATTCCCTAAAGATTCTTTTGGAAACAATGCTGCAGAGAACTCAGGAAAGTACATTCCGACCAAAGATGGCCCTAAAACAATACCTGCAATCATTTCGCCAATTACAGATGGCTGCCCTATTTTTCTAAAAACCCATCCAAACAAACGGGCTACTAAAATAATCGTAACGATTTGTGCCAATAAAATAGCCAACGGATGTTTTAAATTGTCTATCATTGAATCGAGAAAATCATTCCAATGATTGCTTTCGATTTGTTTGTGTACGATTCCGCGCCCCACTTCGAGTGCAGCACCTTTTGAAATTACCCAATATATCAAGGCAGTGAATCCGCCAATAACAGTAACGTAAAATAAGGAGTTTTTAATATTATTCATAACTCGTTTTTTTGATTTTAATGGTGCAAATATCAGCACTGAGAATTAAGTGATAAAGCAATTTTAAACCTAATTTTCAATGTATGTAACAAGTCGGAAAAACTTTGTAATAAGTTATATTTTTACCTTTTTCAAAAAGTCAGAACGATAGGTTTCGCTGAGAATTAAGGTACTGTTTTTATCATTTTTCTCTAAATGATGCAGTATAATTTCGTTATGATTAAAAAATTTAATGGCTTTTACCGCTACAATTTCTTTCTTGTTTACGCGGCAAAAATCGGCATCGGGCAATTCGTTTAAGAGTGTATCAAATTTTACATTTTTCAAGTTTAGAAAACTTCCGTCAATAAGCAAAACTGTTTTATCTCGGCTATCACTAACAGCCGTTTTGATGTACACGATCTGATTAAAATACAATAACGTTTTACCTTTGTCTGTATTTAACTGGATAAACTTTTTAGCCGCATCCGGTTTATGAAAACGCTCAAAAGCTTTTGAGATCGCTTTTTGTAAACGTTCCAGTTTTACTGGTTTTGTGATATAATCTACTGCATCAATATTAAAAGCATCGGCAGCATAATCTTTATAGGCGGTACAAAAAATCACTAATTTATTGTCGAGCATTTCTGCCAGATGCAAACCGTCAATTCCGGGCATTTCGATATCTGATATTAATAGATTAAAATCGAGATTCGGAATATCGGCAAGAAGTTTCTCCGGATTATTATACGTTTTTACAATTTCGACTTCGTGAATTTGTTCGCAAAGCATTTTTAAGTACGTTAATCCCGGTAACTCATCGTCCAGCAGCAAGCATTTCAGTTTTGTATTCAAGTAGATCTATTTTAAGATGAGCTATATAAACATCGTTTTCGACAAACTTATCGAGTTTGAAGTTGTTTTTATAAATAATACGCAAGCGGTGTTCTAAAGTCGCATGACCAAAACCGCTTCGTTCTTTTTTTAATACTTTTTTATCTGAAATTTTATTAGAAACGGTCATAAAAAAAGCATTATCCCTAAACTCAAAAACTACCGAAATAAAAGCATCAGCACTTTGCAAATCAGCGTGTTTAAAGGCATTTTCGATTAAATCGATAGAAATCAACGGAGCCAATAAAGGCTGATCGTATAATTTATCTTCTTTATTGATATTGGTTTTAATCTTCAACTCAAAAAGCGGACTGATCTTGATTTTGTTGATTTCGATTAAATTCAAGGCAAAATCAATTTCCTCTTTTGCGGTGACAAACTTCTTTTTGCTTTCGTATAGAATATAATCCAGAACATTCGCCAGTTTATCTAACGCAAAATACGTTTGATACGCATGCGACTGAATCGAGTTCAAGATATTCTTAAACAAATGCGGATTCAGTTTTGATTCTAAAGTTTCTAACTGCAAATCATTCACTTTTCTTTCGAGCGCATAAAAACTTTCTTCGGCGTCTTCTTTCGATTTTTTTGCCTGCATTAATTGATATACCATCAAACAAATGATAGCAACCAGCAATAAGATTATGGCTAGAAAAATAAAAGTGATGGTGTTGTTTTCTTGCATGTTTTAAGATTCTAAAATTGTTTTCAACGAAACTTTATAATACATTAAAACTCCAGTTGTCAAAATCAAGATACTTGACAGCCAAAGATAATAACCTAATTCAAGAGATACTATTTTAGCCATAGAACCACTTTCTGCACCTAATATTTCACTCCAAAATGAAAATGAAATTGCCAAAACGGATGCAATTAAACTTAATATTATAGTTTTTCTATTGTCTTTAAGTAAATATATAATTGCAAATAAACTCAAGGGATTTGCTAACCAAATAATTTGTTCTAATAATCCTCCACCAATAAAAGCAGTACTTCCCATAAAAAAAAATTCTAAAGATGAAACTGAGCTTATCTCATCATTATAATTTTTGACTATTGCATTTTGAGTGAGTGAAATACCAAAAAGTAATAAACTTAGTACAATAGTTATAATTTTAATATTTTTAGAATCCATAAATATTTTTTAATGACTAGAAACAAACTTCAACCCAATAATTGAAGCAATCAAAGTCGAAAGAAAAAATATTCTCCAGAAAGTTGCCGGTTCTTTAAAAATTAAAATCCCTACTAAAACAGTTCCAACGGCGCCAACTCCTGTCCAAACGGCATAAGCTGTTCCTATAGGTAAAACTTGTGTGGCTTTATACAATAATATCATACTGATCGAAAGGCAAACAAAAAAACCCACCATCCAATACGTTGAAATCATTCCTGTTGTTTCTTTGGCTTTGCCTAAACAAGAAGCAAACCCTACTTCAAATAGTCCGGCGATTATTAATAAAATCCAGTTCATTTTCGTCTCATTTTTAAATTACGTACAAATATGAGAAAAGCTGATCATTAAAACACAAAAAGAGAGAAATATATCACAAACATCAAGTGCGTATTTTGTGTTAACATTAAGTAAAATACAAGCGATTATTTATGATTTAGAGCTCTTTTCACTACATTTGCATCCATTTTAAAGAATTTATGAAAAACGCTGTACAAGTTGGATTTTGGGAAAAACTAGCCCGAATCATACTTAAGAACCGAATTATAATACTAGTAATCCTATCTGCTTTAACGATTTTCCTTGGTTATCAATGGAAAAACCTTTCTATGACTTATACCGAAGCGAATTTGCTTCCTAAGGATCATATCGTAAACAAACAATACCAACAGTTTCTGGATAAATTTGGTGAGGAAGGAAATTTGGTAGTAATCGGGTTTCAGGATCCGAAATTTTTTACCCCTAAAAATTATGCAGCCTGGAATGAATTAATGACGGGTTTAAAAAATTCTAAAGAGGTAGATTTGGTCGTTTCGCTTAATGATTTAAAGAAACTGGAAAAAGATACTGTTAACGAAAAATTTGTTCTAACACCTTTTATTGATCAAAAAAAAGCGCTTGACCCTGAATATTTAAAAAAGGTACAATATGATTTGTTTCACAATTTACCTTTTTACGAAGGATTATTGTTTAATAAACAAAGTGGTAGTATTCGTTCAGCAATCTACATCAATAAAGCACTTGTAAATACACCGGAAAGAAAGACTTTTATCCTTGAAAACCTGGTTCCGAAAATCGATAAATTCGAAAAAACTACCGGGGTTGATTTGAAAGTTTCAGGAATGCCGTACATCAGAACGATTAATGCGGATAATATGAAAGGTGAAATCGGGCTTTTTATTGGAGCGGCTTTATTTACAGTTTCTTTGATTTTCTTTTTCTTTTTCCGTTCGTTCAGAGCGACTTTTATTTCGATCTGTATCTTAATAATTGGTGTAATTTGGTCTTTTGGAACACTGGGATTATTTCATTATAAAATCACGATTCTAACGGCTATTATTCCGCCATTAATTATCGTTATTGGAATTACGAATTGTATTTTCCTGATTAATAAATACCAGCAGGAAATAAAACTGCATAACAATCAGGCAAAGGCTTTACAGCGTATTATTTCGAAAATTGGAGTTTCGACTTTAATGACGAATTTAACCACAGCAATAGGTTTTGCAACGTTTATGATTACGGGTAATGATTTGCTTTTTGAATTTGGATTGGTGACTTCGATCAACGTAATTTCGGTTTATTTACTGACGCTTTTAATTGTACCAATTGTATACAGTTTTATGTCGATTCCTGGAGAAAGACATTTATATCACTTGAACAAAACCTACATTTCGACTTTATTAAATTTTGTTGAAAATGTGGTAAAAAACAAACGAAAAGTAATTTATACCATTTACGGTTTGCTTTTGGTTTTTAGTGTAATTGGGGTTTCGCAAATGAAAGTTTCCGGAAGTTTGATTGGTGAAATGCCAAAAAGCGCTTCTTTTTATAAAGACATTTTATTTTACGAAAAAGAATTCAATGGTGTAATGCCACTCGAAATAATGATTAACACCAAACATAAAAAAGGTGTTATGAAATTATCGACGATGAAAAAAATGGATGAATTGCAAAACACGATTGCTGAACTTCCTGAATTATCGAAACCAGTTTCTGTAGTGAATCTGGTTAAATATTCTAAACAGGCTTTCTATAACGGAAATCCGGAATATTACCAATTACCAACTTCGCAGGAACAAACGTTTATTTTATCGTATGCCAAAAATGCAACGAAAAACAGCAAAGACAATTTGATGAAATCGTACGTAGATCCGACTGGACAATACGCCCGAATCACGACTTTCATGAAAGATATTGGAACACAGGAAATGGCAAGAGTAGAGAAAAAATTACGCTCTAAAATTGCTAAGATTTTCCCTGAAGATCGTTACGAAGTTACCCTGACCGGAAAAGCTTTGGTTTTCCAGAAAGGAACATCGTATTTGGTTGACAACTTAATCGAATCGTTGATTTTTGCGATTTTAGTAATTGCGGGATTAATGTTGTACTTGTTCAGATCGTTCAAAATGGTAATGGCATCTGTAATTACGAATATTTTACCGCTTTGTATCACGTCCGGATTGATGGGTTATTTCGGGATTCCGCTTAAACCTTCTACGATTTTAGTATTTAGTATCGCATTTGGAATTTCGGTAGATAATGCGATTCAGTTTATGGCGAAGTACAAACATGATTTAATTCAGAGTAATGGAAAAGTCAAAAAATCTGTTTTTAGTGCTTTGAGAGAAACAGGAATCAGTACTTTTTATACTTCGGTAGTTTTGATTTTAGGTTTTGCTACTTTCACGCTTTCAAGCTTTAGCGGCACAATCGCTCTTGGTGGATTAATTTCTTGTACTTTGGCGTTTGCAATGTTCGCGAATTTATTGGTTTTACCTGCTTTGGTTTTGACTTTTGAGAAGAAGAAGGCTAAGAAAGAGGATTTGGAGAATTTGGAAGGAAACACGAATTTCACGAATTAGCATGAATTATTTCATCTGATAAACCATTGCAATCACACTTTATGAAGAACATTTTTATTTATTTCGTTTTACTATATTCTTTTACCTTTTTTGGTCAAACTAAAATTGATGAAAATATTTCAGTAACTTTTCCCAACAAACCAGAAATCTTTGAAATTAATCAGAAAAATGCAAAGGTAGAAGCATATTATGTAAATTCAAAAGAAGATTCTTTTATTGCAATGAAAGTAAATATTATACCTAATGATACCTTAAATGAAGAAAAACCTAAAAACCTAAATGAATTAAAAAGAAGTTACAAGGTTAAAATAGCTGACCAAATTAAAAGCATGGCAAAAAAAGGCCTATTTCTTAAAGATTCATCTCAAATAAAAATAAACACTTTCCTGGCTTACAAATTAAATTTTAAAGGAAAAGATTCTGAAGAAGAAATTGGAGAGAGCCAAATTTTATTTTTAAACGGTATTACTTATGTTTTTATTTACTCAAAAGTTGATACATATAGCAAACTAAAAAAAGAGCTGTTTTTCAAATCTATAAAGATTAATAATCCTGAAAATTTAAAACAAATTAGTGATTCATTTAATTATTATACTGCAATTCTATCGATTCTAGGGTCTATTATTTTTCTTTATTTGATAAATAAATTTTTAAAGAATGAGAAAAAACGAAATCTAATACGATAAGAAAATTGCTGATTTATATTTTTATTAATCTTTGCAAGAAAAATATTTTCCAAGTTTCTTCTTTCATCTCATTTGCTAGATTAAGCCCTGCATCTTATTGTTAGCGGGATTGCTTCTTTCCTCGCAAACAAAAAAGAAACAATTGCATCTTATAAAAAACGAAATCCATAGCCCCGATAGTAGCGGCATCCTTTTTATTGCTTCTTTAGCAATAAAAAGATATAGCGGATAGCGGGAAACAGCTTCAAAAATTAATTATTATCGTTTATATTTGCAACTCGATATAAAAACACTGATTTGATTTTAATCTAAAATCAGCAATCTAAAATCTAAAATTAAAATGAAACACACAAAAGTTAAAGACTTATTAAACAGTACGACGACGCTTCAGGAGGTTAATGCAAAAGGATGGGTGAGAACTTTTAGAAATAATCAGTTC
>Ga0247740_1000881_pt1 | contig 13449 bp, 12 predicted proteins | sample UWRJL148409B2_FD_180942 | JGI IMG/M metagenome (GOLD analysis project Ga0247740, IMG submission 180942) | Plant litter microbial communities from Arlington Agricultural Research Station in Wisconsin, United States - UWRJ-L148-409B-2 | ecosystem: Environmental > Terrestrial > Plant litter >...
GATCTTCCTCATCAGGCTTCCCCGCCGAGGCGTTGAAATGCTCGACATGCTTCAGCAGCTTGTCTAAGGTAGCGGGATCCAGGCCCAGCTGCGCGAGCTCGTCGGTCAGACGATTGATGCATTTCTTGAGCTGCTGGTACGAGATGGCCGAGTCGATCCATTCCGACGGAAAGCCCTCGTTCCGAAGGGCCTGCTTGAAGACTTGGCCGAACTTCATGGTTGCTGGGTCGCCCCTATGCCGTGGTGAAGCCTTAGGAAGCGCAAATTTTCGCACGTGGGCTGTGACGACGGTGCGATTGGTGGGCGCGGTGTCGGAACGGTTCCGAGCGCGTTCCGGCGGGTCCGACGAGGATGACGTAGGACTGAGTTCGTTTGGGTGCTGGGTTCCGGCGCAGAGCTGGGGACGGGCATGTTCATGGACGGCAGTTCGCAGATGCGTGGTGGTGTGAGGCGAATTGCAGAGGTTCTGGCGTCGAGGTCATGCGGAATCGCCGCTTCGGGATGCCGAAGGCTCGTCTGTCTGCGCTAGCGGCGAGGGCGCAACGCGGGTTTGGGGGGAGACTCTGGGGCCGGCCGTTGGGGGAATCGAGGGAAAAAAGAAAGAGCAGCATGGCGCTTTTGTAGTTTGCACGACATGTATCCTAAGAGGACGGATGGCATCGCCAGCGCGCGTATGGCTAGCTGCCGCGAAGCGCAAAGGGCGACGGCGGAAGACGGACGCCAGGCGCGTGCCAATGAAAGAGTCATACCAAACTTGCCCGCCCACAAACCGCAGTCGCCGCTGGCCACAACGTGCCTCTGGATCCCTCGAGCACGGGGTGCAACAAAGCCTTCCCCTTGCCGTCCCACGGTAGCGCGCATCGCCTTTCCTAAGCGTCGGCAGTATTCGACATGGGCGCACAGCAGTCGTCCGGGACCGGAGGCGCTGGTGCTGGTGCGGGTGCGGCCGAGGACGGCAGCGCAGACATCAAGACGAGCTACTACGAGCTGCTGGGCGTCGAGAGGACGGCGACCGACGACGAGTACGCCGCCTGACACTCTCCACATTCCACCACCACCACACTCACACGGCCAGAGTCAAGAAAGCCTACCGCAAAAAGGCCCTCGAACTACACCCCGACCGCAACTATGGCGACACGGACCGCTCCACCGCCCTCTTCGCCGACATCCAAACCGCCTACCAGGTCCTCTCCGACCCCCAGGAGCGCGCCTGGTACGATGCCCACGAGGGCGACATCCTGCGGGGCGCCGAGGGCAAGGGCGGCGACGACCACTACGAGTACAACATGCGCGTCACCACCGCCGACGAGATTGCCCGCATGATGGGCAAGTTCAGAGGCAGCGTCGACTTTACCGACTCGCCCAACGGCTTCTTTGGCTTCGTGCGCGAAGCGTTTGAGCAGCTGGCCCGCGAGGAGCAGCATGCCGCCGACCACGAGGGCGCCAGCATCCCCGACTACCCCTCGTTTGGCCACAAGGACGACGACTACGAGGATGTGGTCAAGAACTTCTATGCTATATGGAACGGCTTTGCGACGGTCAAGACCTTCTCGTGGATGGACGTCTACCGGCCATCCGACGCTCCCGACCGTCGCGTACGCCGCGCGATAGAGAAGGAGAACAAAAAGTACCGCGAGGAGGGCATTCGGGAGTTCAACGAGGCAGTGAGAGCCCTATTGGCCTTTGTGCGGAAGCGGGATCCTCGATATACCCCCAATACCCAGTCACCAGAGGAAGCGGCCAAGGCACAGCGAGCGGCGAGCAAAGCAAAAGCTGCAAAGGCGCGGGCCGCGAACGCGGCCAAGTTGAAAGCGCAGGAAGACGCTGTTCCGGCGTGGGCGGCGGCAAGAGGCCCCGACGACGATGTGGAGGTGTCCGACGAGGAGTCGGAAGAAGAGCACTTTGAGTGTGTGGCATGTCATAAAACGTTCAAGAGCGAGGCGCAATACGATGCCCACGAGAAGAGCAAGAAGCACCAGAAAGCGGTGTATGCGTTGAAGCGCAAGATGCAAAAGGATAACGCGCTGTTGAATCTGGATGAGGATGTTACCAACAGCGGTATCATAACGCCCGTCTCTGCTAATGGCGAAGAGGAAGAGGAAGCTTCGGACATGGACGAGGACATGGACGACCCAGTGGAGGACTTGACGGATAAGGTTCAAGACGTAAAAATTAAAGATGAAAGCACGGATCACGATGAACCATCGACTGAGGACCTTCAGTCGACAGAAGTGGACTCGACGCAACTCAAGCCACAACCCGACGTCAATACCGCACCAATCGAAGCAGATTCAGAAGAGGTCGACGAAGATGATGAGGACGACGAATACGCCTCGCGCTCCGACATCGAGGCTCGCCTCAACGACCCAGACAACCCTCTATCCAAGCCCAACCCTAACCCCAACGACGAGCATCTTCCCGCCGACCCACCCGACACCGAATCGACACCAGGCGGCAAGAAACTCGGCGCCGCCGCAAAGAAGCGCGCAAAGAGAGCCGCCAAGTCCGCCGACGTGAGCGATTCGGATCACCCAAACAAGTGCGCCGTGTGCCAGGCAGGGTTTTCGTCAAAAACGCGCTTGTTCCAACATATCAAGGACTTCAACCATGCGGCACCTGTGCCGGGTGCGAAGGGTGGTGCTGCTGGGGGGAAGAAGGGGAAGAAGAAGTAGATCTTGTTGGTACGGTATGACTCATGAAAGGCTTTTAGAACTGCATTTTAGACGGGGAGGGATTGGGTTGACTTGCATAGCTTGGGCGTTTAGTTCAGCCTCGTCTTACGGGCCATCATGTCTGGGCCAATGACTAACACATGGAACAAAATATCCACCGGTCAGCTCACCTTTGAACGGAGGTTGTGGTCGGTTGTGGCCACAAGCCAGCTGCGGTGCCCCGGAAACGTGCTCCTGCTGTGGGGGCCGAGCCGATCCAGACCGATTACATGGGTGACCTTTGGGACGCTACCTCTACCGTTTTGGGTACCTCTCTTCAATATCAACCATTTCACAAGTTTACCCTTCTTTCTCGACTATCTTGCTTGGATATGACCTCATTAAAGCTTGATCCCATCTTTCATTTGCGTTTTAGCGAGACCGCCGCAGCTCATCGGAATTCTCTTCGTTCGAGCAGTGTCTAGCCTTCCATTCTAGTGTCGCTTAAATGTTGTGGCTTGCACCACAGACAGCCCTCAGCGTATCAGACTGTGCTTCCGCTACAGTCTGATCAGTCGATGCCTCAGCCTGATGGTTGTTCCGGTGAGCAAAGTGCGGGGACGGGAAATGACGCTCCAATGGAGCTACCTGGGCAATTTGCAAAGGTGCACTTACAGAATTTCTGATTACGGTGCAGCGCTAATCATGCCCTCGTTCACTCAACGTGGCCTGACTGCTCGAGGCTGTTTTCGGGTTTGATTGTCTTAAACATTGCTGTGCTTCGCTTGGGCTGGAGCACTTCCTGCCCCTTCGTTCCTCTAAATCAACCACACTTTTCTAGCCTGGATTCTCCCCAAACCATCTGCAACCGTCTATCAGCATAATAAGACAAAACATGCGGTGAGAGTCGTCTCAACAGAACGAGGCAGCGATGTCAAGACTCGACATGGACAACGTCGTCACTGCATCGAAAATACAGGATGTGGAGCAGGGTGAATACCGTTCGATCACTCGAGGAACATTTCTAACGAAACTACAGCCACACATATTTCCGATGATGAGTACATCGACATACTCTTGACGGTGTTCTCTATTACCCCTCTTCAAACAATGGAGTCGATCAAAGACCCATTACCTTCGACCTGCTCTTGGATCCTCAAGCATACCAAATACATTCAATGGTCAGAATTGAATCGGGCTGTCCTCTGGATAAGTGGCCCTCCTGGATATGGCAAAAGCTATCTTATGAAGTACTTGGTCTATCATCACTGGAGAACCTCCGCTGTTTGTTACTTCTTCTGCGACTCGAAGTTTGCCTCACAACGCACCGGGACCATCATTCTTCGATCCATACTTTACCAACTTATCTCCAAGAACCGCCGTCTTATCAAACATGCACGCCCATACTGGAGGATGCAAGGGTATGAGTTTGTGGACAGCAAGGATACGCTGGTCAAGATCATGGAGGCATGCTTGCAAGATCCTGATTTGGGAGACACTCTCATCATCATTGACGCTTTGAATGAGATCGAAGATCGCGGCGGTGCTTCGGGCTGGGTATCATCGTTGCTCAGCACGACCTTACACGCATCCAACTCTGTCAAGTTGGTCTTCACGAGCCGCCCAGACACATTCGAGTTCTCTTCGGGAAAGGCACCATTCTCCATCAGTCTGGAAGCGGAGTTGACCAGTGTACGCCAAGATATTGGACTTTTCGTCGATATGACAGTTTCGGCCCTTGGTCTAGAACCAGAGCTGGCTCAATTCACAGCTAACCAGATCAAAGATCAAGCTGGAGCAACCTATCTGTGGGTCTCCGCAGCTGCGAGAGATGCGAGAGCTCTCAAAGACCAGAGCCCACTCTTGAGCCAAGAGCAGATACAGCACTTACTCCAAGGAATCCCGAATGAGCTATCCAGTATGTACGAGACGCAATTCGGCAAGATACGTTCCGACAATCACGCCATTGTAAGGTGTATCCTCCAGATGATCGTCGCCGCCAATTATCGTCTGACCTTGAACGAATTGAGTTGGCTGTTGGCGGCGCACCAAGCTAATTACAACAGCCAGCACTCGACTTCCGTATACTCCTATCCCAACCCCTCCACATACTACTTGACGGATATCATTGACGCTGTGCGACATCTTACCGGGATCTCAATCGAGTCTGGCAAAGTACACATGAGAAGCACCAGTCTCAAAGAATTTCTCACAGAGCATTCGAGAGATCCAAAAACTCTTCGCCAATGGTACCACTTCAGCGAAGACGAAGCAAAAACCACGATCACCCAAAGTTGTGTGTGGCGCATTCGATCATTTAATCCATCCCCCGACCACCCCAAAGAAGAAATCCTGTACGCTATGACGCAGTGGCCATCTCATTTCCTCGACGTGCAGGACACGACTGCTAACGAAGTGGTTGAAAGCGTGGCAAGATTATACATAATCGATACCAACTTTAGCCTTTGGCAAGAATCGTACATCCAACATCGTTTGCGTATTGAAACAAAGAAGGTGGAAGATACCATTGCCTATCGCAATACACGTTCCTTTGGTGAAGATCAAAAAATGGTACAACAAAAAGCCAAACAGGCCATACAGAGACTCAGGCTAACATCTACGGTCTCTCGAGAAAGATTATGCCTGATTTTGGGACATGTCCGGGTTTTCCAGTACATTCTTGCTATGAATCGCTTCATATACACCAGAAAATTGAGCGACGGATGGACAGTACTATGCTCGGCAATCGATGCTGGAAATGTTGCTATTGTAAGGCAAGTATTGGAACACGCGGTCGATGTGGAAGCGTTGCTCCCAGAAGGCATAGGAGCACTCCATCTTGCGATGAGTAAGAAAGATCTAGCCATTGCTGGGATGCTACTGTCGAAGTTCCCAGACAGTATCCACACAATGACAATCAACGGCAGGACAGCCCTTCACCTAGCTGCCGCCAACGGTCGTAAAGATGCTGTGGAACTACTACTTTCACATCACCAGGTGGGCGTATCAATCGCCGACAAAGAGGGATTTACACCGCTACATCTAGCGGCTCAGGGTGGTTGGGACGAAGTGGTGTTGATGTTCATAGAGAGACAGACTAATCGCGAGGCGTGCGACAATCAAGGCCGAACTCCGTTGATCTTAGCTGCCGAAGCAGGAAGATCTTCTACAGTCGAGCTTCTGATGCAGGACCTCCAGATTGAAGACATCCTCCGCGACCGTGAGTGTGTCCTTCATGCTGCTATGCGCTCCGGGAACAATTCCCTGGTTGGAACGTTACTTGACAAGGGGGTTCGTATGGGCTACCGAGATGGAAAAGGTCGCACAGCCTTCGCCTACGCCAAAGCTTCTTGCGATCAGGCGATTCTGCAACGTTTTCTCGAGCAAGGCGCCAACGTCGAAGAACGCGATTTTGAAGGCTTGACTCTACTGCATAGGATGGTTGCTGCGAATGAAGTGGGAAACGCAGAATTCCTCCTCGATAGGCATCCCGAGCTCATTCGTGTCATTGCAAACGGCGGTACATGCTTGCACATTGCTGTCTCAAGCAGAGACAGTATGGAGATGATCAAGCTAGTCATGGCGCGACTCAAAGTGGTGGGAGACGAGGAAGCAATCCTGGAACTCAAAGATCAGAGGGGCTATACGCCTTTTCACAAGGCTGTCTTATGCTGGAGGAGTCCGCGCATACTTACTGAATTGCGGAGCATGGGTGCCAATACCGAAGCAACGAATGACGAAGATGAGACGCCTCTCCAGACAGCAATTCGAGAGCAAAATGAGGACTTGGTCGAACATCTACTACTCTTTTGCGCGGCGAATCCTATGGTACCTACAAAGCATGGCGTTTCTACCTTGGATCTTGCGGAGATGTCCTTCGTGAAGAAGGTCATCCAGCATAGGGTAGTGGGTCCAAAGCCGCACGTGGATGCCTCCGAAGAACATGATAATTCTTTACAAGGCTCTCGATTATCCGTGGAACAAATAGCCTTGCGGGCTTTCGAGGTAATCAAACGTGCTTTGGAGATCTCCATGAAAGGCAAAAATTTGACCAGGCCTCGATATCGAATGCGGATTGAACTAAAATTGCCTTCAGATGCTACGATTCAATCGGAACCCAAGTCACAAATTACGGAGACTCTGCTGGAGGGACCGCATGGCAACGACCCGAACATGGAAGACGTGTTCAAGCAGATCATGGACAGCCTCCAACCTGGCGCTCAGACGGCTTGGACGACCTACAATGTCCACTTGACCATGTACAGAGTGGAAAACAACTCTGGCCTATTGGAGAATGTAGCACGTGAGTCCGAGCGAGCAATCGATAAACCCCTGGACTTCACGACCGAAGAGGCAACAATATCTGCTCCGCCATTTGCTGCTCATGGCTACTCAGCCAAGGTTTTCCGGATGCATTGGATCTGTGTAAGTGGCGTCGGACAAGCGCTTTCATCAATTTACGACCGCAATATTACTACTATAATCTCTATGACACCAACTAACGCATTGTAGAGTTGCGGTCACCAAGGCATAGATCACTACATTGAGCATGAATCCGGATCCGTAGCTGAGATAGCGCAGAGACTCCGGCGGCGTGGCGTCAAGGTGAAAGTGGAGACTTGGAATCCCTCAGCAGGATTCCATGACTCCATCAAACTTGCAGTGCAGCAGCTGTGGGTCCGTATGAACAATCTTGTACTGGACCTAGTCTTCCTCTTCGATTTGCCGACGCCTCAATGGATCACTCGTCACCCGATGCCAACTCCCGCATCTGCAGGCGCCGCCGAACGAGAACCAATTAAAAATCATGCACTTGGAGGAACTCCGAAGCAGAAACAATCTGAAGCCGACCCAGAAGCATCAATAAGCACAGCTAGTCAAGCTCCGTCCGCAGCTGGAGCGGCACCATCCACAGAGCAGAGCGATCCACAGGGCACAAGTTCATTGCAGTCGACGGGACAGGTTTCGCGAAGTACCACACCGCCACAAGTGCAAACACAAGGGCCTCATATCATCCCAGTTAAGCGTGAGGATTATCTTATGGTATGCATCCAAAAGAACCGGCCCTGGAAAGAGCGAAGCGATATCAAAGTCGATTTCAAACGCGACTTCGAAACGTTTGAGGAAATACGAGCGGAACATAAGAAAGCCTCTTCATGGTGGCGTCGCTCATTCAGTTTATGGAGCGTGCAGAGCATCGGGTTCGTCCGAGTATAGTTGTCGCCAACTTATGAAGAGCAGGTGCTGATGTTTTTAGTTCACGTTTCGGCCAGGGTTTGGTGTTGACAATATCGAGTACGACATGCCTCCATCTACTGCAACCCATTACAAATACGAGCCCAAGGATGTGAAATCCAATCCTCCAATCGGAAAGGAGTGGCTGATGCATTTTTTCAAAAACCCGGCTGCATGTGAGATTGATGACTGGTGCCTCAAACAATTTGCCAAACGCATCGAGGGGCCTGCCATACCAAACCAAAGTCCGGATAACCACATCGGATGGGGAATCCATCTTGAAGAGGGGTTTGATTGGCCTAGGTTGGTCATCTACCTAGCTCTTGGTGGTGGCAGTTTTATTGCGGTTGCGGTGTTCTGGGCTGTTGTCAAAGGTAGTCTCGAAGATGGAGTCGCCATGGCGACTTTTATCATTGCGATTGAAACGCTTGCCGTGACAACTTTACAGGTGGCTTTGTCACAAGGTCTGCTGTAAAATTATCCGATGGCATTGGGGCTATTTAGGAGGGGGGGTCAAGATATGTAGTGAAGTTAGGTTCGTGTGGACATTAGCACCTCGTCGCAGATCACAAATCTCGTACGATGGCGGTGGAGACGCGCGTGCATACTGCTGTAGCACCATGCATCTCCCCTTATCATTGTGGTGAGATAGAGAGAGATGGAACCTTTGAACCATGTCGCACTGAGACACGTCACTCTCACAGCGGAAAGCAAATACAAGTCCTCACAGCAAAAGCAAAGGAGAAGCAGCATGATCGACACAAGAAAGTAACATTACAGTTAACTCAAAACACTGTCCAGCTGGCGACAGTTCGGGTTCCAAAACACAAGCCGTGAGGCTGCAAACGCCAATAAAAACAACATGCCCAAAAATGTTATAACCCATGGTATCTTATGCAATTCCACATTGAGGGCGCGCGCTCCCGGCTTTCCGGGGCTGCTAGAGAAAAGAAAAAGAATATGTCATACCAATATACAACCGTCCTGCTTCTTCACATCCACAATTGCAGCTCCCATCTAGTACTTCTCCTCATACAGCATAGATCCACTCTCATCCACATACACGATAGTGTGCTGGGTAACACAGTACCCTGGCTCCGACCACGGCGCCTCTCCCTCAGGGTACTTCGGCGAAGTACCCGGCTCGTTCGACGGCAGCGCATTCGGGCCTGGTGTGTACTCCCACGGCTTGCTAGCAGGCAGGTCCGGCACAGGGACCTCCTTGTAGTCGCCGTAGCTAGGGAGCTCGTCGCCCTTGGCCGGTGTGACCGGGCAGCTCTTGACCTGGACGTGGAAGTTCTCGACGCAGTCGGCGTCGAGTTCCTTGCCGTCTGGGCCGACGACCTTGTAGTGTAGGTTGTCCTTGAGGTACGGCTCAACGTCTTCGGGGCAGAGGGATTTGAGTTCGCCCTTTTCTTGCGCTTCTTGGAGGGCCGCGGTGAGCGGGATAGCGCCTTCGACCATTACGGGCGCGGACTTGTCGCCGGCCATGGAGCCGCCGAGGAAAGTGTGCGAACCGACGTAGCCGGCGCCGTAGCCGGAGCACGAAGTCTCGTTGGTGGCGGGCGCCGTGGAGTTGTCCACGGGGTAAGGGGATGTGGGAACCGTAGAGTTGGCGGATGGGATGGTACCGTTAGCGGGCTTGTTGCCCAGGTAGCAGTGCACTGAGTAGGAGCCGGACATGGCAAATTTGTCACCGACGACGGACATGACCGTGTCATAGTCGCCCTCCTTGAACGCACGGCCGGGGTACATGGTGCTGGCCTCATCGCTTCGCTTGGTGATGGCGCGCTCACCCTGACCATAGAGCCTGTTGATGGCAGAGATGACCTGCTGGGCAGTGCGTGCCTGCGTCTCAGGGTAGAAGTAGCCCAATGTGCGAGTCTCCTTGACGTCCATGCTGGAGAAGTAATCGCCGTTGGAGTTCTTGGTAAAGGGCCTCAGGGCTGAGTACTGGTCTTTCTGCTCACCCTGCCGCCATTGCGCCATGGGGCGGTTGATGGGGCCCGGGGCGACCCAGGTGTTGGGCGTGAGGAGCTGGTGCATGGCGAGAAGGCGGTCGACGTTGGTGTGGTGCAGCCAGAAAATGGGGTCGAAAGCAGCGATATCGAGGAAGGCCATGTGCCCACCGTTTCCACCAGCAGTTCCGTGGATCTCGTCGTGAATGGACTCGAAGCTGTCAGCGTTGCGGCGGTTGGTGCGGGCACCCAACGCGGCGGTGCTGGCGCGACCCCAGTCGGCCTTACTCGCGAAGAGCGCATAGACACGCTGGCGCCATGTGACTTGGGACTGTCCGAACATGACGTTCATCTCATCATTGTTGTTCTGGGTGCCTTTGGGACGACGGATGGTAACCGGGGAGTTGTTGACCGGGCCAGAGCCTATCTCGGCCGGCAGTGTAGCGCCGAAGCTGTACGAGTAGAGCGGGTTCGGGATGGTGACGGATCCACTGGGCTTGGTGACGGTGACGGTCCGGTCGCGAATGGAGGTGGGCACGGCGGGTTGGCCGGAAGCCGGGTTCGCGGCCCAGTCGAAGTAGGGCGTGCGGAGGCCGACGAGTGCGTTCCTCCACCTTTGCTGCTGGTTGGCGGGGAAGCTGGCGACCACTTCGGCCGCGTTCATGTAAAGGGCTTGCTCGAAGACGGCAAGGTAAGGCCTATGCCACGTGCCGAAGAGCGGGTGGCCGTGAGGGCAGTTTCCAGCCTGGTTGAGGAGGGCGCCTTGGTTGTTCCACGTAACGTAGGGACGTCCGTGAACACCTACACCAGTCAGTACTAGGCACGATATGTAACCCAAGACGGTTCTTACCAGCAATCTGGTACCAAGACATGCGGTCATTCTTCGGCTTGGCCTTGAACCTCTCCATGGCAAGGAGATACAGGTTCCACTGGTCGGCCTTCTTCTGCAGCTCGCGGATTTCAAGACGCGGGTGCTGGGCGTTGTCAGCGGCTCCCCTGATGGCGATGTTGTTGGCGCGCTCCTCAAGAATGGCCCTCGTCTCCTGGAGGTGGGCTTCCATGGCCGCTGGCGAGCGGTGGACTGGGTGGTGAGCATGATGTTGCGAGGCGACCACGGCCTGGAGAAGAACGAAGATGGTGAAGAGCATGCCGAGGGCACCTCGGGGGGTGCTGAATGCGGCCATGGTGAAAGGCTGTCAAAGCTATGCGTTTATCGAAAGACCGGATAGGCCAGGACGAAAGAGCAGACTGAACCAGAAATAGACAAGAATTAGATGCGACTTGTGGGATAAAAGAGTGTAGCGACTTCGGACAAGGCCTCGGTCATGTAAAGATGCAAAGGAAAGCAAACCCGACGTCCAACGAGGCTGTGGAGAATTAAGAGAGAGGATGGGTGTGAGGGTGGAGCAGGGACGGCAGGCCACAGGGTCATATAGAGGCTATTCCTATGGCTGACTCCGAAGATTGCCATTTTGGACGGTGCACGCATGGACGCATCGTAGGCGGGCAGGGGTGGGACAGCGATTGGACCACTGGCGGTGCCTTGTGGATTTTAGCGACCCCCGATCGCGCCAGAACGAGCAGACGCCATGGGGCCCTGCCCCTGACTATGCCGAACAGGAAGACGGCGCGAGCCCGCTTGGGGCTGCCAGGCGCTGTTCCGGGCCACTGCGCATGCTCGCGGCAGGCCCAACGGCGAGGCTTCCACTATGGTTCTTCAGTGACGCGTCGTGAGCAGAAGCGAGTCGCATTGGTGTCGTACTCTCCATACTCTTGCAATATTTTCGCTTCTCTCTATACCATAGTAGTGTAGGATGGAGACGAAGTGATGGTTGGCGGGGCGCAAAGGATCGGACGGAACCAGCAGGTGTTGGTGATTGCGACTCGCAGCAGCAGCCATGCCGTCGAACGCAGATCTGCACGGGCCACGGGCGTCTGTGTGGAGTCGCGCACGCTGACCGGACTTCGCGCGCTGCGTGTACGGGTGAGGGCGAGGGTCTGGGAATAGCAACGGCGCCCATCTAAAGGCGTATGTGACGGTTCGAAGGTCGACCGGCATGGGCAATCAGAATGTAGAACCACCATCTCCAACACGGAACCAGTCGTCCCCAAACCACCAGGTCCAGATCATCGTCGTCTCGTTATCGTCCCGTCTCGGCCCAGTATACCACAACAAGCCTTCCCTCACTGATCATCATCCGCGCAAGGATCGTCAGGGACACATTGCGGGCCCCTAGCGGACCCCTAGCTGGCGCGTTTCAGATCGCTGGGCTACGCACGTGCGAGGAACATGCACACGAAAAGTCCTCACACTCCTCTCAGGCCCTTCGCCCAAGTCCCCTCCCGCTGCGCTCGACTTTGAATATTCCGTGGGGATTTGTAGGCACCTCTCACCACATTTCCCTACGCAAGCGCAGACTCATCACGTCGAGGGAGATGCAGCGAGAACCGTTGGCTGCAACCAGATGACGTGTTCATCAATGCAGGAGTTGCCGCCATCCACTCATCGCCCGCGTGCGAGACCAGAATCTCGACACCCATCCAATGACCCATCCACAACGAATTGGAGAGCAACGAGTAACCGCGCTCACGGTCAGGCGACCTGTTGACCACTCCGCCGTCTCAAGAACGACACCCGCGGCTTTGTACAAGCAGCCTCTGTACCACCGCAAGCTCGCAAATGTTTCAGAAACACGCCGTCGCGTTCCTTTCCAGACCCACGCCACGTTGCGGCTGTGCATTCGGGCATTTCGTATTACCACGCCCTGCTCATTTTACGTCGCACTAGCACGGGCTTGTACGTTCATCTCACTTTCGCGAAGACGCTTTCAGCTGGGCGATCGCTGGTTCGCCGCACGTGGCCGGCTGAGGATTGCCGACACTGCCTCAACTACCAACGTCAATCCCGACAAGCAACTACGTTGTTGAGCGTTGGTCTCGCTTTCGTTGCTGTACCACTGTCCGCGGCCGCGGTGCCTACAACACGCTTTTCGTTGCATACGACCAAGTTTTCAATTTCGTGCTGGACGGCAGGTTTTTGCGCCAGTTCGAGTACCTCACATTTTGGGAAAGAGGCTCTTCTATCTTTCTCTAGTGAAGACAGGCCTCTGAGTAGACGTCTTCTCCCTCTTACTGCCGCCTTGCGCAGGACCTCGTGAGTGTGAAATGGGCATTGTAGTCGCAGCTCGGCAAGTATCTCCTCGTCACGGGCGCGCAGTAAACTCCATACACTGGACTACCGTATAGGCGCAGCCACCAACCTCTGCACGATCGATCACGGAGCGACCGTCGTACACGGTATCGGAGCCAGCGACACTGCCGCAGTGTTACGGCAATGGCATCCGGGTCTGCCACTAGCGCTTAGGGTTCGAAAAGCGACGGCTACACGGATGCTCCAGCTGGTTTATGTTACAGTCCTCTCCTCGCGTTACAGACGGGTGATGTAATCCTGCTCTAGGTAAAAATACGCGCGGCCTACGTTAACAGGGTTTGCCTTCGAAAAGCGCAGTATCGTACGAGCACGATGATGATGCGAGTCACGGTAACCAAAAGGCCCGCTACCACGGGTATCGTGGTCGTGGATGCCGCTTGACAACCGTCACAGA
>Ga0247740_1000882_pt1 | contig 13445 bp, 11 predicted proteins | sample UWRJL148409B2_FD_180942 | JGI IMG/M metagenome (GOLD analysis project Ga0247740, IMG submission 180942) | Plant litter microbial communities from Arlington Agricultural Research Station in Wisconsin, United States - UWRJ-L148-409B-2 | ecosystem: Environmental > Terrestrial > Plant litter >...
GTTGATGTGGGCGGGCGTGACCACGGAGGGCTTGCCGTCGATCTCCTGGTAGAAGACGTTCTGGCTCGGGAACTCCTTCAGGGTCTCGATCATGGCCCACGCGATGAGGTGGGTGAACGAGACCTTTCCACCGCGGGCTCGCTTGAGGTGGTTGTTGATGACGATGCGGTTGTCGATCATCAGCTTCGCCGGCATGGTGCGCACACTCGTCGCGGTCGGAACCGTGAGTGAGGCATCCATGTTCGAGGCGAGGGCCTTCGCGGCGCCCTTGAGGGTCGCCACCTCGTCCTGGTCCTCGGCGTTGGGCTGTGCGTCGCTCTTGACGGCCGTGATCGGCGTGGTCGCCGGAGCCTCCGCCGGGATGGGCTGGGGTTTGGCCTGCACGGAGGTGGTGCGGGCGATCGGCTGGCTGCCGGCCGTCGGTGCGGGGGTCTCGACCGGCGTCGCCGGGGGGACCGGTGCCGGCTCGGGGGCCGACGCCACTTCCTCGGGAATCTGCGCCTCGCCGCCCACCTGGGCGTCGCTCGCGGGGGCATCCGCCGCGGGGATCGTGTTGATCACGCCCGTGGGAGTGGGGTCGTCAGTGCGGTGGTAGCTCTCGAGCACCGGCCACCACGACTGGTCGACCAGGTTCTTGTCCTTGAGGTAGAGCTCGTACATCTCGTCAACGAGCCACTCGTTGGCTCCGAATTCGCCCGAGGAATCCCCATCGGGTGCGATTCCGGTCACTTGGCTTGACACAGCCGACCGCCCACTTTCAGTTCTCTTGGAGTTTTTGTGAAACACAATCCGTCGGTATGCCCGCCACTGGACACGCCTCGTCAATCTTAAGGGTTGTTCATGGGCACGCGCTGGCAGGGTGGGTGGCGCTAGCGTTAATTTCATGCGCTTTTATGAAACAACGCCCGTGCACGACCTGACGTACTCCGATGTCTTCCTCGTGCCGTCGCGATCGGCGGTCGGCAGCCGTCTGGATGTCTCGCTCGCGCCCCACGACGGAACCTCCGCGACCATCCCGATCGTCTCCGCGAACATGAACTCGGTCACCGGACCCCGCCTCGCCGCCACTCTCGCCCGTCGTGGCGGACTGGGCGTGCTGCCGCAGGACATGCACGCGCAGGATTTGGATGCCGCGGTGCGCTGGGTGAAGGCCCAGCCCGTCGGTTTCGACGCACCGCTCGACCTCCGCCCCGAGGAGACGGTGGCCTCCGCCCTCACGCAGCTGCCGGCGGTGGAGGGGTACGGGATCGTGCTGCACGACGAGCAGGGCGTGTTCCTCGGCGTGATCCCTGCGGAGCGCTTGGCCACGGCGCTGCCCGGCGCGCGCCTCGGCGACCTGCTCGGCGGGCGACTCACGTCGATCGACATCGATGAGTTGGACGGTCCGCGGGCGGCGTTCGACCTCATGGTCGAGGCGGGCATCCAGTTCGCGCCGGTGGTGCAGGACGGCAAGGTCGTCGGGGCCCTCAGCCGCAAAGGCGCACTGCGGTCGACGCTGTACCAGCCCGCGCTCGACGCTCACGGCCGGCTGTCGGTCGCCGCGGCGATCGGCATCAACGGCGACCCGGCCGCCAAGGCGCGAGCCCTCGTCGAAGCGGGGGCCGACGTGATCGTGATCGACACCGCGCACGGGCACCAGGACGGCATGGTCCGAGCGATTGCCGCCGTGGCCGCCCTCGACCTCGGCGTGCCGATCGTCGCGGGCAACGTGGTCACCACCGACGCGGTGAACGACCTCGTAGGCGCGGGCGCGACCATCATCAAGGTCGGTGTCGGACCGGGTGCCATGTGTACCACGCGCATGATGACCGCGGTGGGTCGTCCCCAGTTCTCCGCTGTGCTCGAGACCGCCGACGCGGCGCGATCCCTCGGTGCCCACGTGTGGGCCGACGGCGGGGTGCGGTACCCGCGGGACGTCGCTCTTGCCCTAGCTGCGGGCGCGGCATCCGTGATGATCGGTTCGTGGTTCGCCGGCACCATCGAGGCGCCCGGCTCGCTGGCCCTCGACGAGAACGGACGGGCGTACAAGGAGAGCTGGGGGATGGCCTCCACCAAGGCGGTGCGCGAGCGGTTCGACCGGCTGGACGCCTACGAGCTCGCGCGCAAGACGCTCTTCGCGGAGGGCATCTCGAGCTCGAAGATCTACCTCGACCCGCTGCGCCCGTCACTCGAGGACCTCCTCGACATGATCACGTCGGGAGTGCGGAGCTCGCTCAGCTACGCGGGTGCCACGACGCTCGCGGAGTTCCACGACCGTGCGCTCGTGGGGATCCAGTCCGCCGCCGGGTACGAGGAGGGCAAGGCCCTGCCCGTGTCGTGGTAATAGACTTGGTCGGATAATGGACGACCCCCCTAGTTGCCGCCCTTCCCTTCCCCTCCTCGGTCGAGCCCATGTATGAGCTGATCATGCTCGGCGTGGGCCTCCTCCTCATCGTCGGTACCGGATTCTTCGTCGCATCCGAGTTCGCGCTCGTCAACCTCGACCGTTCCGACCTCGAAGTGCGGCAGGAGCGCGGTGAGCGCGGCCTCGGCATGGTGATCGCGGCGCTCAAGAAGACGTCGACGCACCTGTCGAGCGCGCAACTCGGCATCACCCTCACCACGCTGCTCACGGGCTACACGCTGGAGCCCGCGTTCAGTGCGTTCCTCGAGCCGGTACTCGCCGGGTTCCTTCCGAAGGCCGCGGTGTCGATCGTCGCGACCATCATCGCGATCGTCGTGGCGACCCTGCTGTCCATGATCATCGGCGAGCTCGTCCCCAAGAACCTCGCGCTGTCGCTGCCGCGCGCGATCGGCAAGGTCGTCATCCCCTTCCAGGTCGTGTTCACCGCGATCTTCCGGCCCGCCGTCTCGCTGCTCAACAACACCGCGAACGCGATACTGCGCCTCTTCGGCATCGAGCCCAAGGAGGAGCTCTCCGGTGCGCGCACCGCCGAGGAGCTCACCTCCCTCGTCCGGCGTTCGGCGAGCGAGGGCAGCCTCGACCGCGACACCGCGACGCTGCTCGCCCGCACCCTCGCCTTCGCCGACCACACGGCGCAGGACGTCATGACACCGCGCCCGCGGGTCGCCAGCGTCGACCGCACCGATAGTGCCCAGGAGGTCATCGACCTCGCCCGCCGCACCGGGTTCTCGCGCTTCCCCGTGATCGACGACAGCATCGACGACGTCGTGGGAATCGTGCACGTCAAGCAGGCGGTCGCGGTTCCGCGCGGCAAACGGGGCGACGTCCCGGTGTCGGCACTGCAATCGGATGCCCTGCGCGTGCCCGAGACGATGAAGCTCGACGGCCTGCTCGCCGAGCTCCGCGGTCGGGGCTACCAGATGGCCGTCGTCCTGGACGAGTACGGCGGAACCGCGGGTGTCGCGACACTCGAGGACCTCGTCGAGGAGCTCGTCGGCGAGGTGTCCGACGAGCACGATCGCACCAAGGCCGACGTCGTACGTTCCCGGTTGTGGTTCACGTTCCCGGGCATCCTTCGACCTGACGAGTTGCTCGAGCGCACCGGCGTCGTCGTTCCCGAGGAGGGCCCGTACGAGACCGTTGCGGGCTGGCTGATGAGCGAACTGGGAAGGCTCCCCGCCGTGGGTGACACCGTCGACATCGCCGCGGGCACGTTCCGCATCGAGCGGCTCGAGGGGCGCCGCATCGACCGCGTGCGCTTCACGCCCACCGTGGACGAGGAGGTGAGCGCCTGATGGACGTGTGGGGAATCGTCTGGCTGTTCGTGCTGCTCGCCGTCAACGCCTTCTTCGTCGGCGCCGAGTTCGCGGTGATCTCCGCGCGCCGCTCCCAGATCGAGCCGCGCGCCGAGGCGGGCTCCCGGGCGGCGAAGACCGCACTGTGGGCGATGGAGCACGCCACGCTCATGCTCGCCGCCTGCCAGTTGGGCATCACCGTCGCGTCGCTGCTCATCCTCAACGTGTCCGAGCCGGCGATCCACCACCTGCTCGAGATCCCGCTGCACCTCACCGGCCTGCCGGAGGAGGTGATCAGCATGATCGCGTTCATCATCACGCTGCTGCTCGTATCGTTCCTGCACGTCGTGCTCGGCGAGATGGTGCCGAAGAACCTCTCCTTCTCGCTGCCCGACCGGGCGGTGCTGCTGCTCGCGCCGCCTCTCGTGTTCATCGCGCGGGTGTTCAACCCGATCATCTTCCTGCTCAACGGGGCGGCCAACGGCATCCTGCGACTGTTCAGGGTGACGCCGAAGAACGAGGCGAACAGCGTCTTCACGCTCGACGAGGTCGCGACCATCGTCGCGCAGTCGACGCGCGAGGGGATGCTCACCGACGCGGGCGGCACGCTCAGCGCCGCCTTCGAGTTCACCTCGAAGAAGGTGCGCGACGTGGCGGTGGGGATGTCGTCACTGGTGACACTGCCCGAGGACGCGACCCCGGCCGACGTGGAGCGGGCGGTCGCCCAGCGCGGGTTCTCGCGTTACATCCTCGTCAACGCCGAGGGGGAGCCGACCGGCTACCTGCACCTCAAGGACGTCATCGACCTCGACGACGCCGACGAGTTCGACGAGCCGGTTCCGCCCAAGCGCATCCGGCAGCTCATCTCGATCTTCCGCGGCACCGACCTCGAGGATGCCCTCGCCACGATGCGCCGCTCGGGCGTGCACGTCGCCCGGGCGTTCGATGAGAACGGCGCGACCCGCGGGGTGCTGTTCCTCGAGGACATCATCGAGGAACTAGTGGGCGAAGTGCAGGACGCGACCAGGCGCAACTGAACGGGGCGCAACTAGCCGAACGGCGCGTTGCGGTTCTCGCGGTCGAGGTTCAGCTCCTCGTCGACGACGGCCGCGCCGACGCCGCGGAACGGGTTGAGCCAGTCCAGGTCTTCGAGGGTCAGTCCGAAGCGGTCGGCGACGTCGCCGAGCAGATCGCCCGCGGCAACGTGGTACGACACGGGCCTGCCGTCGACCTCGGTCACCTCCCCCGTCGCGCCCGACGTGGAGCCCGAGTCGGCGACCTTCAGGCCGGGCCGGAGGTCGGGCATGCTCCAGGTGAAGGGCGCCCGCGCGAGGATCGTGCGCTGGCAGTCGCTCTCGAGGGCGTCGGCCTCGACGTACTGGGCGATCACGGCACCGTCGAGGAAGCTCGGGTCGTCCTGCCACTGCCGGAAGTCGCCGAGCAGGAGCACCTGGTCCGACCCCGTGAGCGCGCCGAGCCCGAACGACGGGCCGTCGAGGCAGGTGCGGTCCGGCGTCAGCGGGAAGGGGCTCAGCATGAGCTCCGAACCCACCGGGAGGTCCGACGCGAACCCGGTGACGTGCACCTCGAACGTGTCCGAGTATGCGTTCGGCTTTCCGACCACGAGTTCGACCGTGCCGGTGACCCCGTCGTCGGGATCGAACTCGCCCGTGGCAACGACGGTTCCAGGCGGTCCGGGCGTGGGCGGCGAGGGCGTGCATCCTGCCAGAAGGACGAGGATGACCGCTGCCGCTGCCAGTACCCGTTTCACGGGCACAGCTTAAGTCGAGCGGGGCTCAGGAGGTAAGGGGGTACTTCGCCCGGAGGTACTGCGGCGGGTAGTAGTCGAGATCCACGCCGAGTTCTGCGGCGGCGCGCCACGCGAAGTGCGGGTCCCGCATCAGCTGCCGGCCCATCATGACGGCGTCGGCGCGCCCGGAGGCGACCACGTCCTCGGCCTGCTGCGCCTCGGTGATGAGCCCGACCGCGCTCACCGGCACGTCGGCGGCGTCGTGCACGAACTCGGCGAAGGGGACCTGGTAGCCGGGCTCGACCGGGATGCGGACGCCGCTGAGGAGTCCGCCGGTCGAGATGTCGAACAGGTCGGCACCGGCGTCGAGGGCCCAGGCGGCGACGATGGAAGTCTGCTCCTTGTCCCAGCCGCCCTCTGCCCAATCGGTGGCGGAGAACCGGACGAGGATCGGCAGGTCGTCTCCGACGGCAGCGCGAACGGACCGCACGATGTCGAGTAACAGGCGGGCGCGGTTCTCGAGCGGCCCGCCGTACTCGTCCGTGCGCTCGTTCGAGAACGGGGAGAGGAACTGGTGCAGCAGGTATCCGTGCGCCGCGTGGATCTCGAGTAGTCCGAAGCCCGCCTCCACCGAGCGCACCGCCGCGCTCGTGAAGTCGTCGACGACGGCTGAGACCTGCTCGGTGCTGAGCGCGCGAGGCGCGGCGTAGCCCGTGAAGGCGACGGGGGAGGGGGCGACGGCCTCCCAACCGCCGTCGGCGGCCGGAACGGTACCCTCACGCGGGTCGAACTGGCGCCACGTGGACGCCTTGCGCCCCGCGTGAGCGAGCTGGATGCCCGGCACGGCACCCTGCGACCGGATGAAGGCGGTGACGCGGGCCCAGGCATCCTTCTGCTCGTCGTTCCAGATGCCGGTGTCCTCGGGGCTGATGCGGCCCTCGGCGTTGACCGCGGTTGCCTCCGTCATCACGAGCCCGGCGCCGCCGAGCGCGAACGAGCCGAGGTGCACGAGGTGCCAGTCGGTCGGCACGCCGTCCTGCTTCTCCACCGAGTACTGGCACAGCGGGGCGACCCACAGCCGATTGCGGAACGTGGTGCCGCGCAGCGACAGGGGCGTGAAGAGGATGCTCATACGGAGAGCGAACGCAGGAAGCGGTCGAGACCTTCCACTCCGGTGAAGTGGTGCGCGGTCACGCCCAGGGCCGCCGCGGCATCGGTGTTCACGGACTTGTTGTCGATGAAGACCATGTGGTCGAGGGGGATGCCCAGCTCGGCGGCCACTTCCTCGTAGATCGCGGGGTCGGGCTTGATGGCGTCCATCTCGGCACTGACGAACACGCGCTCGAAGAACGAGGCCATGGGGGAGCGTCGGAACGGGCTCGAGAAGTCGAACCCGGCATTGGACAGGATCGCCAGCCGGGTGCCGCCGTCGTGCAGTTCCTCGATGAGGTCGAGGGTGCCGGGCTCGAGGCTCAGCCAGCTGCGGAAGTCGGCGATCCACAGCGCGTGCACCGTGGAGGCGCGCCATGCGACCCCGAGGTCGGCGGCGACGAGGCCCCAGTACTGCGGGATCGTGATCGTGCCCTGGTCGAGGCCGTCCCTGTGGGCCCAGTACGGTCCCCAGAACTCCTCGTCGCTGCATCCGGAGACGGCGACGAGCGCGGCGCGGTCGATCTCGTCGGGCGAGCGCGAGATGACCTCCCCGTAGTCGAAGACGACGACACGATCGGGGATGTTGATAGCCACGCCCCCAAACTATCGTGAGACCCGTGACCTCCTTCACCGCGTGGACCCCCGCCGACGCCGCCGCCAGCATCGCCGTGCCCGCCGAGCATGACGACAAGTACACCCGCGGGGTGTTGGGGGTGATCACGGGCTCGGCGATGTACCCGGGCGCCGCCGTGCTCGGGGTCGAGGCCGCGTTGCGCACCGGTGTCGGGATGGTGCGGTACACCGGGGAGGCCGGCCAACTCGTGCTGCAGCGCCGCCCGGAGGTGGTGACCGCGGACGGACGGGTGCAGGCGTGGCTGCTGGGCTCGGGGATGGACCACGTCGACCGTCAGCTCGAACCACTGCTCGCGGCGGTCGCTCAGGGACTGCCGACCATTCTCGACGGCGGCGCGCTCGACCTGCACGACCGCGCAACCGGCCCGATCGTCATCACCCCGCACTTCGGCGAGCTCGCGCGCGTGCTCGGGGCGTCCAAGGAGGCCATCGCCGCCGATCCTGGAGCGTGGGCGTTCCGCGCCGCCGAAGAGCTGGCAGTGACAGTGCTGCTCAAGGGGCACACCACCTATGTCGCAGGCCCCGGCATCGCCCTCACCACCTCGTCGGCCCCCACCTGGCTCGCCACGGCCGGCGCGGGTGACGCGCTCGCCGGGATCCTCGGCGCACTCGTCGCCACACACGCCTCCGAGATCGCCGCCGACCCCGCCGAACTCGCCCGGCTCGCGGCCTCTGCGGCGGTCATCCACGGCCTCGCGGCGACCCGTGCCTCTGCTGGTGGGCCGCTCACGATCCTCGACCTCGCGGCCGCGGTGTCGGCGACCATCGCGGACCTGCTCGCGCGCTAGGCCGCGACGGCGGCCGCCTGCCCGGCTACCGCGCTAGCTTCGGCGGCCGGCTGCTTCCCGGAAACGCTTGCCCAACTCCATACATTCGTTAGGGGGGCTGACAAATGTATGGAGTTGGGAAAGGAGTGGGAGGAGAACGTCGCTGGGCCCGGGGAGGGACGCGACGGGAGGGACGCGACGGGACGACCGCGCTGCGAGGCCGCATTCCGCAACGCGTCGGAGAGAAGAACGGCCGCGTCAGCCCAGGAACCGCGACAGGAACTCGCGCGTGCGTGCCTCCCGGGGAGCCCCGAAGACTTCTGCGGGCGTGCCCTGCTCGGCGATCGTGCCGCGGTCGAGGAAGACGACACAGTCGGCGACGTCTCGCGCGAACGCCATCTCGTGCGTCGCCATCACGATGGTGGTGCCGTCGGCCTTGAGCTCGCGCACCAGGTCGAGGACCTCGGTCACGAGTTCGGGGTCCAGCGCGCTCGTGATCTCGTCGAGCAGCAGCAGTTCGGGGTTGGTGGCGACTGCCCGCACGATGGCGGCGCGCTGCTGCTGCCCGCCGGACAGCCGGTCGGGGAACGCGCGCGCCTGGTTGGCCAACCCGATGCGGTCCAGCAACTCGATGCCGCGCGCCTCGGCCTCGGCCTTGGGGATCCGAAGGACGTGCCGGGAGGCGAGTGTCACGTTGTCGAGCACCGAGAGGTGCGGGAACAGGTTGAAGTGCTGGAACACGACCCCGATGCGGGCACGCACCGCATCGGCCCTCGTGGTCGGCGTGGAGATGTCGACGCCGCTGAGCCAGACTTGGCCGTCGTCGATGCGCTCGAGCAGGTTGATGGTGCGGAGCAGGGTCGACTTGCCGGAACCGCTGGCGCCGATCAGCGCGACGACTTCGTGCGAGTTCACGGCGAGATCGATGCCGCGCAGCACGTCGGTGTCGCCATACGACTTCCAGATGTTCTCGAGCCGGAGCACCTCGGTCGCGCTCATACGATCCCGCCGATCTGCTCGCGGGAGCGCAGCCGCGCCGTGTACCAGTCCGTGAACCGGATCATCGGCAGCGCCAGGAGCACGAAGAGCAGTCCGGCGACCACGTACGGGGTGAAGTTGAAGAAGTGCGACGTCTCGATCTGGGCGGCGCGCACGGCATCCACGGCGCCGAGTACCGAGATGAGTCCGACATCCTTCTGCATGGCGACGAAGTCGTTCATGAGAGCGGGGGTGACCTTGCGCACGGCCTGCGGAAGCACGATCAGTCGCATCGACGACCCGTGCGACAGCCCCAGCGACCGGGCGGCGAGCCGCTGCGAGGGATGCACGGCCTCGATGCCGGCACGGAACACCTCGCTCACGTACGCCGAGTAGGTGAGAACGAGCGCGATGGTACCGAGCACCTCGGACGGGATGCGCGGGCCTCCGGACCCGATCAGTCCGGGGATCCCGAACCCGACGAGGTACAGCGTGATGATGAGCGGCATACCGCGGAACAGGTCGGTGTAACCCGACGCCAGTGCGCGGAGGGGAAAGAACACCGGCCCGCGCAGCGTACGGATGCCCGAGATCACAAGACTCACGACGAGAACGCCGATCACCGCGAAGAACAGGACGCGGAGGTTGAGCAGGAACCCGTCCCAGACCCGGGGGAGCGCGGCGAGTGCGACCTCCGGATCGAAGAACGTCTGCTGCACCCGCGCCCAGCCGGGCGTGTTGATGATCGTCAGCCAGGCTACGACCGCGAGGACCAGCGTGCTCACCAGGCTGATCACGACGGAGCGGGCGCCCTGTCTACGGCGGAAGGCCCGGCGTTCGAGCTCGATATCGCTCGGCCGCCGGGCCTCCTCGGAAGTCACCTCTGAACGGTACTACTCGCCGCGACTACTTGAGGACCGGGGCGTCCGCCGCGTCCGCGAGCCACTCGGCCGCGATGTCCGCGAGCGTGCCGTTGGCGCGCAGGGCGTCCACGGCTGCGGTGACCTTGCTCGTGAGGGGGCTGCCCTTGGGGAGCACCAGACCGAACTCGTCGCCGGTCTTGCCGTCAGCTACCGGCAGTTGGCCGATGATCAGCCCGCCCGTGAGCTCGACGCCCGTCAGGTAGAAGGCGGTCGGAAGGTCGACGACGATCGCGTCGACGGTGCCACTCTCGAGGGCGAGTTTGGCGTCGTCGTTGCTGTTGAAGACCTGCGCGCCTGCGGTGGGCTGGATCTGCTGCTCGACGGCGTCGAAGCTCGTGGTCCCGGTCTGGGCGCCGATCAGGAGGTCCTTGAGGTCGGCGATCGAGGTCGCGCCCGCGGCGGGCGACGACTCGGTGGTGATGACGACCTGGGTGGTCTCGTAGTACGGCGAGCTGAAGTCGATGTTCTCCTTGCGCTCGTCGGTGATGGAGAACTGCTGCAGGTTGAAGTCGAAGTCCTTGGCGCCGGGGGCAATGGCCTCGTCGAACGTGGTTCGCACCCAGACGATGTCCTCCACCGCGAAGCCGAGTTCCTCGGCGACGGCGTAGGCGATGGCGGCCTCGAAGCCCTCACCGGTCTCGGGGGCGTCGTCGATGACCCACGGGTAGTAGGCCGGCTCACCCGTGCCGATCGTCAGCTTGCCGTCGGTGACGTAGTCGCTCGCAGCATCCGTGCCCGTGGAGGTGGCGGGTGCGCAGGCGGCGAGGGAGAGTGCGATGGCGGCGGCACCGGCGGCAGCGATGGCACGACGAAGAAGTGGGGTGCGGGTCATGGAAACCATCATTCCGTACCCCGGGGATGAGGGGCGAAACCGGGTCGAATTGTTACCGGGTTACGATGTGCGGATGGATTCTGCGCCCGCCCGATTCCGCTGGGTGCGGGTGCTGCCGGGCATCCTCATGCACCCCATCACCGTGTGGGCGGCGTTCGTGCTCGTGCACCTCTGGCTCGGTCTGGTGAACCTCTACGCACCGAGTGCACCGCTCGGCGATGTGACGTTCGTCTACAAATTCTGGACCGATCAGGCACTGGTCGCCGACTACCGCGTCGGCATAGACACGGTGTGGGTCTACCCGATCGTCGCGCTGCTGCCCATGCTCGCGGCGACGGCGCTCGGCGCGGACCAGTACGGCAGCACGTGGCTGACGATGATCATGCTGCTCAACGCCGTCGCCTTCGGATTCATCACCGGCTGGGGCCGGGCCCGTGAGCGTATCGGCGTGGCCTGGTGGTGGGTCGCGTTCCTGCTCCTGCTCGGGCCCATCGCTCTCGGACGCATCGACTCCGTCACCGTTCCCCTCGCCCTGGTCGGGGTGATCCTCATTGCGTCACGACCGCGGGCGGCCGCCGTGGTGCTCACGATCGCCATGTGGATCAAGGTGTGGCCGGTCGCCCTCCTCGGTGCTGCGATCATCGCGCTGCGCGACCGGTGGCGCATCCTCGTCGTCGTGCTCGGCGTTTCTGCGGTCATCCTCGCGGTCGCCCTGCTGCTCGGCAGCGGCTCCAACGTGCTGAGCTTCATCACCCAGCAGACCGGTCGCGGCCTGCAGGTGGAGGCACCGGTGACGACGCTGTGGTTGTGGCAGGCGCTCGCCGGCGTGCCCCAGACGTACGTGTACTGGGATTCCCAGATCCTCACCTACCAGGTGCAGGGCACCGGGGTGGAGGTCGCAGCGGCTCTCATGACGCCCGTGCTCGTGATCGCGGTGCTCGCGATCGCGTGGCTGGGCATCCGTGCCTCTCGTGCCGGCGCGTCTGCTGGGGACCTGTTCCCTGCGCTCGGCCTCGCGTTCGTCACGGTGCTCATCGCCGTCAACAAGGTGGGCTCGCCGCAGTTCATCGGATGGCTCGCGGTTCCGATCGTGCTCGGCCTGGCAACCAGCGCGGCGGGCCACGGCCGCTCGTTCCGGTTCCCCGCGATCGTGGGACTCGTGATCGCACTCCTCACCCAAGCGGTCTACCCGTACCTGTACGACTCCCTGCTCGCTCTCAACCCGCTGCTGGTCTCGGTGCTGACCGTGCGGAACGCGCTGGAGTTCGTGCTGCTCGCGTGGGCGGTCGTCGCGGTGGTGCGCGCTCCGCTCCAGCCCGGTGCCGACGAGCCGACCGAGGAGCAGTGGCTGCCGTCCGTGTGGCCGCTCGCCGATCGCAGCGAGCGGGCCGACCGAACGTAGACTGGGACCGGCTCGACGGCGAGCACGCCCCGCCTCTCCACGCTCACGATCGGCCGCTCTTGTCACTCTCCCCAGTACTTCCCCTGTCTCCGGCCCGCGTGCGGCTCGCCATCCTCGCCCTGGCCCTCGGGGGCTTCGGAATCGGCCTCACAGAGTTCGTCGCCCTCGGCCTGCTGCCGAACCTCGCCGCCGATCTGCTGCCGGGAGTGTGGGCCGTCTCGCACGAAAAGGCCAACGCACAGGCAGGCTGGCTCGTGTCCGCCTACGCGCTCGGAGTCGTGGTGGGTGCCCCGACGATCGCCGCCCTCGCCGCGCGGTTCCCGCGCAAACAGCTGCTCCTCGCGTGCGTCGGCGTATTCGTGCTCGGCACGGTGGCCTCCGCGCTGCTCCCGACCTTCGGCCTCGTGCTCATCGCGCGCTTCGTCGCGGCCCTGCCGCACGGCGCGTACTTCGGCATCGCAGCCCTCGTCGCCGCCTCGCTCATGGGCCCCGGCAAGCGTGGCCAGGGCGTCGCGTTCGTGCTCGCCGGACTCACCATCGCCAACGTCGTCGGCGTGCCCCTCATCACGTTCCTCGGCCAGCAGACGAGCTGGCGTATCGCGTACCTGGCCGTCGCCATGGTGTTCGTGCTCACGTTCATCGCCGTCGCCTTCCTCGTGCCGCTGCAGGACGGCGATCCAGCCGCGACCATGCGCCGCGAGCTCAGGGTGTTCCGACGCCCGCAGGTGTGGCTGACGCTGCTACTGGGGTCGCTCGGCTTCGGCGGATTCTTCGCGGTGTACACCTACATCGCCCCGGTGGTCACGAATGTCACTAACCTCGAGCCCGGCATGCTGCCGTGGGTGCTGGCCGGTATCGGCGTCGGGATGACGATCGGCAACCTCGCGGGCGGGCGCGGGGCCGACCACCACGTCATGGGAACGCTCTTCGTGTGCTTCGGCCTTTTCGCCATCGCGCTCGCGGGCTTCGCCCTCACCGCTCAGTTCCCGGTGGGGCTGTTCTTCTTCAGCTTCCTCGTCGGCGGCGCGGGCGCCGCGCTGTCGCCCGCCATCCAGACCCGGCTCATGGACGTCGCAGGGGATGCCCAGACCCTCGCCGCGGCCATCAACCACTCGGCACTCAACCTCGGCAACAGCCTCGGCGCCTACCTCGGCGGCGTGGTCATCGCCGGCGGGCTCGGCTACCTGGCGCCCACCTGGGTGGGTCTACTGCTGTGCGTGCCCGGAGTGGTGCTGGCCCTGTGGAGCGTCGCCCTGCAGCGACGCGCCGCTAAGCGCGCGGGTCGTGCCGACTCAGAAGTTGCGGGGAA
>Ga0247740_1000883_pt1 | contig 13411 bp, 11 predicted proteins | sample UWRJL148409B2_FD_180942 | JGI IMG/M metagenome (GOLD analysis project Ga0247740, IMG submission 180942) | Plant litter microbial communities from Arlington Agricultural Research Station in Wisconsin, United States - UWRJ-L148-409B-2 | ecosystem: Environmental > Terrestrial > Plant litter >...
CCGGCGGCTACAAGGTCTACACGACGCTCGACCTGCGCGTGAACCACGTCGCCCAGGACACGCTCGCCGCGAAGGCCCCCGCCAACGAGACTCGCCTGCAACTCGGTTCCGCTGCCACCTCGGTGCAGGTCGGCACCGGCCGCATCATCGCGATGGCGCAGAACAAGACCTACGACAACTCCGAGGCGGCCGCGGCCGATCCGACGAGAACGGGCCTGAACTACAACACCGACTTCACCTACGGCGGTGCACGCGGGTTCCAGGTGGGCTCGACCTACAAGGTATTCACCCTGCTCAACTGGCTGAACTCCGGCCGCGGCCTCAACGAGGTCGTCGACGGCAACGCCCGCACCCTGCAGCAGTCGGCGTTCACCAACTCCTGCGTGATCGGCGACGACGGAACGAACGACGGCCCGTGGACCGGGCCGTGGAAGTTCAAGAACTCCTCGGGCGAAAAGGGCAACTTCACGGTGCTCGCCGCCACGGCGCAGTCGATCAACGGCGCGTACGCGTCTATGGGCCTGGAACTCGACCAGTGCGAGACGAAGAAGCTCGCGGCCGCCCTCGGCGTCCACCCCGCGATGACCATCGACGACCCGGCGACGCCCGTGCGCGAGGACCGCTTGAAGTCGAACCCCAGCGCCATCATCGGCGACCAGTCGATCGCTCCTCTGACGATGGCGGCGGCGTACGCCGGTATCGCCAACCACGGCGTCTACTGCAAGCCCATCGCCGTCGACTCGATCACGAACGCCGCGGGCGAGGCGCTTCCGGGCCAGGCCCAGCAGTGCGCGCAGGCGATCGACCCGGAGGTCGCCGCGACCGCCGCGTACGCCCTGCAGAACAACATGCGTACCTACGCCGGCAACCCGCGCGACGGCACGCCCATCATGGGCAAGACCGGTACCACCGACTCGTCGAACCAGACCTGGCTCTTGAGCTCGACTACCGCGGTCGCGACCGCGGTGTGGTTCGGCAACATCCAAGGCACCTACCCGATCTCGAAGTACCCGGGCGGCATCAACAACCGTCACAACATCTCGAAGCCCATCCTCGCCGCGATCGACACGATGTACGCGGGCGGACCGTTCGACGCGGCCGCACCACGCCTGCTCTCGGGTGCCGCGATCAACCTCCCCGACTTCGTGGGCGGCACAGCGGCCAGTGCGCAGGCGGTCATCGCGAGCCTCAAGTTGGTCTACGCTGACGGCGGCGCGGAAGACTCCGCCCTGCCGGCCGGCGCCGTCACCCGCACCGACCCCGGAGCCGCGGCGGTAATGGCCCGAGGCCAGACCGTCACCGTATTCACCAGCAACGGCGCACTCGCCTCGATGCCCGACGTGGTCAGCTCGGCCCCGACCGCCGATGCCGCGAAGCAGACACTAGCGAGCGCCGGATTCACTTCGGTGACCGAAAAGTGTGTCAGGCTCGCGCCCAACGACGCCCTCAACGACACCAAGGTCGTATCGAGCAATCCCGCTCCCGGAACCGTGGTGCGGCTCACCGACCCGGTGACACTCGGCGTGGGACGTATCGCGTGCTGACCAACCCCGTCGTGAAGGCGACGGCCACGGCGTTCGGCGCGGCGGCCGTCGCCGGTGCCGGGGCGGTGGCGTGGGGCACTCTCGTCGAGCGTCACCGTTTCACCGTCCGCCACGAGGTGCTTCCCGTGCTCGAGCCGGGCGCCCGCCCGATCGCCGTGCTGCACCTCGCCGACCTGCATCTGGCGCCATGGCAGACCGACAAGCAGGAGTGGGTTCGGTCGCTGGCCGACCTCGAACCCGACCTGGTGGTCAACACCGGCGACAGCCTCGGCCACGACGACGCCTACGAGGCGCTCGAGTACACGCTCGCGCCGTTCTCGTCGGCGGCGGGCGTATTCGTGAACGGCTCCAACGACTACTTCGGGCCGAGTTTCAAGAGCCCGCTGCGCTACTTCACCGGCCCGAGCAAGCACAAGAAGACCTCGGTCGCGCTGGACACGCCCCGCATGGAGCGCTACTTCGAAGACGGCCTCGGCTGGCTCAGCCTCAACAACACCGCCCGCGCCATGACGATAAAGGGATCCCGCCTCGAGTTCTTCGGCGTCAACGACGCGCACCGCGGCTGGGACAAACTCGGCGCGCTCCCCGGAGCCATCGAGGACATGCGGGAGAACGTCGAGTGGCCGACGACCGGCGCCCAGGAGTCCATCTCGATCGGTGTCACCCACGCCCCGTACCAGCGTGTGCTCAACTCGTTCGTGAACAACGGGGCCGACGTGATCTTCGCCGGACACACCCATGGCGGCCAGGTGCGGCTGCCCGGATTGCCGCCTCTCGTGACCAATTGCGATATACCTCGCGACCAGGCGCAGGGGCTCAGCGTCTGGCACAACGCCCGTCGCGCCGCCTATCTCAACGTTTCGGCGGGCATCGGAACCTCGATCTACGCGCCTTTTCGGTTCGCATGTCGGCCCGAAGCGGTACTAGTGACATTAACCGCGTCAGATTTCAGCTATTCTTGATAGGTTCACGTCGCTAGCGACGAGAAAGATCGGGGTGTGGCGCAGCTTGGTAGCGCGCTTCGTTCGGGACGAAGAGGTCGTGGGTTCGAATCCCGCTACCCCGACACAACAAGAAAGGCCCTCTCCACGGAGAGGGCCTTTCTTGCGCTTCGGATGACCCGGCTCCCGCACGTCGCCGCTCAGGCGAAGTCGGGGTCGGGTTCTGCCCCGTAGGCCACGTCGACTCGTTCGCGGCGGCCGTTGTTGAGCACACCGTCGCTCTCTTCGAGGTAGCACTTTCCGCACAGCGACTGGTACGAGACATCCTGCTCGAGGTCGATGGCCACTTGCTCGCCGTCGAAGATGAACCGCCCGTCGACCGTTCGGGCGTTGAACACCGCTTTGCGGCCGCAGCGGCAGATGGTCTTGAGCTCTTCGAGCGAGTGGGCGATCTCGAGCAGCCGCCGGCTGCCGGGGAACGCGACCGTCTGGAAGTCGGTGCGGATGCCGTAGGCCAGCACGGGAATGCCCTCGAGGATGGCGATCCGCAGGAGGTCGTCGACCTGGCTCTCGGAGAGAAACTGGGCCTCGTCGACGAGCAGGCAGCTCACGTCTTTGCCGGTGGACTTCAGCACGCGCGCCCGCTCGGTGGCGAACGCGGCGTAGATGTCGGCGTCGGGGCCGACGGTGAAGTCGACGGCCCGGGTGACCCCGAGACGGGAGACGATGGCGTTGTCGCCCTTGGTGTCGATGCGCGGTTTGGCCAGCAGCACCTGCTGGTCACGCTCCTCGTAGTTGAAGGCCGCCTGCAGAAGAGCCGTGCTCTTGCCGCTGTTCATCGCACCGTAGCGAAAATAGAGTTTCGACATCGTTAGAGCAGGTATCCGTCTTCCGCGGCGCGTCTGATCAGCTCCGCCTTTTTGCTCGCCGGGCGGTTTGCCTTGGCGTATTTCTCGCGAACCCGGCGCAGGTAGGTCTTCGCCGTCTCGTACTGCACGTTCATTTTGCTGGCGACCTCGACCGTGCTGTAGCCCGACACGTAGAGGCGGAACGCCTCGATCTCGCCGGCGCTGAGCTTGGGCCGAGACTGACTGGTCGCTCCGACCGGCAGCGGACGCCAGTCGCGCTGCACGACCGTGTTGGGGCGCACGCCCATGATGGCGCGGGCGGCGTCCATCACCTCGCGCATCGGCAGGGTCTTCGACAGAAAACCTGCTGCCCCGGCTGCGAGGGCCCGGTCGCGCGACTCGCGGCTGTCGAGGCTGGTGAGCACGATCACTTTGGCGCCCGCCGCGCGGCAGGTGCGCACGCGAGCCTCGATCGACACCGGCTCCTTCAGCTGGAAGTCGAGGAAGACCAGGTCGGTCGGAAAGTTGTCGCTGTGCACGAGCTCGAGCCAGGTGCTCGCGCTGAGCACGAGGTCGAAGTCGGGCGCGTTGGAGTAGATCCAACTGCTCAGGCTGTCGAGCAGCACCTCGTGGTCGTCGAGGATCGCCAGCCGCACGCGGGTGGGGTCTGGCACGTTGCCCATGTTCAGGCCACCCGCCTGCCTGCCGTCACCGCTGCTCATAAGAAAACCTTAGTGTCAGGTCTGGTTGCTCGTGTTCCACCTGCAGGTCGCCGAACATCACCCGCACGACGGCGAGGAAGGGCGCGAGCGGCCCCTTCACCACGTTCAGGTCGGAGTCGACCCTGGCGCGCATCAGCACTTCGCAGCGCTGCCCCTCGGGCGAGATGACGATCTCCGCGCCGTCGTCGACGAACGACGGATAGGCGTGCAGCGCCACGATGAACGCTCGCAGCGCGGTGCGCTCGTCGGTGGTCATGTGCTCGGCCAGCCGGTGATCGTCGCGCACGACCGTGCTCACGGACTCTGAACGGCCGTCGACGCCGTCGCCCGCCTGCTCCACGACGCCCTCGAGCCAGCTGCGGTCGACGTCGGCGACCATGATGGCCCGCACCTCGTCGGAGATCTGCCGGGCCCGCTGCCGCGTCGCCTCGTCGACGACCGCCCCGTCGAGCAACGCCGTGAAGAACGGCACGACCTCCTGGTTGAGCACGGTCACGCTGTCTTGCTGTACCGAGCGCGCGATGGACACACCGCGTTCGCCGGTCATCGCGGTGAAGGCCCGGTCGGCTCGCATGCGCCAGCGGTCGAGCCCGCGCACCAGCACGTCGACGAACGCCGCGGCGGCGAGCGACATGGCGACGATGGGCATGGCGGCGACGATCACGAAGACGCCGACGGGCGCCGCGGTCACGAACGCGTCGGCCTGCAGCACCGCGACGAAGCCCGCGAAGATGGCCGCGAGCATGCCCGAGGTGACGAGTTCCTTGGCGGGCCGGTAGGGCGCGAGGCCCACGTAGAAGAGGCCGACGACCGGCACGCCCCAGTCGTCGCGCAGGAAGGCGTCGGTGTCCCACATCGAGAGCGCGCTGAGCAGCAGCGCGACGAGGGCCGCGACGATGATCGCCGCGTGCGTGCGCGCGGTCAGCGGCGCACGCAGCGGGCTCGACTGCACCACCAGCGTCGCGCTGGCGACGGCGACGAAAACCAAGGCGAGGGCGGCCAGAGCGGGGTTGCCGATGCTGTCCCGCGCGAGCCAGGTGCTTCCGGCCGAATACACCGGCACCACGACGGCCGCCAGATAGCTCGTCGGACGCCCGATCATGGCCGCGAGCGGGTCGCGTTGCTGGACGGCCCGTTCCACGCCGCTCACGAGACCGGCTCCGGGTCGGCGACCGAATCGCAGGCGGGGAGCCGGATGAGAATGGATGTCCCGGTTCCGGGCGTCGACCAGACCTGGACTGTGCCGTCTACCGTTTCGATGCGGCGTCGCACCGACTGGCGCAGGCCCAGCCGGTCGACGCTGTTCTCCCGTTCGGAGAATCCTTTGCCGCCGTCGATGATCATGACCGAGACCTCGGTGTCGGACCCGTAGATGACGACCTCGGCGTGGTCGGTGTCGGCGTGCTTCAGCACGTTGACGAGACACTGCTTCACAGCGAGGCCCACGGCGAGCTGCCGCTGCGCATCGAGCCGCAGGACGGCCGAACGGTCGCCGCTGAGCACCACATCGAGGCCGAGTTCGCGCGCCTCGTCGATCGCGCGGAACATCCGGCTCGTCACCCAGCCGGCGCGGTCAGCGGCGCTTTCTTCACGGTCGGGCGAGACCAGCCATTCCTCGCCGACGAGAACCGCCAGGTCGCGCTCGATGCGCCCCTGAAGGTCGTGGCGCAGTTCGCCGTCGGGCGAGGCGGCGACGGCCGCCAGGTGGTTGAGGATCGTGTCGTGCAGCATCGCGGCCGCCCGCACCTCGATGCGATGTCGGATGTCGGAGAGGTGCTCGTCGCGCGCGGCCCGCTGCAGACTCGGCTGGGCGGTGTAGACGCGACGGCGGCTGACGCCGATGACGGTGAAGAGCAGGGTGCTGACGACCAGCACGCCGAACGCCGTGACGTCGAAGGCGGCCGTCGCACCGGTCTGCAGCGCGGCGAGGAGAGCCGCGCCTTCGCCGAGGACGTAGCCGACCACGCTCCACCCGATGGCCTTGGGCGCGCCGATTCCGGCGCCGCCGACCAGGATGAGCGCGATCTTGGGCAGGGTGAAGACCAGCGAGTCGGTGGTCGACTGCTCGGGAAACTGCCCGGTTCCGGCCAGAACCAGCCAGAAGACGCTCGCGGTACCGACGATGAGGTAGGTGAGGGTGTAGAACCAGCTGCGGTACCGCTCGAGCAGCCAGAGCACCGCGATGATCGGCAGGATGGCTACCGCCGCCGGCCAGAGGATCCGCTCGGTGTCGGCGCTCTGCAGCGACAGGATGATCAGGATGTCGGCCAGCAGTATGACAAACGAGATCACGTGGGAGGCGCGCGCGAACGCACGACTCTCGCTGTGCGGTGCGAGATGCCCGGGTAGTCCGAGAGACATCTCAGCTCCCCCTCAACTCGACGGTGGTGGTAATGACGCTAATGCGTGCAGTGAGTCACGTCGCACCCCAGTTCGGGCGGTATCGAGTGTGGGAGGGCGCGATTAGCGCGGAATCCGTAGCGTCTGCGCCGTTCTCGTCATCACCGCGTCGGCGAGAGCCGGGTCATCCGAGAGTTTGCTTCCGAAGCTGGGGACCATGGCGGTCAGGTGGGGGCGCCACGCCTCCATGCGTTCGGGGAAGCAGGTCTCGATCAGGCCCAGCATGATCGGGGCCGCGGTCGAGGCGCCGGGCGACGCACCGAGCAGGCCCGCGATGCTGCCGTCGGCCGAAGCGACGACCTCGGTGCCGAACTGCAGCACCCCGCCCTTCTTGGCGTCTTTTTTGATGACCTGCACGCGCTGGCCCGCCGTTATGCGGTACCAGTCTTTCTCCTCGCCCTTGGGGAAGAACTGCTGAAGCTCGGCGAACTTGGTGCTCTTCTTCGCGGCGAGCTGGCCGACGAGGTACTTCACCAGGCTGAGGTTGCCGGTGCCGGCGGCGATCATCGGGACGAGGTTGTGCGGCCGGATCGACTTGAACAGGTCGAAAACAGAACCGGTCTTGAGGAACTTGGGGCTGAATCCGGCGTACGGGCCGAACATCAGGCTGGTCTCGCCGTCGATGACGCGGGTGTCGAGGTGCGGCACCGACATCGGCGGCGCTCCCACGGCGGCCATGCCGTAGACCTTGGCCTGGTGCTTCGCCACCAGCTCGGGGTTGTCGGTGCGCAAGAACTCGCCGCTCACCGGGAAGCCGCCGAAGCCGCGGATCTCGGGGATGCCGCTCTTCTGCAGCAGGTTGAGGGCGTTGCCGCCCGCCCCGACGAACACGAAACGGGCGAACACGACGAACGGCGCCAGGCCGACCTCGCGGCGGTAGGTGATGCGCCACAGGCCGTCTTTCTGGCGCTTGATGGCGGTGACCTTGGCGTTGTAGGTGATCTCGGCGTCATTGTCGGCGAGGTACTTCATGAGGCTGTCGGTGAGGGCGCCGAAGTTGACGTCGGTGCCCGCGGCGACGCGGGTGGCGGCGATGGGCTGCGACTTGGCGCGGCCGGGGATCAGCACGGGCGCCCAGCCGCGGATGACCCGCGCGTCTTCGCTGTACTCGATCCCCTCGAACAACGGGTGGTCTTTGAGGGCCTCGAACCGCTTGCGCAGGTAGTCGACGTTGTCCTGCCCCCAGACGAAGCTCATGTGCGGCGTGGGGTTGATGAAGCTCGACGGCTCGGGCAGATCGCCGGTCTCGACGAGGTGCGACCAGAACTGCCGCGACACCTGGAACTGCTCGTTGACCTTGACCGCGCTGGCGATCTCGATCGAGCCGTCGGGGCGTTGCGGGGTGTAGTTCAGCTCACAGAGCGCGGAGTGTCCGGTGCCGGCGTTGTTCCACGGGTTCGAGCTCTCCTCGGCGGCCTCGCCGAGCTTCTCGAACACCTGGATCGACCAGTCGGGCTGAAGTTGCTTGAGCATCGTGCCGAGGGTGGCGCTCATGATGCCGCCCCCGATCAGGGCCACGTCTATGGGGGAATCTGGAGAACTCACCCGCCCAGCTTACGTGCCGCGCCGTGAACACCCACAGGGCACTACGTCCCTTGTGGGTGAGCGCACTTTCTGCGAGCGAGAGGCGTGGTTCACTGTTCAGCGTGGACAAAGGAACGCGTTACTGGCTGGTGCTCGCGCTCATCGGAGTGATCGGCGGAGTGCTCTCGGGCGCGTTCGGCATCGGCGGGGGCATCGTCATGGTGCCGCTGCTCGTGTCGCTGGCCCGCCTCGACCAGCGCACGGCCGCGGCGACGTCGCTCGTCGCCATCGTGCCCACCGCGGTGGTCGGCTCGGTGACGTATTTCGTGAACCACGAGATCGACCTCGCGGCGGGCGGCCTGGTGTCGGTCGGTGCGGTCGCGGGGGCCCTGATCGGCACGAGACTGCTGCGCCGCATCCCGCTGACCTGGTTGCGCTGGATGTTCATCGCGCTGATCGTGGTGGTCGCCGCCCGCATGCTGCTCGTGGCGCCCGGGCGGGGCGAGAGCGTCGAGCTGACCGTGTGGGTGGGGCTGGGCTACGTCGCGCTCGGGCTGGCGATGGGCGTGGCATCCGGCCTCTTCGGCATCGGCGGAGGAGTGATCGCGGTACCGGCGCTCGTCGCGGTCTTCGGTGCGAGCGACCTCGTGGCCAAGGGCACGTCGCTGGCCGTGATGATCCCGACCGGGGTGGCCGGCACCGTCTCGAACGCGCGCGCCGGCGCCGTCGACGTGCGGGCCGGGCTGGTCGTGGGGGTCGCCGCGACAGTAGCGGCCGTGCCAGGGGTGGCTCTCGCGCTGATCATGCCGCCGAGGCTGTCGGGCGTGCTGTTCGCCGTGCTGTTGCTCGCGGCGGCCGCTCAGCTGACCGTGGCGGCGCTCAGAGGCCGAGCTTCGTGAGCTCGGCGTCCATGCGTTCGGCCATCGCGGCGTACCCCTCGTCGTTCGGGTGCAGGCCGTCTGCGGCCATCCACTCGGGGTGGCCCTCGATCCAGTGGGATGCACCGGGGATATAGTCGGCGCCGATGGCGGCGGCCGCATCCCGGACCCAGCCGTTGATGACGCCCACCGACGACGGCCGCTCGTCGGTGTACCAGAACGGCTCGACGACGATGAAACGCGCGTCGGGCAGCGCCGACTTCAGCCGGTCGAAGTCGACGCCGATCTGCTCCTCAATCTCGTTCGCGGCGAAGTCGTAGGAGAAGTTGTCGTTCAGCCCCATGGTGACGAACACGATCTCGGGGTCGGATTCGATGACGAGGCTCGGCAGGTCGCCGCTGCCCTCACCGGAGTCGGCGCGGTTGTTGACGAAGCCGAGGCCGTTGACGCTGGGGTTGAACTCGTTCCAGTCGCGCTCGCGGCTGACGATGGTCGACCACCGTTTGCCCTCGTCCGAGGCGCCGGTGCCGAGGGTGTACGAGTCGCCGTAGAACGCGACGCGGGTGCCGGTGCCGGTGCCGGTCGCTTCTGGCGTGGGCTTAGCGGCATTCACGGCCAGCACGACTCCGACCGCTATGACGAGGCAGAGCGCTGCCGCGATGACGAGTTTCAGGCGGGTGCTCATGTAGGTCTATTCGACACCCTGCGGGGTTGGGTTTGGTAGCGAGGGTGCGCGCAACCGCGGGACACGCGCGCAACGGCGCGCGTGCGCGCCCGTCCCGGCAGTGCGCGCGGGGCGGGCCTACGCGGTGACGAGCTTCGCGGCGACCAGCTCGGCGATCTGCACGGCGTTGAGCGCCGCACCCTTGCGCAGGTTGTCGTTGCTGATGAAGAGCGCGAGGCCGCGGCCGCCGGGAACGCCCTCGTCCTGGCGGATGCGTCCCACGAACGACGGGTCTTTGCCGGCCGCCTCGAGCGGGGTAGGCACGTCGGTGAGCACGACGCCCGGGGCGACGGCCAGCAGCTCTTTGGCCCGCTCGACGGAGAGAGCCGACGAGAACTCGGCGTTGATCGCGAGCGAGTGGCCGCTGAACACGGGCACCCGCACGCAGATGCCGCTGACGAGGAGCTCGGGAAGACCGAGGATCTTGCGGCTCTCGTTGCGCAGCTTCTTCTCTTCGTCGGTCTCGAACAGGCCGTCGTCGACGAAGTTGCCCGCCTGCGGGATCACGTCGAACGCGATCGTCTTCGGAAACGTCTTGGCCTCGCCGAAGTCGATCGACGAGCCGTCGTGCACGAGCGAACGCGGGTCTTGCTCGATCGCGGCCTTCGTCTGCTCGTACAGCTCTTCTCCGCCGACGAGTCCTGCGCCGGAGACGGCCTGGTAGGTGGAGACGATGAGTCGCTCGAGGCCGGCCTCGTCGTGCAGCACCTTGAGCACCGGCATTGCGGCCATGGTGGTGCAGTTGGGGTTGGCGACGATGCCCTTGCGCGCGTCGGCGATCGCCTCGGGGTTGACCTCGCTCACGACCAACGGCACGTCGGGGTCCATGCGGAAGCCCGACGAGTTGTCGATGACGAGCACACCCGCCGCGGCGAACCGCGGGGCCTGGGCCTTCGAGGTGGTGGCGCCGGCCGAGAAAATGGCGATGTCGAGCCCGGTCGGGTCGGCGAGCGAGGCGTCTTCGACGACGATGTCTTCGCCGCGGAACGGCAGCGTGCTTCCGGCGCTGCGGGCCGACGCGAAGTAGCGGATCTCGGCGACCGGGAAGTCGCGGTCTTCCAGAAGCTGGCGCACGACGGCACCCACTTGGCCGGTGGCGCCGACGACGCCGATTCGTACTCCGTTGTTGTCGCTCATGCTGTTCCGCTCGTAGATCGGGGCCCGCCGTAGGGGCTCGCAGTGTTGCCCAATTCTACGGGTTTCGCAGATTTCGGGGCGTACCGTGACAGATATGACATCGCAGACCGCAGCCGCGGCGACCTCGCCCGACTACTCGCCGCCCGCGGCCGTGCGCTGGGGCCTCACGCAGGTCGCCGCAGGGCTGGCGCTGTTCGCCGTGGTGCTGGTCGGTGCGAACCTGCTGGTGCTCGCCGGCGTGATCGAGGGTTCGGATGCTGCGCAGTTCGGCCTTTCGCTGGCGGGGTACGGAGCGCTCGCCGGCACGGTGGTGTACGCGTCGCGCCGGCTGGGCCAGCGCAGCCTCGCGAAAGACTTCTGGCTGCGCTTGCGCCCCGTCGACCTCGCGATCGGCCTCGGGCTCGCGGTGCTCGCCAAGCTGCTCAGCGTGGTCTACGGGGTGATCGGCATCCTGCTATTCGGCGTGCCCGTGCAGCAGAGCAACCTGACGCTCAGCGGTGACACCCTGTGGCTCGTGCTGAACGGCGTGGTCATGGTCGCGACCGTCGCGCCGATCGTCGAAGAGCTGTTCATGCGCGGGCTGGTGATGCACGCCGTGCGCAACGCGGTGCTGCGCCGCGGGGGCCGGCCGCAACCGGCGCCGGCCACGGTGCAGCGAACCGCCCTGCTCGTGTCGATCGCCGGCAGCGCCGTGCTGTTCATGGCGCTGCACCTGTACCAGTCGACCGAGCCCGCCCTGCTGTTCGTGCTCGGGCTCGCCACGCTGACGCTGGGGGTGCTGAACGCCGTGATCGTCTACGTGACGCAACGCCTCGGGCCCGCGATCGTGGCGCACATGGTGTTCAACGGCACCTCGGTGGTGACGCTGTTGCTGGTGGGCGGCGCCGCCTAGCGGCCGGTGCCGCCGTGCACGACGGCCTCGGTCTCGCCGTCGAGCCCGAACGCGCTGTGCACGACGCGCATGGCCTCGTTCACGGTGTCGGCGCGGGTGACGACCGAGATGCGGATCTCGCTGGTGGAGATCATCTCGATGTTGATGCCGGCGTCGAAGAGCGCGGTGAACAGCTTCGCGGTGACTCCGGCGTTGGTGCGCATACCGGCACCGACGACCGCCAGCTTGCCGATCTGGTCGTCGTGCTGCAGGGAGTCGAACCCGACATCGGGCTGCTCGGCGGTGAGTGCCGTGATGACCGTGGCCGCATCCGACTTGGGCAGGGTGAACGAGATGTCGGTCAGCCCGCTCGCGCTCGAGACGTTCTGCACGATCATGTCGATGTTCGCGTTCGTCTTGGCGACGATCGTGAAGATCTGCGCTGCCTTGCCCGGAATGTCGGGAACGCCGACCACAGTGATCTTCGCTTCGCTCAGGTCGGCAGCAACACCGGTGATGATTGGCTCTTCCACGATCTCTCCATCCTTCGGGTTGGTGACCAGCGTGCCTTCGTTGTTGTTGAACGACGAGCGCACACGCAGGGTCACCCCGTGACGTCGGGCGTATTCCACGGCCCGGATATACAGAACTTTGGCTCCGGATGCTGCGAGCTCGAGCATCTCTTCGCTGGTGATCACATCGATCTTCTTGGCCGCCGGAACGACCCGGGGGTCGGCGGTGAAGATTCCGTCGACGTCGGTGTAGATCTCGCAGACCTCGGCGCCGAGCGCGGCGGCGAGGGCGACGGCGGTGGTGTCGGAGCCGCCGCGGCCGAGGGTGGTGATGTCGCCGGTTCCACGGTTGAAGCCCTGGAACCCGGCGACGATGGCGACGTAGCCCGCGTCGAGGGCGTCGCGCACGCGCTTCGGGGTGACGTCGACGATGCGCGCGGAGCCGTGCTGGGCATCGGTGATCATCCCGGCCTGGCTGCCCGTGTACGAGCGGGCCTCGACGCCGAGGCTCTTGATCGCCATCGCGAGCAGCGCCATCGAGATGCGCTCTCCGGCGGTCAGCAGCATGTCGAGCTCGCGGCCCGACGGCACCGGTACGACCTGCTCGGCGAGGTCGAGCAGCTCGTCGGTGGTGTCGCCCATGGCGCTCACCACGACGACGACCTCGTGCCCGGCCTTGCGGGTCTCGACGATGCGCTTGGCTACGCGCTTGAGGCCCTCAGCATCGGCGACGGAGGATCCGCCGTACTTCTGCACGATCAGGCTCACGTAGTTCTCCCGCGGTTCTTGAGGATCGAGCCCGTTTCAGGCCCAATGAGCGATTCTAGCGGCCGTCAGCGGAGTGTTACGGCGTTAGTTCTCGACGAGCCTGCGGCCCTCGAACGCGCGGCCGAGGGTGACCTCGTCGGCGTATTCGAGGTCGCCGCCGACCGGCAGCCCGGAGGCGAGGCGCGTGACGCGGAGGTTCGGTTGCTGCAGCAGCCGGGTGAGGTAGGTGGCCGTGGCCTCCCCCTCGAGGTTCGGGTCGGTGGCGATGATGACCTCGGTGACCACACCGTCGCTGAGGCGCTGCAGCAGCTGGCGGATGCGCAGGTCGTCGGGACCGATGCCGTCGATCGGGCTGATGGCGCCGCCGAGCACGTGGTACAGGCCCTTGAACTCGCGCGTGCGTTCGACCGCGACCACGTCTTTGGCCTCTTCGACGACGCAGATGGTGGCGGGCGAGCGGCGCGGGTCGCGGCAGATGCTGCAGGTCTCGGTCTCGGTGACGTTGCCGCAGATCACGCAGAACCGCACCTTGTCGCGCACCT
>Ga0247740_1000884_pt1 | contig 13402 bp, 13 predicted proteins | sample UWRJL148409B2_FD_180942 | JGI IMG/M metagenome (GOLD analysis project Ga0247740, IMG submission 180942) | Plant litter microbial communities from Arlington Agricultural Research Station in Wisconsin, United States - UWRJ-L148-409B-2 | ecosystem: Environmental > Terrestrial > Plant litter >...
GGCGCGCTCGGACCGGGAGCAGGGTGGCGCTCGGACCGGGAGCAGGGTGGCGCTCGGACCGGGAGCAGGGTGGCGCTCGGACCGGGAGCAGGGGTGGCGCTCAGACCGGGAGCAGGGGTGGCGCTCAGACCGGGAACAATGGGTGACACCGGGGATGTGAGGGCAACAGCGCGTTGAACAGCGCGAGCCACGACTTGTTGGGCGAAGCCCAAAAACTCCAATCGTTCGCTTGGGTGTGATGTCGCGGCGCTCGGTCCCCCTGAGCTCTTGGCGATCTTGGTAACCTTGGCGATCTTGGTAACCTTGGCGATCTTGGCGACCTCACAGGAAGTCTCTGCACGCCGAGGACACTGCACACTGTGAGGTGCGATGCTGGCTCGCGATCGCCCACTCCGAGGAATCGCCCACTTTGAGGAGCCCGGGTGGTGTAGGTCAAAAGTAACGTCACCCAGGGTTCGGCTGGAGGGCGGGGCTGCGGGCTATGCGACGGGTAGGGGCAGACGCGCCCGCTATCCCAAAATCAAGTGCCGTCGGGGCGGCGTTGGATGGGGGGCAGCAGGGGGAGCTCGAGCACGACGCGCCAGTGGCCGTCTTCGCGCACGCATTTCACGGTGTGGGGCTGCGTGGAGTTGGCCTCACCGCTGAGGGTGACTTCGGACCAATCGCCGTCGGTGCGGGCGGTGAGTTTTTTCGGGCGGTAGGCGAGCGAGAAGTGCGAGGGCGCGATCATCTCTTCGGGCGCGATTTCGCGGCCAGCGACGGCGCTGGCGCGCTTGGCGCGCTCGGCCAAGTTGCGGCGCGCGTCGACCCAGAGCAGCTCGTAGGCGAGGCGCGCGGCGCGCGGGTCGCCGTGCACGCGCTGCATGCGGTCGATGAACTCTTGAACGACGCGCTCGGGGGTGGAGTCTTTGGCTTCGGCCTCGCAGCCCAGCTGCGTTAGGGAAAAAACGAACAGCCCGGCGGCCAGCCAGGGTTCGAGTTTTCTTTGGGCACGCGGACTCATCGCTTATTTCAGTAGCTGGCGCGCTGTGCGGCGGCAAGTGCACGTGAAGTTTGGCCCACTCTGGTTCCGCCCAGTTACGATTTCAAAACGATGCGAGGCGACTCCTGCAGTGTGCGACTTTCGTGGGCCGGTAAGCGTGAACCGGCCGTGGCCAGCGGCGCGAGCCGGCCGGAGCTGTGCCTCGACAAGCCCGGAAATCAGGGGTTCGAGCTGGTTTCCGGCGATAATCTGCGGGCTTTGCAGGCGCTGGCGGCGCGGTCGCAGCGCTTTGCGCTGGCGTACTTGGATCCACCGTTTTTGACCGGGCGCGAGCACGCCGAGGTCGGGCGGCGGCGCAATGCGCAAGGTGAGATCGTGCGCACGCTCACGCCGGCTTTCGATGATCGCTGGGACAGCCTCGAGTCGTACCTGACCGCGCTCGGGGACCGCTTGGTCGCAGCGCGCGAGTTGCTGCGCGAAGACGGCTGCCTGGTGCTGCACGTCGACCCGAAGACGAGCCACTACGCGAAGGTGCTGTGTGACGAGATTTTTGGGCCGCGCGCGTTCGCGAGCGAGATTGTTTGGCGCTATCGGCGTTGGCCGGCCAAGACCAAGAATTTTCAGCGCGTACACGACGTGCTCTTGCGCTACGTGAAGAACCCGGACGCCGAGCCGCGTTTTCGGCAGCTTTACGAGCCTTTGGCGGCCTCGACGTTGAAGACTTGGGGCGACAAGAAGCAGCGCGCCGTGGTCGATGCCGCGGGCAAACGGCGCGTCTCGAGCAGCACCGAGGAGACGACCGCGGGCGCACCCATGGGCGACGTCTGGGAGATCAGCATCGTGGCGCCCGTGGCCAAGGAGCGCACCGGTTACCCCACGCAGAAGCCGGAAGCGCTGCTGCAGCGACTGATCGAAGCGTGCAGCGAGCCAGGCGACGCGATTTTGGACCCTTACCTCGGCAGCGGCACGACTTTGTCGGTGGCGGCGCGGCTGGGTCGCATCGGCACGGGCATCGATGCCAATCCGCGCGCATTGCACATTGCGCGGCAGCGCTTGGAAGCGGCGGGCATCACCGTCGGTGAAGCGAACGTGAATCGCTCGCTAGAGACTCGCCCGCTGGAGACTCGCCCGGCCGCTGCACGGAGCCGAAAGCTGCGCGTCGCCTGAGTTCGAAGCAAAGCGCCGCGCCCCAAAAAAGACTAGGCTGCGCTCGATGCTTTGGCGCAAATCAACGGCGCGGTTGCCCGCGCTCCTGCTGCTCCTGAGCGCGTCCGCGGTGGCTGGCGCGGATGAAAAGCCGGTCGCGCGGGTCGGCAGCGCCGAGATCAGTGGGCAGGCGCTCGCGCGGCGTTTAGCGAAGATCCCGGATTTTCAACGGCGCGCGCTGGGCGATTCGCCGGACAAGTTGAAGCGCCAAGTGCTCGATACTTGGCTCGTGCCCGAGCTCTTGTACGCAGAAGAGGCCGCGCGCTCGAAGCTCGCGCAGCGGCCGAGCGTGGTACGCCGTGAACGCGAGCTATTGCGCCAGGCCCTGGAGCGCGAGTTGCGCGCCGAAAGCGCCGCGCAACAGCCGGTCACCACGGTCGAAATTCAGGCCTATTTCGAGGCCAACCGCGCGCGCTTCGAGACGCCAGCGCGGCTGCACGTGTGGCGTATTTTAACGGACGACGAGGCGCTCGCGAAGAAAATCCTGGCCGAGTCCAAAGGCGTGGACGGCATCCAGCGCTGGAGTCAATTCGCGCGCGAGCATTCGCTCGACAAGGCCACGCACTTGCGCAACGGCGATCTCGGGTTCGTGCACCCCGACGGCAACACCGATACGCCCACCTTGCGCGTCAATCCCGCGTTGTTCGCCGCCGCCGAGAAGCTGACTGACGGCGAGCTCGCGGCCGAACCAATCCGTGACGGCACGCACTTCGCGGTCATTTGGCGGCGCGGCAGCATGAAGGCCGTCGCGCGGACGGTCGCGCAGGAATCTGGCTCGATTCGTCAGGTACTCGAGCGTCAGCGCTTGGAGCAAGCGCGTGACGAGCTACTCGCGCGCTTGCAGAGCAAGTATGTCAGCGCCAAAAACGAAGCGCTGCTCGAGACATTCAGCTTCACCCCCGAGGGCCTGCCCGCTCGTCCGCCAGCATCGGCGCGCGAGGCCCATGCCGCCCCCGCGGGCTCGAGCGTGCCCGTCAGCAACCCGAATGCCCGCGACGAGCGTTGACTACGGTTTGGTCTCGGGCAACGCGTAACCAAACTGCTTTAAAACGCCGCGAAACGTGCGGTCTTCGTCACGCGCTCGCTGCTGGTAGACCAAGAATTTCTCGGCTTCACCGCGCGTCGCCGCGTCGGCCGCGCGCTCGTAGTTCTCGAGCACGAGCAGCAAGTGCGGGTGTGCTTGCACGACCTCTTTCGGCACGAGCATGCCCTTGGCCGCTTCCAGCCGCGAGCTCGCGAGCTTCTGGATCAGCGCCGCGAGCTCCTTGTCGCCGATGTGACGACGCAGGTAGTCGCCCTCTTTGCTGCTCTGAAGCAACAGCAACGCCGCGCTGTCGAGATAGGTGCCGGCCCACGAAAGGCCGCTGAGGGTGAGCGCGCTGACCACGATGCCGAGCACGAAACGACGCCGCGCGCGGCTGGTCGCGCTCATGAGGGCTCTACGATTTCCTCAATTAAATCCGGCAATTGTAGCGCAACGCTGGCCGCGGCGCGCTCGGCGGCGCGCTTCGAGCGCCCGGAGCCTTCGGCCAAGCGCCGCTCACCCTGCCGCACGCCCACTTTGAACCAACGCTTGTGCGCGGGGCCACCGGTTTCGATCAGCTCGTAGGTCGGCGCTTCGCCGCCGATCGCTTGTAGCCGCTCCTGCAGCTCGCTCTTCGGATCGCGAGTGCCGTCGCTCTCCAACGCCTGCAGCTCGTCGGCTACGATGCGCGCGCAGGCGACGCGCGCGGCCTCGAGCCCCACGTCCAGGTAAACGGCGGCGATCAGCGCTTCGACCGCGTCCGCCAAGACATTGGTGCTGTCGCGCAGCCCGGCCGCGGTCGCGCCGCGACCGAGACGTAAGATGGGCGCGAGCTCTTCTTTGCGCGCCCAAGCCGCGAGCGCCTCTGCGTTGACCAGCTGCGCTCGCATCCGCGTGAGCGCGCCTTCATCAGCCGCCGCGAAGCGCGCGCAGAGCAGCTCGCTCACGCAAAACCCGAGCACCGAGTCGCCCAGAAATTCCAAGCGCTGGTTGTGCCGAGAGGTGCGCTGCTCGTTGGCAAAGCTCGGGTGCGTCAGCGCTTCTTCGAAGTGCGGGGCGCTCAGCGGCAGTCCCAAGAGTTCGGCAAGGCGTTCGATCATCGCGGATTCGTGCGCTCGTATGGAACGTGCAGCGTGCCTAGGCTAGCGGATGCGCGCGTGAACGACAGTTCGCCGATTGACGCACTGCGCCACACCGCCCTGAGCAAGGCCGAAACCCGGTCGATCGCGCATGCGCTATGCTTTGCGGGTGGCGCGGCTTCTGGCTTGTCCCTTCTGCAGGTCGCTGTTCCCGAGCGCGGAGACGCGCCAGTGCCCCGAGTGTGGGGTGAAGCTCGTGCCGATGGAGAACCTGCCCGACTCCATGGATGTCGCGGCGGACGAGCTCGAGGCGGGGGAGATCGTGCTGCCCGAGCAGCGCCCATTCCCTTGGAACTATTTCGGCCGTAACCGGGGCGCACTGCTGCTGGTCGCAATACTTGGCTTGGGGCTGTTCTTCGCGCCCTGGGTGGAGCTGCGCATGCCCGAGTATTCGGTGCGCAGCGGCTTCGATCTGGCGCGCGGACGCGCGGGTTGGTTATGGGGCGGCGCGGCGGGCTGGCTCGTGATGCTGCCGTTGGTCTGGACCCGCCGCACCATTCAACGGCTGCGCGGCGTGCGGCTCGTGACCGTTCTGTTCGCGGCCATGACGTTGATCGAGGCCGGCATGTTGCTCTCGACTCCGCCGCGTTCCCAGCGTGGCGTACCGCTGGAAATTCATTGGCGTTGGGGCATTTACGCGAGCCTGCTGACGAGTATCGCCGGCATCGCGGTGGCTAGCCGGCTGGGAGGCAAGTTGCAGGACCTGCCGCTCATCGTCACGGATATCGCGAGTCCCGACCCACGCCAAACGAGCTCCGGGGAAACACTGCACTGAACACGCGAGTGTGACTTTGCCGCAAATCTTCGCCGCGCCGCGCGTCACGTGCTACCTCGATGGACATGGGTACGCGCGTTTCTGCCGATGCGCGGTCCTCTGACCGCGCATCACGTGACGACTCGGCGTTCGACCTAGTCGATGTGCCGGCCACGGTGGTTTGCGCCGCGTGCGGTGATCCCGCATGCGTGGGTTGCGCCGTCGAGGAAGCCACGAATCAGTCCGGCGTGGTCGCCATCATTCCTTGGGAGCGACCGGGAGTCGGCTTTTGGCGCCGGCTTTGGCAGACTTCCACCTTGGCCACGCTGCACGCGCGCACTTTCTTCGGTGCTCTGCCGGAGGGCGAAGTCTCGACTGCGCTCTCCTTCGCCCTCGTCTCCGAGGGGATTGCGGTCAGCGGTCTGGCGCTCGGGGCGGGCCTGCTCGGGTTCGCCTTTCTGCCCGCACTGCCAGGTATTTTGCTGGAGGACCCGGCGCTGCGCAGCAGTGTCCTGCGGGGCACGGCCGCGTGCATGTTCGTTCTCGTGCTGGTCATGGTCGGCTTGCACGCAGTGCACGGCCTGGCGCTGGACGCGGCCGCGCGCCGCTATGGTGGGCGGAGCTTCGGGCGCGGCTTGCGTTTCGGACTGTACGCGTGCGGTTGGGATTTGATCACGCTGCCCTTGGGCTTGCTGCTCACGGCGTTGATCAGCGGCTTGGGTGCCGCGCGCCGCGCCGTGCCGCTCGGACTGACCGCGCCGGGCCACGCTTCGGAGGCGTTCTTGGTCGGCATGCACGGGCTCAGTGTGGAGGCCGCGCGGCTGGCCCGAAAGCGCGCCGCCTACCTGACGATCGGACCCGTGTTGCTGACGCTGATCGCTGCCGGCCTGGTCTTGGCCGCGGCCCTGCGTTGAGCTCAGAACTGCGCGCCGAGCTCGAGCACGGCCGTCCACTGCCGTGGCTCAGCCCGTAAATCAGCCTGATTTTGGCCAGAATTGGCGTCAGCCGGGTTCAGCAAGTCGGTGATCAGCTGCGCGCCCGCGAGCAGCATTTCGTAGCGGTAGTTCACGCCCAACATCAGCCGTTGGCGGTGCACACGCACGGGCGCAAAGATCACGTTGTTGTTGAAGTCACGTGCGCTGCCGCCGCGGCAAATCTGCTGCCCGTCATAGCTGGCCTTGTTCGGGTCCGGATTGCCGGGCACGTTCTGACCGCCGTAATTGCAGGCTCCCAGCGCGCTCGTGCCCGGGGTCAGGTCGACCAAGCCCGAATCACCCAAGATCCATAGGTATTGATAGCCGAGCCATGGGGTCAGTACCGAGCTGTCTTCGATCACGAAGGGTTTCGAGATCTGCACGTCGATGGCGACCGTCGTCAGCTGCAGCTGTGAAGAACCAGTGATCGTGCGGACTCCGCCGCCCACGGCCGTATCCGGAAAAATACCGAGCACGCCTTTGCGAAAGCCTTCGAGCAGCGCCCAGCGCACGTCGGCCCCGCCGTTGATCAGGCTGGTTTTGGGGAGAAAGCCGACCACGCCGGCGACCTCGAAGCCGTAGCCGAAGCCCTTACGCACTTTCAGCGAGTACTGAGAGAGCAACGCAGACGGACTCTGATTGCGAGTCGCGGCCTGGTTCGTCGAAGGGTCGGGCGCGCCTTGCGTGCCGCGCTGCCAATAATTCGCGTCACTCGAAATGCTGGTGTAGCTGGCTTCCAACGCCAAGTGGAACCCGCCGAAGCCGGTGGTGCGCGCGGCGTGCATGGCTGCGGGCGCCAGCGCAAAGCCGAGCTGATTCACCAAGCGCTTGAACGCCAGATTGTCGGGTCGGCAATTCAACGCACTGGTCGGCTCGAAACGGCCCGCGCCGTCGGCGCTGAGGCAGCTCGAGGCGTTATCGACCAGGCGCTCGAGCGCCAAATCCATGGGCTCGGCGTGCGCCGCCGGGGACGCCGAGAGCAGCAGTGAAGCGGCGACAAAGCCTGCGAAGCGAGCGCTCATCATGAACGGACCGAGGGCCGTTCATGCCAGGCTACTTGCCGCTTGGGATTTGCGTCAACCAGGCTCGAGAGCAGGGTGCTCGCCGGGCGGGTCCTGGGCCACTACACTCGCAGCGCTTGTCCGACGAATCACCGCCATCCGAGTTCTATCTGCGCACGCGCGCCGTGCCGCGCCCGTTCCACATCGTGCTGGTCGAGCCGGAGATTCCGCCCAACACGGGAAACGTCGCGCGTTTGTGCGCAGCCACGCTGTGTCCACTCCACTTGGTCGGCAAGCTCGGCTTTCGCATCGACGAGCACGCGGTGCGGCGCGCCGGACTCGACTATTGGCACCTCGTCGAAGTCTTGCAGCACGACACGCTAGCCGAGGCCGAGCAGCGCGTTGCCTCGTACAGCCCCGAGCGCGCGCCCAAATCCTGGTTTTTCAGCGGCCACGCGCAGCGGAGCTACCTAGATGCCGACTTTGCGTTGGGCGACGCCCTCGTGTTCGGCAAAGAGAGCGTGGGTTTGCCCCGCGAATTGCTCGCAGAACGCGGAGACCAGGTGATCGGCATTCCCATGCCCGGGCACGTGCGCTCGCACAATTTGGCCAACTCGGTGTCGATTGCGGTGTACGAAGCGCTGCGGCAAAATCGCGCGCTCACGCCGCTTTGAACCGGCTCAGTGGACGCTGATCGCGGGCTCCGCTTGGCGGAAGTCTGCGTGAATGCTGCGGCTGACACCGCTCAGGATCGTCAGCTGCGCGCTGAGCGGCGCGCCGAACGTGTCGTTGCGGAATACGACTTGGTATTTGCCGACCGGCAGCTTGAGCCCGACCAGCGGTGATTGACCGGATTGCTGGAAGTGCGGGCCACTGACCTCGACCGCCGAGCGCGGGTCGGCGGTGATTTTCAGCGTACCGAATTGCGATGCTTCAGCACTCGGAGCCGCGTTTGCGGTGAACGCACGAACACGCGGAATTTCCGCAGCTTTGGGGATGGCGGCCGGCGCTACCGGTGAGCTCCGCGGCGCGGGCGCGAGCGCGAGCATCGGCTCGGCGCTCGTCACACTCGGCTTGGGCGCGAGTACTCCGACGGCGGCATGTACGGCTCGTGCGCGCGGCACGCCCGGCTCGCGTGTCAACACCAATGCCAAGCCCACGAACCCAGCCAGCACCGCGAAGGCCAACCAACCCGTCTTGCGCTTCGGCGCGCCGCTAACCTTACTCGACGAAATGCCAGACGGTTCGCGCACGCTGTCGTCGGCATGCGACGGCGGGGCTGGCTGACTGGACAATTTGCGCGTCCAGATCTCGACTTCATCGCGTGCGGCGAAGGTCCGGGTGACGGGCGCGGTGGCCACGCGCTGGGTATTTGCCCTGCTTTCGCCGGTCCCCGGCTCACCGAGCAGCCACGGGCTCGAAGAGCGCAAACTGCGACGCGCGCGCCGGACTCGGTCCCCGAGCCTGCGCGCGATGTCGCCGCTGTCTTCGCTCTTCAAGAATTCGCGCAGCGGTCTCGCCATGTGCTCGGCCGCGACCGGCCTTTGGCGCGCGTCGAGGGCGACGCTGCTCGCGATCAGCGCGCTCAACGGCGCGAGCAACGGCTGCTGAGCGTCGATCGCGGCCGGCACACTGCCGAGCGCGAGCTCACTCTCGTGGGCCGTGCCGCGCCGGAATGGCGGATAGCCGGTCCAGGCTTCGATCAAGAGCGCGCCCACCGCGAAGACGTCGGTCGCCGGCGTCAACTCGGCCCCCGCGAGTTGCTCGGGCGGCATGTGCCCGGGCGAGCCGAACACTTCACTGCGAGCCGCGTTTTCCGCGCGGGTCACGGGAGCGGCAATGCCGAAATCGATGAGTCGGACGCCGCCTTCGTCGTCGATCAGCACGTTTCTAGGCGTCACGTCGCGGTGCACGATGCGCGCGCGGCGATGCGCATAGTCGAGCGCGCGGCAGATCTCCGCTCCGACGTACGCGCCCTCGGACGGCCCGAGCGGTCCGGTTTCCGCCAGCACTTCGGACAAGGTGAGCCCCTCACACAGCTCCATCGCGATGTAATAAACACCCTGCTCGACTCCCAGCTCGTAAACCGGCACGATGTTGGGGTGGCTGAGTTCGACCGCGGTCTTCGCTTCCTCCACGAAGCGGGTCACGAAGGCGTCGTCCGACGCGAGCTCGGCTCGGATCTGCTTGACCACGAGGCGCTTCTCGAAGCCGACCGCGCCACGTAGGGTAGCTAGGTAGACACGCGCCATGCCTCCCGCTGCGATCTCGCGCTCGAGCACGTATTTGCCGAAGATCTGCGGAAACATCCCTACCCTCTATGTTAGCGCCAGTGCGCTCCTGTGGCTGCTTTCCGGGTGCTCGGCGCGCGAGACCCGTGAAATCACGCTGCCTTTGACGCTGCACACACTGCCCAGCTGTCCAATCCCGACACCCGCGCAGCTTCAGTTGTCCGCTCTCGGCGACTTCCCGACCAGCAATGGCACCGGCGCATCGCTGTCCCTGACCGCGCAAAACGCTGCGCTCGCGTTCCCGAGCAACACGCTAGCCGTGGAAGCGAGCGCGCGCAGCGACTCATCGGATCGAACGTTCATCGGCTTCAGCGAGCGGAAGCCGAGCGGACTGGACTTTCTGCTTTGGCCGCAGGGTAGCAGCTGCGAGCTCGCGCGCGGAGGGAGTTATCCCGCGGGGCTGGGTGGGGAAGCGCTCGGCTATGCCAGCGCCAGTGGCCTACTGCTGATCGCGGGCAGCGAGGGCTTTGCTAGCCCTGCGGTCGTGGGCGCGCTGACCTTCGATACCCGCACCGGGCGCAGCTTGGTCGTCGACCCACGCAGTGCCATGCGTCAGCCGCGCTCGTTCGCGACCGTCACCGAGTTTGGCGAGCAGCTGCTCGTGGCCGGCGGTGAGTACCCAATTCACGAGAGCGCGAGCCCGGCCAGCGTGTTCAATGACTCGGCCGAAGTGTACGATCCGAGTCGCGAGAGCTTCGAGGCCGCGTTCGTGCCGCTGGTGCTGGGCGTGACACGGCACGCCGCGGTCACGCTGGAGAGCGGCGAAACCGTGTTGGTCGGCGGCAAAACCACAGCCTCCGCCGCGTCCAGCTTCATTCAGGTCGTGTCTCCGGCCTCGCGCACCGCCAAGCTGCTCGGCACGCTCAGCGTGGGCCGCAGCGCGCCCACGCTGCTGCGCCTCGAAGATGGCCGCTTGTTCGTAGCGGGCGGTGAAGACGCGCAGGGCAGGCCCGTAGCGGCCCTGGAGTGGCTGGGCGCAGACGGGCTGCCACTCCCGGCCCCGTTCGACGGCGCGCGCGCCCTGCCCCCGCGTTTCGACCGCGCCTACGCCGCGTTAGCGGGCGGCGCAGTGCTGGCCGTCGGTGGCTGTGAAGACCGCGCGCCCGAAGCCGACGAAGACTGCGCCCGCGCTTGCGCGCGCGGCTGCCCAGCAGCACGGAGCGAAGCGTTCTGGATCTCACCCGAGGGTGAGATCCAAGAACTCGAGCCGCCCTCCGCCGCCCAGCACGTGAGCCTGCTCCCCGGCAGCGACGGCCGCCCCTGGTTGATAGCGAACGGCGCTGAATCTCGCGACTTGGAGCTCCAGCGCTTCAACCCCTGGCAAGCGCGTTTCGAGCCGGTGCGTACCGAGATCGCGCTGGGCGCGGCGCGGGCCGCGCCGCGTTTCGTCAGCACGGGCTTGGACGCGTTCACGTGGCTCAGCCAAGACCCGCAAGGGGTCGTACTCAGCGGCGCGCGCTTGGCGACGCGTTCGGCGTTCAGCACCGACATTCCGCTCGTCACGCCGCGCGATCCCGACGACGCGGCGCGGCCCGCACATCTCGTACCCGACCACGCACCGAGCGCCGATTTCGCCTACGAGGGCGGTCCAGGTGCGCTCGTCTTCGCGGTTGGCGCGCCGGCCGCGGCCAAACCCTGCGTCTGGATCGGCGACGCGCGTTTCGGCGAGTTCTCGGCCGAGATCAGCTACTCGTCCGCGGCCGCTCCCGGCCTGCGCGTGGGCACGGCGAATTGCGCGCCGCCGATGGCGGGCGAGGGCGGCCGCATTTTGCTGGAACGCCGCGGAATCAACGCCTCATTGACGGTCGGAGACGCGCGCGCCCAATGCACGGTGAGCGAAGGGCGCATCGCCCTCGGCGTGTGCGCGAGTGAGCTCGGTCAGGTGCGAGTGACTCGGATCAGCGTCGAGCGCGGGCGCTGAGCGCCGCGCTTCAGCGCTTGAACCATTTGCCGAAGCCGCTCTTGTCCGCTGGCTTTACGCTGGCGGGCGCCGCGGTGCTCGGCCGGGGCTGACCGCTCGGGCGGTCGCTCGGTGACTTCTGGCCGGTGCGGCGTTGTTCCGCTTTGCGCATCTCGTACAGGCGGATCTCGCGCTGTGCATCCAAGTGGCGCGGATCATTTTCGACGATGAATCGGAAATCACCGACGGCTTTGCCGTTTTTCCCCAGCCGTTTGAGGATCGAGCCGCGGTACCAGCGGATGCGCGTGTTGTTCGGCTCGAGGCGCTGGGCCTTCTCGATGCGAGCCAAAATTTCCTCCAAATTGGCGTTCAGCTGCGTGGCTTCGACCCAGGCCAAGAGCGCGATGTAATCCGCTTGACTCGGGTCGAGCTCGACCGCTTTGCGCGCCTCTTCCAGTGCACCGAGGGCGTTGTTGCGCTTCATCAACACTTCGGCCTTTTGGAAAGCCGTGGCCGCGCGCAGGACCCGTTGCACCTGCTCTTGCTCTTCAGCGCTGCCGCCGCCGTCTTTGCGCAGCTCGTCGTACTCTTTACGGCGCGAGGCATCCGCCAGGATCTGATGGGCTTCGCTCATGCGCGCGAAGACCTTGGTCGCCAGGTCACGGACGTCCGCCAAATCAGGACCCAAGCGATCGGGATGCCACTTCTTCGCCAGTTGGAAGAACGCCGCTTGAATCACCGATGGAATTGCATCCGCCGCGACGCCGAGGAGCTCGTAGTAGTCCGCGCCGCCATTCGCGGCGCGCTCGCGAATTTCGGCTTTGAACGCCGCCTGTTCGGGGCTCTCCACCAGTTTTGGCTGAGGCGGCGGCGAGCTCATGCTGCCGGATGGATGACGCGAGCTCTGCCCCACGTTGGGCGGCGCGTGTGATGAGTGGAAGGGCACCGCCGCTGCGACCGGCAAGCGAGAGGAAGACGGCGCTTCATCCACACCGATCGGCTCGACCCCGGGGATCCCGGACTCCAGTTGGCGCGTGATGAGCATGGCGTACACGAGGCGGCGTACGTACGCGGGCTCCGCGAGGCCGCGCCCCAGCAGCTCGGATAGCGGCTGCGGCTTTGCCCGTAAAACGTCGATGATCGACTGCTCTCGCTGGTCGAAGCGAAAGCGGCGGATGGGCGCGTCTACGTGGAGCAAAATCGGTTGATCGCCGAAGCGCTGCAGCACCTCTGCCATGTGCCCTGCGTGCGCGTACTCACGTACGCCGCGCCAGATCAGAGCCAGGGGCTTCGCGCGGACGCCGTCACCGCCCCATTGCCGTAGGAAATTCTGGCGGTCGTAATAGCCAAATAAGGTATCTGGCGGCAGGCTGAACATCCACAGCACTTGCCGCGAAAGTTGCTCACGGAGCCCCTCGCGCAGCGCGAGCTCGTCGATATGACCCCTGTCCAGCAGCACTTGGCCGTGCAGCTGCCCCGCCTCCGTGGCCTGCTTCAGGGTGTGATCGTAGACCTCTTCCGTGATCGCCTTCTGCTCGACCAGAACCCGCCCTAGAAACAGGATTGGGTCCTGGATTTTGGCCTTCGAAGGCCCACCGCCATCGAAATAGATGGCGTGCCGCTTGCCAGTCGGTTCTTCGAGCACGAGCGTGCCGGTCAGCATCCGGTCGAGGCCGTAAACCAGTAGGTGCCCGAGCGGAGTTGCCTCCAGCGAGCCCTGTGCAGTGGGAGCAGCCTCTGTCATCGGAAGCGGCCGCAGCCTAGCACCGCTCGAGCGAATTCGGCACAACTTCTGCCCGCCAATCCGCCACTGTCAACGGCTATGTTTCGGCCGTTTCGAGTAGGTCATGAGATCTCATACGTTAGGTATTTTGCTAACGGAAATGGCTCGCGAGTTGACGTTGGGCATCGCCCCGGGCCCGGGCGCGTGGCGTTGGCCGAGCAGTTTCGCTAGCGTTTTCTAATGCTCCGTGGCCACGTCCTTGTCGTTGACGACGAAACCTCTATTCTGAACACGCTGAAGAAGGCGCTATCTCTGGAGGGTTATCAAGTCGATCTGGCGGGAGGGATCGCCGTTGCAGAAGAGCGGATCGCCAAGCAATCGTACGATGTAGTGTTACTGGACGTGGCC
>Ga0247740_1000885_pt1 | contig 13399 bp, 1 predicted proteins | sample UWRJL148409B2_FD_180942 | JGI IMG/M metagenome (GOLD analysis project Ga0247740, IMG submission 180942) | Plant litter microbial communities from Arlington Agricultural Research Station in Wisconsin, United States - UWRJ-L148-409B-2 | ecosystem: Environmental > Terrestrial > Plant litter >...
GGTAGAAAATTTTTTCATGGTGTTTAATTTAAAAGTTATTAATTATTGTTTGTTGGGGTAAATTCCAAACTCATGCCACCCTGCCAAAAAACAATTCAAGGAAACGTTAAAGACATTAATCAACTTTTGAAACATCTTGCGGAATTATGCGGGAGTGCAGGATGGTATTGTGTTTCAGGCTGCGGTATTTTTACTAGCGGGAGATTGTTAATACAAAAAATAATTAGCCGAGCTTCATTACTACTATCATCGTCTGTTGCGTCGCACTCTTCATCGTTCTGTTCGCTACTCACCGCTACCAGCCTCGCAAAGTCTTCGTCATTGCGAGACCACCAACAGAGTATTTGATTTTAATGAATGTAGCGGTGGTCGAAGCAACCTAATGCAGAGTCTTCGACTTAGGTTGCTTCGGTCTGCAGCAGATTGTCCTTTATTATAATTATCATAATTGCAGACCTCGCAATGATGACTTCTCCGCGGTTACTTAGTGACTTTGAATGATGCTCATCCGTGTTACTGCAGTACAAGTGTGCGACGCAACCACTGCTCATCCGTGTTAATGTCGCTGGTAAACAAAAAATCCTTAACAATTCTATCACTTTAAACCCGCTATTTTGTTGTCTTTGTAATAATCCGTGTTCATCTCCCGCATTTGGCGTGACAAGTTGTGACTAAAATGTATTCGTTTATGAAATTTCAACCTTTCCGGCATCCTATTAGCTGCTTACGTCTTCCAAAACCAAACTGCCTATCCATAACAATTTAATTACCTTGTACTAAATTTTCACCGAATGAATATGTCGAACCTTAAAATCCTATTTTTTACCCTTCTTTTATCAAGTATAATAAGCATGAGTGCCAATAGCCAGAACCCGGTAAAAAACTATGACGCTGCCTGGAAAAAAGTGGAAGACTTTACCAATAAAGGCCTGCCCAAATCGGCCCTGGAAGAAGTAAAGAAAATATACACACAGGCAAAAGCGGAGAAACAAGATGCACAGGTAATAAAGGCATTGGTAACGATGACGGGCCTGCAAAGCGAAAACCGGGAAGACAACCAGGTTTTCTCCATTAGCGAAATAGAAAAAGAAATTGCTGGTGCGAAAGAACCGGTTAGCTCCATACTAAAAAGCCTGCTGGCTGAAATGTACTGGAACTATTACAGCAATAACCGCTACAAATTTTACAATCGGACTGCCACTGTAAATTTTGTAAAAACAGATATTGCTACCTGGGGCGCCGAAGATTTTCATAAAAAAATAAGTGACCTCTACTTACAATCAATAAAAGACGAAAAATTATTACAGCAGACAAAGCTGGAAGCTTTTGATGCAATTATTACAAAAGGAAATGTTCGCCATCTTCGCCCAACACTATATGATTTGCTGGCACACCGTGCTATCAGCTATTTTGAAAATGATGAAAGGGATATTGCAAAGCCAGCCTATGCATTTGAAATAGACCAGGCTTCGGCTCTTGACCCCGCCGCTGATTTTGTAACAAGAAAATTTGTTACCAAAGACTCTTTGTCGCTGCAACATAAAGCATTACTTATTTATCAAAAGTTGATAGCTTTTCACCTGAACGATGCAAAACCCGATGCATTGATTGATGCGGATATACAGCGAATACAGTTTGTAAAAGAAAAATCAACACATCCTGATAAGGATAAGCTATACTTTACTGCTATTAACCATATTGCCAATCAATATGCTACTACACCCGCTGCTGCACAAGCCTGGTACCTGGTAGCAGAATATTACAATGAAAAAGCAGATAGCTATAAACCCAATGGTGATACTACTCAACGTTTTGCCAGGATAAAAGCTAAAGAGATACTTGAAAAAATTGTTGCACAAAAAGACTCTTCGGAAGGAAAAATAAATGCATACAATTTATTAAACCAGCTAAATTCAAAATCGCTGCAATTTTCGGTGGAGAAAGTAAATGTACCGGGCCAACCCTTTCGGGCATTGGTGAAGTATAAAAACTTTACTACCCTATACCTGCGGGTGATAAAAAGCGATGAGAAATTAAAAGAATTGTTAGCTAACCAGTATGATGAAAAATACTGGCCTGCAATAATTGCAGCGACTTCAATTAAAAGCTGGCAGCAAGCATTGCCTGCCACCAACGACCTGCAACAACATAGCACGGAAATAAAAGTAGATGGTTTGCCATCGGGGGAATATGTACTAGTAGCATCAACCGAAAGTAACCTGAATGGTAAAAAAACAATAATAGGTGCAAGGCTATTGTATGTATCGGGCATAAGCTATGTAAACAATGCCGACGACCATTTTGTACTGAACCGTGATAATGGACAGCCATTGGCTAATGCCAATGTAGAAATATGGGAACAGAAATATGATTATAAAAACTCTAAATATATAAAGGAGAAAGGTGCTTCGTATAAAACAGATGCCAATGGATTTTTTAAATGGACACGGAAAGCAGAAAAGACAAATAATCAGCAATACACTAATTATTCGTACCTGCTGAATATTACGCATAACGGCGATAAACTGTTTATGAACGACCTGGTGTACAATTATTATTACCAGAATACTGCACCAGTAGAAGCGAAGGATGTGAATTCCATTTTTCTATTTACTGACAGAAGCATTTATCGCCCGGGACAAACTGTTTACTTTAAAGGTATTGTACTGGTAAAAAATACCCGGGAAAAGGATAGCAAAGTAAAAACGAATTATACAACCAATGTTATTCTGCGGGATGCGAATTATAAAGACATTGATACCATTAAAGTAACTACGAATGAATTTGGTTCTTTCAATGGTAAGTTTCAATTACCTGCTTCAGGATTGAATGGCAGCTTCAGCATTTATACAAAAACAGATGCCGGCAATGCCAGCTTTAAAGTGGAAGAATATAAACGTCCGAAATTTTATGTGGACTATGAACCAATAAAAGGCACGTATAAAGTAAATGACAAAATAAAAGTAACCGGTGTGGCAAAAGCTTATGCCGGTAATAATATTGATGGAGCCAATGTAAAATACCGCATCGTTCGTCAGCCGAGATATTTATATCCATGGATGTTTAAAAGATGGTGGCAGCCCCCGGTGGAAGAAATGGAAATTGCACATGGTGAAGTAAAAACAGATAAGGATGGAAAATTTGTAGTTGAGTTTACGGCCATTCCCGACTTAACTATTGATAAAAAGCTTGAACCTGTTTTTGATTATACCGTGTATGCAGATATTACCGACATTAATGGTGAAACAAGAAGTGGAGAAAAGAGTGTGTCGGTAAGTTATAAGGCATTGATGATTGTGAGTTCTATTCCTGAGTCCTTCCCTGCTGATAGTTTGAAAACACTTTCTATCCGCACTGAAAATATAAATGGTGAATATGAACCGGCAAAAGTAAAAGTTACTATTACCAAACTGAAAGAAGAAAAACGCCTTATCCGTGAACGCTTTTGGGAAAGACCCGACCAGTTTACAATGAGTAAAGAGGAATACATCAGGAACTTTCCTTACGATGAGTATGATAATGAAAGTGATTATAAGAGCTGGGAGAAGGGGGAGGAAGTGTTTAACCAAACAGACTCTGCTACAGAAAATTCAAAATTCAAAATTCAAAATTCAAAATTTGCTCCTGGATTCTATGTAATAGATATGGAAACCAAGGATAAGAATGGAGAAATAGTAAAAGACGTTAAATACATTGAACTGTTTGATGAAAAGAGTACTCAACTGAACCAGCCGGAATATTTATGGACAGGTATTTCAAAAACAACTGTTGAACCGGGGGAAACTGCGAAAGTAGAAATTGGTACAGCGGCAGATAATTTGTTTGTAGTACAACAACTGGATAAGAAATCAAAAACTGAGGGACAGGGTACTGGAACACCATCTTATAGTTTTATACATCTTAACAATCAGAAACAAACATTCAGTTTTGCTGCTACTGAAGCTGACCGGGGTGGCTATGGTGTGGGATGGATGTTTGTAAAGCATAACCGTATTTACCAACGCAATGAAACGATTAGTGTGCCATGGACGAATAAAGACCTGACCATTGATTATGCTACCTACCGTGATAAAACATTGCCCGGCAGCGAAGAAAAATGGAAGTTGAAAATAAGTGGTTATAAAAATGAAAAGGTTGCCGCAGAAATGCTGGCAACCATGTACGATGCTTCGCTGGACCAGTTTTATGCGCATAACTGGACAGAACCTTATGTATGGCCAACTTATTATAGCAATCGTAGTTGGAATGGTGAAGTGAATTTTTCGGATGTAGAGTCAACACAAAAATATGTGGTTGAACAGGAAGGCAAATATGTAGATAAGCGGTATGATTTCTTATTCAATAATAATGAGGCCGATTATGCTACATCATTAAGAGGAGGGTATGCATTAGAGTCTTCTGCAATTAGTAGAGCTGCCTCCCCGTATAGTGCAGATGGAAGAGCAATGCAAAAAGTAGCCGTTGCTGATACAGTAGCCTTTGCAGACGTAAATGACCCTTCAAAAGTTATAAAGTATTCTTACACACAGCAAGGAGAATTTCATATATATGGAGAAATTGCAAAACAAGTGGGAAATAAAATTGATAACCAACAATCCGGCGATGTAAAAATCCGCAAAAATTTCAATGAAACAACTTTCTTCTTTCCCGATTTAAAAACAGACAGCGAAGGCAATATTGAATTTTCGTTTACGATGCCGGAAGCATTGACCAAATGGAAGTTCATGGCTTTGGCGCATACGAAAGAAGCAGCATTCGGTAGCAGCACCAAAGAAATAGTAACGCAGAAAGACCTGATGGTACAGCCAAATCCTCCACGCTTTTTACGGGAAGGAGATAAAATGGAATTCAGTGCCAAGATTGTTAACCTGAGTGATAAAGAACTGACAGGCACAGCAGAGTTTCAATTATTCGATGCGGAAACAAATGAACCTGTTGATGGACGCTTTAAAAGTGTAGTACCTAATCAATACTTTACCGTTGCAGCCGGACAAAGCGAAGCTGTTAAATTTCCGATTGAAGTGCCTTATCAATTTAATAAAGCATTGGTATGGAGAATAGTTGCCAAAGCCGGCAACTTCAGCGATGGTGAAGAAAATATGTTGCCTGTATTAACCAATCGTATGCTGGTAACAGAAACAATGCCGTTGCCGATGAGAGGTAGCGGAACAAAGAACTTCACCTTTGAAAAATTGTTGAATAGCGGTAAGAGTGAGTCATTGCAAAACCATACGTTGACGGTGGAATATACTTCCAACCCGGCATGGTATGCCGTACAGGCACTACCCTACCTCATGGAATATCCGTATGAATGTGCCGAGCAAACATGGAACAGGTATTATGCTAATTCATTGGCAACTTATATTTCCAATTCATCGCCCCGCATTAAACAGGTATTTGAAAAATGGAAAATAAAAGATACCGCTGCGCTGATGAGCAACCTGCAAAAAAACCAGGAACTGAAGGCAGTATTGCTGGAAGAAACACCCTGGGTATTGCAGGCAAAAAATGAAGCCGCACAAAAAAGAAATATTGCGTTGCTGTTTGACATGGTGAAAATGGGTGAACAGTTAAATAGCTCTTACGACAAACTAAAACAAATGCAAAGCAGCAATGGTGGCTTTGTATGGTTTAGCGGCGGACCAGATGACCGTTATATTACCCAATATATTACTACAGGCATCGGTCATCTGAAAAAATTAAAAGGCTATGCCAATGGCCAGGAAGCGAAACTAAAAGCCATTTTAGCCACAGCAGTTCCTTATCTTGATAAAAAGATAAAAGAAGATTATGATTATTTGGTAAAGAATAAAGCAAATCTTAAATCGCAGAACATCGGTTACATACAGGTGCAGTACCTGTACATGCGCAGCTTCTTCCCGGAATATAAATTAGATGCAAGTATACAAACAGCTTACAATTATTATTACAAACAGGCGCAGCAGTACTGGGTAAAACAAAGCAAGTACATGCAGGGCATGACAGCACTGGCACTCAAAAGAACGGGTGACACAAAAACTCCGGTAGCGATTTTAAAATCATTAAAAGAAACATCTATTACCAACGAAGAACTCGGTATGTACTGGAAAGACCAAACCAATGGCTGGTTTTGGTACGAAGCACCGATAGAAACGCATTCTTTACTGATTGAAACTTTCCAGGAAGTAGCGAATGATACAAAAACAGTAGATGATTTAAGAACATGGTTATTAAAAAACAAACAAACCAATAACTGGAAAACAACCAAAGCCACCGCAGAAGCTTGTTATGCGTTACTATTGCAAGGCACCGAATGGCTGAACAATGAACCAACAGTGCAAGTAAAACTTGGAAGCACAACAATAAATTCAACGGACAATAAACAAGAAGCAGGTACAGGATACTTTAAGAAAACAATTGAAGGAGAGAAAATCAAACCTGAAATGGGGAAAATAACTGTTACAGTTACAGACTCCAGGATCCCCCCTTCGGGGGGCGGGGGGGCCACTTGGGGTGGCGTATATTGGCAGTATTTTGAAGACCTGGATAAAATAACTACTGCTGTTACTCCATTGAAATTGTCGAAGAAATTATTTGTAGAAAAAAACAGTGACCGTGGTCCCGTTATCACACCGGTAAATGATGGTGACATTATAAAAGTGGGTGATAAAATAAAAGTAAGGGTAGAGCTTCGTGTTGACCGCGATATGGAATATGTACACATGAAAGACATGAGAGCTTCTGCGCTTGAACCCACCAATGTACTCAGCAGCTACAAATGGCAGGGCGGGCTTGGCTATTACGAAAGCACTAAAGATGCCAGTACCAATTTCTTTTTCAATTACCTGAAAAAAGGAACGTATGTGTTTGAGTATACTTTATTTGCTACACACACGGGTAATTTCAGCAATGGGGTTACAACAATACAGTGTATGTATGCGCCGGAGTTTACTTCGCATAGTGAAGGGGTAAGAATTAACGTAGAATAAGAATGCTCAATATTCAATTCTCAATGTTCAATAATCAAGGGCTGCGTGTCTGGATTGAACATTGAGAATTTTATTTTTTATGAACCGGGCTGCAGTACTACTAGCATCGTCTGTTGCGTCGCACTCTTCGGGGTTCTGTTCGCTATTCAGCTGCAGACTTGCAGCAACCAAGCCGTTCCACTATAGCAATTTATTTTCCTCATTTCACCACTCCGGGGAGGGGCGAATTAAAAGACACTAGCTCTATAGGAAACTGGGGCGGGGTGATGCCCAAAGAACGGGACGATGAAGAGTGCGACGCAACCACAGCTCATCCGTGTTAATGTCGCTGGTAAACAAAATAAATAGCTCCAAACAGGTTTTGATTTTATTATCTGCATCGCCAGGTAACAGGTCATTTTTTGCTTAAAAAACTTAACTTTAGTAAAATCTGTACTATGATTTTTGCTGCTCCAAAACGATTACTGTTTTTATTTATTTTTTTCTTCTCCTGCGCAATAGCCTGGTCGCAGCAATATGAGCAAAACTGGAAGAAGGTAGAAGCATTGGTGGAAAAAGGAAAACCTGCATCCGCATTTCTGGAAGTACAAAAAATATATGAACTAACGAAAGCAGAAAATCAGGGGCTACAGCTAATAAAAGCTTTGGTGTATATGAGTGGTCTGCAAAGGGAAAACAGGGAGAACAATGAATTGCTTTCTATTTATGAAATGGAAAAAGAAATTATTAACGCTGCACAACCTGCTAAAGCTATACTGCAAAATATGCTGGCAGAAGCTTACTGGAAATATTTTAATAGTATAAAATGGAAATTGTATAGCCGCAGCAAAACAGAAAATTATAAATCGTACGATATTGATACCTGGGGTATTGACAATTTTCATGAAAAAATAACTGCTTTGTTCAATGCCTCGCTGGAGAATGAGCAATTGCTGCAATCAACTTCGCTGGAAAAAATAGAACCGATACTGATTGCTGGCAATGCCCGCATACTAGGCCCCACACTGTATGATTTGTTGGCGAACAGGGCATTCGACTACTTAAGGAATGATGAACGTGACATTACAAAACCAGGTTATAGTTTCGACCTTGATAAAGCGTCTGCCTTCTCTCCTGCAGTTGAATTTGTTTCTCTATTTAAAACCACTGATAGTTTACAATTGCAGCATCCGGCATCACTGGTATTGCGCAAACTACTATCCTTTCACCTGCAGGATGAAAATCCTGCTGCATTGATTGATGCCGACATTAAGCGAATTGAATTTGTATGGAGCCGCTCAACTACTGCCGAAAAAGACAAACTATATCTTGAAGCGCTTAATAAGCTTGCTGCGAAATACGGAGACCATCCTGCGGTTATGCAGGCATCATATCTTTTGGCAAGCTACTATGAGAATAAAGGAAGAAGTTGGCGGCCATTTGGTGATACAGCATACCGGTATGAAAAAGTAAAGGCGAAAGAAATTTGTGAACGGGTAGTAAAGCAATCAAGAGATTCTGAAGGAAAAACGAATTGCGAAAATCTCTTGCAGAAAATAAATGAACAGGACATTGAATTTGTTGTGGAAGATGTAAGCGTACCGGATAAGCCTTTTCGTGTACTGGTGCAATACAAAAACACACCTGATATCTGGTTACGGGTGGTAAAGTTTGATGAACGGATTGAAAAAATAAAAACAGAGGAAAATTATAAAAAAGCAATTATCAACCTGCCGGTGATAAGAGAATGGCAGCAATTGTTACCTTCTACCAGCGACCTGCAGCAACATAGTGCTGAAATAAAAATAGAGGCCCTGCCTTCAGGTAAATATATGCTACTGGCATCTTCAGCAAAAAATCCTGCGGATAAAAATGCCGTAGTTACTACTCAGTTATTTTATGTATCTGGCATCAGCTATATAAAAACTCAAAACGATGTATTTGTATTGGACAGGGAAAGCGGACAACCACTTCGCAATGCTGCCGTGCAGATATGGGAAAGAGGCTATACAAGAGACTATCTTAACAATTTAAAAGGATATTTATTATACACCGATAGCAATGGCTACTTTAGTCAGAAGCTAAAGACAGATGAAATAACCGACGAAAAGAAAAAATTTGTTCCTTTTATCCTCTATGAAATAAATTATAAAAACGATTATCTTTTTATAAACGAAGACCCTGAGCGTAATTACTATGGAAGATTCAGAACGCCACGCTATTTTCCCGGACAATCACCAAATGAAGTGGTAAAGATTTCCTTATTCACTGACAGGTCAATTTATCGGCCGGGGCAAGAAGTTTACTTTAAAGGCATTGCTCTTGTGAAAGATTCCACTGGCCGATCTGGCACTACAGCAAAGGATTATCCTGTAACCATTTATCTGGAAGATGCGAACAGTCGTGATATTGATAGCCTGAAATTGACTACAAATGAGTTTGGTTCTATTAGCGGAAAATTTCAATTACCGGCTTCTGGTTTAAATGGTTCTTTTAAAATCCATATTAATACTGCTTATAGCGAGAAGTATAGCTACACCGAATTTAGTGTAGAGGAATACAAAAGGCCTCGTTTTTTTGTTGCCTTTGAAACTATCAACAAGAGTTATAAATTATTCGACTCCATAGCTGTTACAGGAAATGCAAAAGCTTATGCAGGAAACAATATAGATGGAGCTGCTGTAAAATACAGGATAGTAAGAAGGACAAACTATATTTATGATTGGTATTTCTGGAACCGTTATCATCCATCTTCAACCGATGCTACAATTGCACATGGCCAAACAAAAACTGATGATAACGGAAATTTTATTATCCGGTTTAAAGCATCACCCGATTCAACAGTTGATAAAAACACTGACCCGGTATTTGACTACATTGTTTATGCCGATGTAACTGATATAAACGGAGAAACAAGGAGTGACTCCAAACAATTGTCGGCAGGGTATAAGTCGCTTATTATACGCTCTGCCCTTCCGGCAAGGTTAGCCATCGACAGTCTGCAAGACTTACAAATACAAACCCAAAATATGAATGGAGGGTTTGAACCGGCAAGGATAAATGTTTATGTAATAAAGTTAAAAGACGAGAACCGTCTCATCCGTAACCGCAACTGGCAAAACCCCGACCAGTATGTAATGAGCAAACAGGAATTTATTTTCAACTTTCCGCATGACGAATATGAGCAGGAAGCAAATCCAAGGAACAGAGCTGTAGACAAAATTGTACATAGACAAACTGATTCTTCCAATGCCAATGGGAAATGGCTATTAAAGCAATTTGAAAAAATTACCCCCGGCTTTTATATGATAGAGCTGCTGGCAAATGATAAAGATGGAAATGCTGTAAAAGAAATAAAGTTCATTGAATTGTATAACCATACAATCAAGCGCATGAGCAATCCGGCCTACTTGTATACAGAAGAAGTTGCGCCAATTGAACCAGGAGAAATCAGAAATGCTGTAATAGGCACCTCGGCTGAAAAGGCCTTTTTAATACAGCAAACCAATAAAGGGAATGCTTATCTGAAGCCAATATCAAAAACATATTCCTTTTATCAATTAAATAATGAAAAAAGAACACTTACTCTTACTGCTACAGAAGCCGACCGTGGTGGTTATGGCCTTGAATGGTTTTTTGTAAAACACAATCAGGTACACCGTGGAGGATATGTTGTTGCTGTGCCCTGGACAAACAAAGATTTGAAAATTGAATATGCCAGCTTTCGTAATAAAACTACACCCGGCAGCCTGGAAAATTGGAAACTAAAAATAAGTGGTTATAAAAATGAAAATTTGGCTGTTGAAGTGTTGGCCAGTATGTATGATGCATCGCTTGACCAACTAAGCCAGCATGGTTGGTACAAACCTTTTCCCTGGGTATCTTTTTATAGAAACACCAGTTTAGAGAGTGGCAGCAATTTTACCACATCTACCTCCTCTGAACTTAACAAACCTGTAATAGCCAATTTTCTCTTTATTAAACAATACGACGAATTATTTTCTACTTACACACCTGTATATAAAAAAAGGAAGAGAGTTGTTAATAGCACTGAGCCAATGTGGTGGGCCAACCCACTTGATTATTCGTATGGAGAGTTTAGAAATCCGAGATTGATGCGCTTGCCTAAACCCGTACTCCCTGATTCGGATGGAGATGGAGTTTCTGACCAGTTTGATATTGAACACACCACTCCGGGATGCCCGGTAGATGCAAAAGGAGTTTCCCTGGATACAGATGGAGATGGAATACCAGATTGCATGGACAAAAATGATGAACCTGGTAAGGCGCCGGAGACAAAAGTGAGGACTAATTTTAATGAGACCGCTTTTTTCTTACCCAATCTGCATACAGATAGCAGCGGTGCTGTTAAATTTTCATTTACAATTCCGGAGTCGCTTACCCAATGGAGATTTCAGGCACTGGCACATACCAAAGAACTATCATTTGGGTATAGCAGGAATACAACAATCACCCAGAAACAATTAATGGTGCAGCCGAATGCTCCCCGTTTTTTGAGAGAAAAAGACAGCATTGCTTTTACTACCAAGATAGTGAACCTGTCGGGCAAATTAATGAAAGGTGAAGCTATATTGCAACTGGTAGATGCAGAAACAGAGCAACCTTATGATGTGTTGTTTAAAAATAAAACGGCCAACCAAACGGTTTCTATTCCCACCGGAAAAAGCATTGCTATAAAATTTCCTTTCCAAATACCTTCATCATTTAATAAATTGTTGAAATGGCGAATAGTCTGCAAAACAATTACAGATAATGGCGAGAGCTTTAGCGATGGTGAAGAAAATATTATACCTGTGCTTCCACATCGTATGTTGGTTACAGAGGCATTGTCTATTGCAATGCGACAAGCAGGTACAAAGAACTTCAGTTTTGATAAATTAATAAATAGTTCGTCATCAAAAACCCTGGCACAACAATCCCTTACCGTAGAATTTACAACCAATCCAGTATGGTATGCCATCCAATCTTTACCCTACCTGATGGAATATCCTTACGAATGTGCTGAACAAACATGGAACAGGTATTATGCCAATGCACTGGCTACTTATATTATTAATGCATCGCCCAACATCAGAAAAGTTTTTGACAACTGGAAGGCAGATAGTACATCCTTACTATCGAACCTTCAAAAAAATGAGAACCTGAAAACATTGCTCCTGGAAGAAAGCCCCTGGCTTAGTGAGGGCAATGATGCGGCTGCTACAAAAAAGAAACTTGGAATGTTATTCGATTTATTCCAAATGAAAAATGAACTGGATAAAACACTTGAGAAACTGGTACAGAAACAAACAAACAATGGTGGCTTTGCCTGGTTTAGTGGCGGCCCCGAAGACCGATACATTACACAATATATTTTGACAGGTATCGGCCATTTAAAAAAATTAGGTGCATGGCCGCAGGCTCAAACGAAAACACTGGAGAAAATTGTTTCTGCAGCTATGCCCTGGCTGGATAAACAAATGAAAGAAGATTATGATGACATTAAAAAGGACAAAGAAGAAAAAAGGGACTATGTACCCGATTACGCTGATATTCAGTATCTGTACATGAGAAGTTTCTTTCCTCAACTGCCAATAAGTGGTACTACTGAAACTGCCTCTAACTATTATTTAAATAGAATAAAAAATACCTGGCAAAATCAAAGCAATTACATAAAAGGTATGATTGCCTTAATACTATCAAGAAACGGGAATAAGAGCACTGCAGGCAACATACTTATTTCATTGAAAGAAACATCTATTACCAATGAAGAACTCGGTATGTACTGGAAAGACCAAACCCGTGGCTGGTTCTGGTACGAAGCACCTATAGAAACACATTCCTTACTGATTGAAACTTTCCAGGAAGTGGCAAATGATACAAAAACAGTAGATGATTTAAGAACATGGTTATTGAAAAATAAACAAACCAATAACTGGAAAACAACAAAGGCAACTGCGGAAGCTTGTTATGCTTTATTGTTGCAAGGCACTGAATGGCTGAGCAGCGAACCAATGGTGGAAATAAAATTGGGCAATACTGTTATTAAATCAACCGATGCAGGACAGGAAGCGGGAACCGGCTATTTCAAAAAGACGATTGAAGGAACTAAGGTTACTCCGCAAATGGGAAACATTTCAGTGAATGTGAGCCCACTAATTAATCAATCCACTAATCAACCAATTAACCAGGTAAGCTGGGGTGGCGTGTACTGGCAGTATTTTGAAGACCTTGATAAAATAACCACTGCTGTTACTCCATTAAAACTATCGAAGAAATTATTTGTAGAAAAGAACACTGACCGTGGGCCAGTTATTACTCCGGTAAATGATGGTGATATTATAAAAGTTGGTGATAAAATAAAAGTAAGGGTAGAGCTTCGTGTAGACCGTGATATGGAATATGTACACATGAAAGACATGAGAGCTTCTGCATTGGAACCTACCAATGTA
>Ga0247740_1000886_pt1 | contig 13397 bp, 11 predicted proteins | sample UWRJL148409B2_FD_180942 | JGI IMG/M metagenome (GOLD analysis project Ga0247740, IMG submission 180942) | Plant litter microbial communities from Arlington Agricultural Research Station in Wisconsin, United States - UWRJ-L148-409B-2 | ecosystem: Environmental > Terrestrial > Plant litter >...
GATTCGGACTTTGGTCAGCGCGCCGAAGAGCGCAACCCGGATTCGGCCTCATACGTGCCCGGCTTGGTCGAGGCTCCCGTCGACATCATGTACGCCTACCTCGACGGGCAGCGCTACTTCGACGGCTACCTCGGCTTCCGACTCGGTCGCCAATACGTGGTCGACACGCTCGGCTTTTGGTCGTTCGATGGCGCGGACGTGGTCATCACGACCCCCGCGTACATCGCAATCGAGGTCTATGCGGGCTTCGAACAGCGCGGCGGGTTGCCCATGCTCTCGACCTCGCGCTTCGAGGCCGGGGGCGTGTCCCGGGGCGACCGCTCGGGCCTCATGTTCGGGCAATCGCCGAGTTTTTTGCAGGAATCGAAGCTCGCGCCGGCTTACGGCTTCGCGCTCGAGTCGAGCGGCTTGTCGTTTCTGCGCAGCCGTTTCACGTACCGCAAAGTGATCAATCGCGATGCGGTGTTGGTTTCGCCGTTCCTCGACAATGGCGGCGGTTTGACGTACGCGCTGGGCGATCGCACTTCGACGGAACGGCTGGGGTACTCGCTGCGCGCCGACAAATCCGATCTGGGCGCCGCGCTGGGTTCGGTCGTGTACGACCTGTACAATCGGCGGGTCAGCCAATACAACGCGGGGCTCGACTGGTACGCGACCGATCGCGCAGTCGTGGGTGCGAGCATCGACTATTTCTTGCCGACCTTCGATGGGGATTCGATCTTCAATTGGTTCGCGCATCGCGGCACCACCTCCGGCACCGTGCGCGCCGACCTGACCTTCTCCAGGCAATTCGAAATGGCCGCATCGACCGGCGTACGCGTATTCTCGACCGAGGGTGATACCGCGACGTACGCCTCCTCTTCCTCCGACCCCGACCTGAACCGAAGCTCCCGCGCTTACGACTACCTGGCGACTTTTGGCGGCCGCTACCGGTTTTGGGACGGCAGCATCGCGCTCAACACGATGGCAGAAGCGGGCGACGCCGGGCACCGCTACGGCGCTGACATCACGGGTCGAAAGCGCTTCGACGGCGGCTACTACGACTCCTTGGCTCTGCTCTCGCTCTATGATTGGGAAGACGCGCTGCGTTCCGACCGCAGCGCGACCAGCTTTTCTTACGTGCTGGGTGGCGGCATCAACCCGAACTTCTTGTCGTTCAGCCGGGGGCGTCTGGGTGTGGAGTGGGAACACACCATGAATCACCTCGTCGGTCAGCGCTTCCGCATGCTCGCGACGCTCAACTTTTCGGTGCTTCGATGAACGACCAAAGCCAACGCGAGGCGCGGCGCGAGTCGCTCTGGTTGCTCGCGTTCGCCTGTCTGTCTGCGTTGTGCCTGGCGTTGTGCGGCCAGAGTCCGCTCGCCCACGCCGAACTCGCCCCGGCCCAGGTCGCCCCTGATTCGGTGGCGCCGGGCCCACCACCCGACATGGCGCGCCTCACCCATGGTCTGAGTCCGCGCGCCGACGGCACCCCGGTACCCGAAAGCGATCGCCCGCCCGGCGCATTGCCGAACGACAATGGGCCGAGTCCCGCGATTTTTCCGGCGCAAGACATCACCATTCGCTTCAACCACCAGCGTCACGTCCAAGACCTGAAGCTGGCCTGCACGGCATGTCACGAAAAGGCGCGGACGAGCCGCAATAGCGCCGATTCACTGCTGCCCAAGGGTGCGCGCTGCGATGGCTGCCATGGCAGTGATCACCGCGATCGGACGCAGGTGCGAGCGGATCCCAATGACCCGATGGCCCAATGCGCCTACTGCCACCTGGGCTACAGCAGTACCGCGGGTAATCGCGTTGCGCCGCTCCTGATCCCGAAACCGAACTTGCGCTTCGACCACGCGTTGCACGCCGCGCGCAACATTGGTTGCGCACAGTGCCACGGCGCGGTGGAGAATCTCGAGCTGGCGACGCGCGACCAGTTGCCTCGCATGCGCGGCTGCCTCAATTGCCATCAAGCCCCGGCTCCGTCCGCCGGGCGCGCGCGCTCGGAGTGCCGGACGTGCCACCTCACGGATCCGACCGGTATGATCCAGATCAACTTCCCCTCTGGACCGCTGTTACCCCCGACCTGGCTGAACGACTCCGCCCACGGCCCGGATTGGATTGAACGGCACAAAGTCGTGGCGGGTAACGACAGCCGCTTTTGCGCCAACTGCCACAAGGAAAAGGAGTGTGCGGACTGCCACGACGGCCGAGTCCGCCCGCGCCGGGTCCATCCCAATGATTGGATCGACATGCACCCGGTTGCATCTCGGCAAAATCAGCAAAAATGTACGAGCTGTCACCGAGACCAATCATTCTGTGTGACCTGCCATCAACGGGTCGGGGTCACCATGTCCGGACCTTTCGCCAACCTGGCCGAGCGAGGCCGTTTCCATCCGTCCAAGGCGGAGTGGACCGACGGCCCGCGCACGCCCCGCCATCACGCCTGGGAAGCCGAGCGAAACATCAGCGCTTGCGTCAGCTGTCACGTCGAAAGGGACTGTGCCATCTGCCACGCCACGGCTGCGGTGGGCGGCCGTGGCGCAGGCTTCCCGGCCGGCCCAGGCCAAGGCACCGATCCTCACCCAGTTGGGTTTCGCTCCCGCTGTGCTTCCGCGCTGCGTCAGAACGCGCGTCCGTGCTTGGTTTGCCACGCGCCAGATGACCAAAATTTGCTGGATTGCCGGTGATTTAGCTGACCCTCTCGTGCAAAAACCGAACGCCTGCCGCAAACTGCTTGCGTGACAGTTCCGCGGACTGGTATTGCGAATGCCGCTCGCAAAGCTACTTTTCCCTGCCGCTGAAGGAGGCTCTTCGTGAAGGAGCTTGTTCGTTTTCTGTTCGAGAACCTGTACTTCGACTTCCAAGGCGACATCACCGTGGAGAAGGTGCGGGAGTTCTTGCGCGAGGACGACAGCCGCGAAGCGCGCCAGCTTTTGTCGAAGATCATCGAGGAAAAGGGCGTCGACGACCTGCTGATCACGCTGGCGGACTGCCTCAAGGATCAGATCCGCAACGGCGTCAGCGAACAGTCCATCCGCGATCAGCTGCACATCTACACCGACAGCTGAGTTCAGCGGCTTCGGTTGCAGTGCGCAGCTGGCTGCTTGCGGTTGCTGCGCTTACGTCTGCTTGCGACATCGAACCGCGTGTAGATGCGGCGGGGCCGCCGCTGCACCTCGTCGCGACTTACCCGGCGGATGGGCAGGGGACCAACGCCGCTCCGGGCAGCGACGTCACGTGTGACACGCCCACGCCAGAGTGCGCCGTGCCGACCGACGTCGCGATTGAGCTGCGCTTCGACCGCTTCTTGATCCCGGGCGCGGGGCTCAACGCTGGCCTCAGCCTCTACACGGGCAACCCACCGGCGAATGGCGTCGCGCTCAACGCCCAGTACGACTTGATCGAGCGCGTGGTTGTCTTCCGCCCAACCCGCTTGCTGCAGCCCAACACGCTGTACACGGTGCAAGTCATCCCGAGCGAGCGTCCGGGACAGGGTTTCTGGGCGCTCGATCGCTCTGCTTTGGCGGAGCAGGAATCGCTGCCGTGGCGGTTCAGCTTCAGCACGGGGAGTGGCCCGCGTGGCGAACCTGCGCTTCCAACGGGGCCGGAGGACACGTGCGAAACCATGGCCCAGGGGCCGCTCGGACCTTGCGCGACGTGCCACCGCAGCGATCCCGGGCTCCAAACAGCGGCAACTTCCGCCTACCCGCCCATGGGCTTGGATCTATCGAGCCCGCGCGGGTTTCTGTACACCGCCATCCGCCAAGTGGCCCACCAGACCGAGACCGGCAACCGGGCGACCGAAGAAGGGCTGCAGAGCCCGGCCCGCTTCGGCGTGCAGATGAACATCGTCGATCCGGGCAGCCCCGGGACGAGCTACCTGCTGTACAAATTGCTGCAAAAGCCGGAGAATTTCCGGCTTCCGGGCGAGGCGCCCGGCTGCGTGACTGGCTACCACCCCCCGGTTTCGGATCTCGACTGCCAACCGCCCCCAGAAGCAGAGCGGGCTCGCCTGCGCGAGTGGTTCGTGAGTGGTGACCCGATGCCGAAGGACGGCCGCGCTGCGAGCGGTGCGCCAATCCCGGCCTCGATCACGCGCGCGGACCTGGTCCGGATCTCGGCTTGGATAGCCGCCGGTGCTCGTTGCGCTGCCTCGCGCTAGCCAATTTCTTCCGCCACCTACGTTGACGGAGTGACTTCCCAGGGCTAATTTATAGCCTGTTGGGGGTAGCGCACCATTGGCAACACAGTTGACAGTTCAGGGCCAAGCGGCGCACTGGTCGGAGCGCATTGGTCAGGGCGCCACCAGTCTGGTTTGGCTGGGTGACTGTGCGGGGGCCCCCTGCGTGCTGAAGCTCGGCAAAGGGCCGTCCGAGGCGCCCCGCTTTGCGGACGAGGCCGAGCGGCTGCTGTTCGCGGCCGCCCCCGAGTTTCCCGAGTTGCTGGCGGTTGGCCTGGCAGGCCCAGCCCTGGGCGCGGAAATCGGCCAGCGCGTCGAGCCGGGCACGCCCTACTTGGTGCTCTCCTCGGCTCCCGGTCAGAGCCTCGCCCAGTTACTGAATGAGCCCGCGCTCACCGCCACTACGCGAGAGGATCTGGCGCGCCTCGTCGCGCGCGACGTGGGCGCTGCGCTCGACGCCCTGCATGGCTCGGGCGCCGCGCATGGCGACGTGAAACCCGCGAACATCATCGTCGCTGCGGGCCAAGCGCGCTTGGTAGACTTTGGTTTGAGCGGCTCGGCCCAGCAAGCCGAAGTGACCGGCGGCACTGCGCACTACCTCGCGCCGGAAGTGTTCACCCAGGCCGCGGGCGATGCGCGAGCCCGCGACCTATGGGCATTGGGCGTAACTCTGCTGCAGATCTTCGAGCCCGAGGCCGCGCCGAATGCGGACCGCACTTTCGACGTTCGCAACCAAAGCGCGCTCGCACCGGTGGTACGCGCGCTGCTCGCGCCGGCGCCGGGCGCGCGACCCTCCGCCAACTGGGTCTTCCGCCGAGCGCTCGCCGCCTCCGGTGAGCCGAGCGATGCGCTTGCCGCGAACGGCGCGCTGCGTCGGCGCGCCAGCGTGCGGCGCAGCTACCTTTCCACGCGCAAGAGCGAGATTTTTGCCGCGGCGCGCGGCAAGGCCACGCGCCTCGATCTACACGGTTCTGCCGCCGACTGGGTGGCTGCCTGCCGAGCACTGGTCGAGGGCATCCACAAACTGCGCGGGCGGCCGCTCGAGGACGCGCTGCTGCCGCCGCTCGCGCCGCTCGACGCGCTGTCGCGCGCGCGCTTTTTGGTCGCGCTGGTCGGACCCGCGGCCGCCGCTTGGCCCGCCCTGCGTGACTTGCACGAAGAGCAATTGCTCGCGCGCTTACTCGAGCTCGCCGACGAGCGTGAACCAGAGAGCTTCACGCTCGCGGCCATCGAGCATGGTGCGGGGTTCGAGGCGCCGCGCGCGGATGCGGATGTGAGCGCGGTCGACGTTGCGCTGGCGCTGGGCAGTGCTCTGCCTGATCCGGCCTGGCTCGACCGGGGTGAGTCGCTCGTCCAACGCGAGGGCGGACCGCTCAGCTTGGCTTTGGCCTTGGCCCGCGCGTTCCGGCTGCGCGGAGAGCTCGGGCGCGCGCTGTCGTTCCTGAGCGGCTTCCGCCAAACCAACGCGCGCATCGCCAGCGCCGAGCTGTGTCGTCGTGCTCGAGACAGCGCGTCGGCGACGTCGATTCTATCCGAACTCGAGGCGAGCGCGCTCGACGCCGAGCAGAGCGAGCGGGTAGCCGCCATCCGCGCGCGCATCGCGCTCGATGCGGGCGACTCGACGACCGCGGCGAGCCTGCTCGAGCCGTTCACGCCCGGCAGCCACAGCCTCGAAGTTCGCGCGCTGCTCGAGTCTAGCTTGGGCCACGCCGGGGCCGCGCTCGATGCCGCCACGCGTGCGCGTCTGCAGGCGACGAGTGAGGAAGAACGCGCACGTGCGGAGGGCATACTCGGCTACCTGGCTCACGCGCGGGGTGAGGCCGAGACTGCGCTGTTCGCCTTCCGCGCCGCCAGTGATTTGGCCGCGCGCACCGGCGCATTGCTCGAAGAAGCGACCTACCTGACCGGGCTGGCGGCCGCCGCGACCAATCTCGGCGAACTCGGAGAAGCACTGGCGAGTTCGCGCCGAGCGCTACTTTTGTTCGAGTCATTGGGGCGTACCGGGGAGGCCGCGCGAGCCTCGCTCTCGGCGGCGGTGGTGTATGCCAGCGCGGGCGCGCAGCATGACGCGCGCGCCGCCGCGCTCGAAACCGTGCAGCGCGCCAAATCGTCGGGTGATCAACGCTGTCGCGGCTTTGCCCACTTGGTGCTGTGCGACACGGTAGAGCGCAGCGACGAAGCGATTGAGCACGCTTCGCGCGCGCTCTCGCTGTTGGTCGCCGACGACGATGCCTTGGCGGCCGCGTCGCGCCTGTGGGCTCGTGGCTCGCTGGTCGATGTCGTGCGCTTCGACGCCAGCGCGCGTCGGGAAGGGGCCGCGGAGGACGCGCGTCTGGAGTGGTGGGCTGCCCGCGCGAGTCATGAGCTACGCGCGGCAGAGCCCTCGCGCGCCGACGTGCCGATCGCCGAGCTGAATGCGCTGAGTTCGGCGCGCGCGTCGCTTCCGGTGCGCGGCCGCGCGTTGCATTTGGGCGCCGCGTTGGCCGCGCGTATCGGCGACATGGACAGCGCTCGCCGCCTGGGCGCCGCGGCGGGAGATGCGGCGCGCGAGTTCCTGCGCCGCGCCCCCGGCGAGCTGCAAACGGCTATCCGCGCGCTCGATTGGGTGCGCGCTCTCGATCTCGGCGTCGAGTCCAACATCGCGCCTGCGCAAATCGCGGATGTGGAGGCGCTGGTGCGCAGTCTGAGCCAGCGCGATCGCCTGCGCCCGCTGCTGCGCCAAGTGGTCGATGCGTTGGTCCTTTGGACGGGTGTCGAGCGCGGCCTGCTGTTGCTGCGCGCGCCCGGCGGCAAGCTCAAGCCGCGCGCAGCGCGCAACCTGCGGCGCATCGATCTCGGCCCCGAGCAGCTCGCTTTGAGTCAGTCGCTCGCGCAACGCGCCCTCGCGCTGGGCGAGCCGGTGGTAGCCGTTGACGCCGCTGGCGATTTGCCCGAAGTGCACGAGAGCGTACACGCGTTGAAGCTACGCAGCGTGCTGGCCGTGCCGCTGATCGCTCGCGGTGAAGCCTTGGGCGTAGTGTATTTGGACGACCGAGTGCGGCGTGGCGCGTTCGGCTCGCGCGAGCTGTCTTGGGTGCGCTTGGTCGGCACACTGGCCGCCGTCGCGATTCTCGACGCACGCAGCCAACTCTTGTTGAGACGAGCCGCGCGCCGGGCGGAGCGAGCCGAGGCCAAGTTGGCTAGCGAACTGGCGCAGCGCGAGGCCGAGTTGGATGTGGCCGAGCGCGAACTGGCGCGCTCTCGCGATGCGCGTGAGACGCGCTTTTCGTATCACTCGATTGTGGGTCAAAGTGAAGCCGTGCGCGGGCTGCTCAAGCTGGTCGACCGGGTCACCAGTGCCGAGGTGCCGGTGCTGATCTTGGGGGAGTCGGGCAGCGGCAAAGAACTCGTGGCGCGCGCCATTCACGAGAATGGGCCCCGCGCCAAGCAGACCTTCGTCAGTGAAAATTGCGGCGCGATCCCGGAGGGGCTACTCGAGGCCACGTTGTTCGGCCACGTGCGCGGTGCCTTCACCGGTGCGACGCGCCCGCGCGCGGGCTTGTTCGAGGTCGCGGATCACGGCACGTTCTTCTTGGACGAGATCGCCGAGATGAGCCTGGGCATGCAGACCAAGCTGCTGCGCGTACTGCAAAATGGCGAACTGCACCCGGTGGGTGCGGACACGCCGCGCTTCGTCGACGTCCGCGTGATCGGGGCTACGCATCGTGACTTGGAGTCATTGGTTCTGGCCGGAAAGTTCCGTGAGGATTTGTATTATCGGCTGAACGTGGTCAGCGTGCGAGTCCCACCGCTGCGCGAGCGCGTCGGTGACGTGCCGATTTTGGTTCGGCACTTCGTGGCTCGCTACGCACAGAAACGAAAAGTGACCATCTCCAAAGCGGCAATGGATGCGCTCTCTGCCTACCGCTGGCCGGGCAACATTCGCCAACTGGAGAACGAAGTGCGCCGAGCGCTCGTCTTGGCCGATGACGTAGTCACGCCGGACATCCTTTCGCCGGACGTACTGGCCCGCGAGGGCGGCGAGGCGGCTCAGGTGGACGCACTCAACTTGCGCGGTCGCGTCGATGCCCTCGAATCGGAGTTGGTGCGCAGTGCGCTCAAGCGCACGCAGGGCAATCAGACGCGGGCTGCGGAGTTACTCGGTCTATCTCGTTTCGGCCTGCAAAAGATGATCAAACGCTTGCAGATAGCCGCTGATTGACGTGCTCGAGCACACCTCGCTGGGCTCCCGTTCGCGGCTCGATTTGGATGGCGACCCGAGCGAAGGCCGTTAGCGCGCAGACGCCACGGCAAGCTAGCCCTCGCTGGGCTTCCGGCGCAGGCCATTCTGCGTCAGTTGCGCCTGAAGGCGCGAAGTTGAGCCCGCAGCGATGCCGGCGTGCCGTCATAACCACTGACCAGCTTTGCGATGGCCTGATCGTCTTGTAGCGCGCGTTTATTCAACCCTTCGACCACTCCGGGCTTGTCAGCAGAAATTTCACCGTGGCTGAGTTTGGCGGTCAAGTCGAAGGTGTCGACCTCCAAGCGGTAGCCTTGAATCGCACGTCGCCAACCTTCCCAGAGGTCCGGAGCAAGCTCTTCGAGACGCCAGCCATCCGCCGGCTCGTTCGCAAGGACCAGGTCTGCTATTTGCAGCTTCAGCGCCGCATCTTCCAGGTGTTCCAGGTGGCCGCGCACGACGAGGCTAAGATAGTCATAAGTCGGGGCAGTCTTGCTGCGATCTGGCTGATCTCCCTGGAAACTAACGGTAAACCAACTCGGCGAGATCGCCGCGCCGGGACCCTGCACCAGTACCGTGATCGGCGTGCCGGGCATGAGTAAGGCACTGATCCGATTCGCTCGTGCAAGATGGAATTCGATAGCGCCAGCAGGAGCTCGTCCGGTGCGGAAGGTGAGCGGTGCTTGCCCGACAATTGGTCCGTCATCGCCATTCACCATGATCGTCGCAAACGGGAAGGTCTCCACCATGTCACGGACAAGAGATGGATCGGCTTGTTTGTATTCCGCGTAGTGCATCGGTTCGGTTCCTTTATTTGATCGGCTCAAGTCAGATTGAGAGAACAGGAATGCTGTTCTCGGTGAGCGGAGCGATTGCCGCTGCATCGACCGAACTGAACGCCGACAAATCGTTAACCCAGGGAGGCGAGGACAAGGTCGCGCGGAATGGCGGGCCCAGTGCGACCGAGGCGTGGTCGCAGCCTTGTAACGGTAATCATTAGACATTCTCGTCTACAAAATATGTGCGCGGTGCATGTACCCCAGTTGACGGTTGATGTCTATGCTTCGCGCATATATATTGATGCATGGACGCAGTTCGCAATCGGAACGTCTTCGGCGCTTTCGCTCTCATGGTTGGCGACATCGTTGTCAGCGCTACCTCTTCACATGCTCCGGAGGCAGGCCCCGCGGCTGCCGCGCTCGCGCTGCTTGACCACGAGCCGGGTCTATCAATCCGCACGCTCGCGGCCGGGGTCGGACTATCGCATGCCGGCACTGTGCGTTTGGTCGATAGGCTGGTGTCGGAAGGCTTGGTGGAACGGCGCGTTCACGCGACTGACGGACGCACGAGGTCACTGCACCTCACGGCTGCAGGCGAGAAGGCGAGCGCTGCGGTACTCGATGCGCGGGACGAGGTACTCGCCCGTGCGCTATCGACATTGAGCGCGGACGAGTTGGCAACATTGAGCTCGCTGTCCGAGCGGGTGCTCCGCGCGTGCCTGCGCGACGCTGAGCATGCCTACCATATCTGTCGACTGTGTGACTACGCGACCTGTGCTGACTGCCCCCTCGAGGCCGAACTCCAGCAACGCGCAGCGGTCGACGGCGTCAGTGACTTGCCGGTACCAGCCCCGTAAAGATTGGAGCAACGCGCGGATCAGGATGCATCGCTGGGCGCCCGCTCGGCGCAGGACCCTTCAAGCGCCTCCTGCACGACATCGTCGACGTACGACGGCGGCAGACGACGCGCGCAATAGTGTTGAAGCCAGGCGGCGACTTCGATCTCAGCGTGCGCCGATGCCCTCGCGGGCCAGTCCCTCGCCGAGGACGACAAGGCTGACACCCAGCAGCGCCACGTCTTTAATGAGGAAGGTGCCGATGAAATTCAGGTATGGAAATCCGCCCAGCGAAGGCTCCCAGATCGGGAACGCAAGCAAGGTCGAGGTGGTGGCGGCAAAGGCGAGCGAGCTCAGCGCGCCCGCCGCAAGCCCGGCACGAGGCGACCACGGAGAGGCAATGAGCAGGGCCGCCGTGATGAGTTCTACGACCCCCAGTAGGTAGGTCGTGCCGGCGTAGCCGAGAACCGCATAAAGCCACGCTAGCCAGGGCGCGGCGCCAATGAGCGGCTTGAGCGCGTCAATCTCGTACTGCGTGAACTTCAGGATGCCAATCATCACCAACGGGATGACGACACCGGCAAGCGCGACGCCGCGGCCGGCGGCAATGAGCCTGCGTGGCAAGGCAGACGCTCCCGCAAACGGAGCCATTTCATCTGCAGAGGAAGGGGTAAGGCCTGGAATGTTCGACTTCTTCATGATCTATGCGCCAAGCATACAATTGGTTTTTACCAATGTATATGCGTCGCGCACATTTATTTCAGTAGCTGGTCGAGTATGAATTAAGGTGCACTGTCACTGGAATTTCAGCTCGAGCGAGTGACATGCTGAAGCAGTCAAAGCTCGTGGCTGCGACGGGTCAGAGGCTAAGTTGACCGAACAGAAGTACGACTGCGATCAATCCGGCGTCGAGGACGGCTATCCCCTCATGGATGCGCCGAACGGACGCTCGCTGTGCGTCCGTTGCGTGAGAGCAGATCCCAATCTATGCGGGCTCAGTCCGTTGGCCGTCGAGGTCCACGCGGAGTTGGCAACCATCGCGGATCCGCGGCCAAGCGGAGGGTGGCCCTTGGACCCCAACAGCGACGAACAGCGGGCGATCGACGAACGAGAGTTGAGCAGGGTCGTTTGGAACCTGACGAAATAAGAATCATAGTTGCGGGCGCTGTCCGTGGCAGAGGACGCACAGTGGCTGAGGGCGCTCGTATTCGAGGGACGAACATGCAGAACACGCGCTTGGGCGAAGGCATCAGAACGCAACTTGCTGCTGCTGCTGACTGGCACGACTGCACAGGAGGCGGAAAATGTGTTCGCGATATTCCGTAAGCGTCAGCGCAGCGATCCTCCTTGTCTTGGGATGCTCATCGAGCTCGAAGACGGAGCAGTCATCTTCTGCCGGGGGCTCGACGGCGGTCGGCGGGCATTCAGGCTCGAGCAGCGGTAGCAGCGGCATGCCGGGCAATTCCGCATCCGGAACTTCCGGTGCAAACTCGACCGGTGGTCTGGGAGGAGCCGGGGGTGCGGAGGAAGTCACGTACGAGCCGTTTCCATGCGGTCCAGGTGCAAATTTCACGGCGTGTGTGGAGAGGTGCGGTGGGCCGGCCACGACGGTGGCGCAAGCTGCTGCCTGCGTTGGTGGCGTCTATACGTGCCCGGCGCCGCTCATCGTGGCTGCTTCGTGCCCCGCAGACGCATGGCCCGACTCAAAGGGTTGCGGCCCCTGGGTACAAGCCCATGACTGTCCCTGCCCAGCCGTGTGCGAAGAACGGCTTTGGGCTTGTTATTGCTGACTGTCTCTAGAACCGCTGCGCCAGAGGCGCTCGCTGCTCGGTCTCTCTCGCTTCGGCCTGCAAAAGATGATCAAGCGCCTCGAGATCGCGGCTGATTGACGCGCGGGCGTCACGCATTGAGCTTGAGCGTCACGCCGCTCGTGCCGAGCCTTGCCGATTCGGATAGTAGCTCGGCAATGCCGCGGGCTGCGTCTGCGCAGGGAAAGCCTTCGTCGCGAATGTTGGACACACAGTTGCGATCGGCATCCGTTCGCGTCGGCCCGGGTTGGAACGTCAAGTAGGCGCCCAAGCTGTCCGGCGAGCTGAGCCCCGGGCGTTCACCCAATAAAATAAGCGAAAAACGCGCGCCCAGCGCTTCACCCACTTCATCCGCCAGTTTCACGCGCGCAAATGGGGCAATGAAGATCGGATATAGCGAAAGGCCCTGGGCCAAGAGCAACGGAACGAGTGCCGTCAGCAGCGGCGCGACTTGGCGCTCGGCGGCCAATGCGGAAAGGCCGTCGGAAACCACGACGCACAAATCGCGCGCTCCCCACTGCGAACGTTTGGCTTCGAGCCCCGCGCGTGATGCGGCGTGCAAGCTACGACCGAGATCGGGTCGCAACAGAAACGAGCGTCGATCGGCGGCCTGAGTCTCGAGGGGGACGCTCTCGAGCCCGGCGGCTTCGAGTTTGCCCGCGAGTTGCCCCGCGTCGAAGGGGAGCTCCACGGCGTCCTTTGCGCGCGCGTGGGCTAGGCGAAAATCGAGCAAGGTATCGGTGCGCACGCTGCCCCCCGCGCGGCCGAGCGCGATGCGCGCGGCCGTGAAGCGAGACAGCGCGAGCCAGGGGTCGCGCTTTTCAATCGTGCCCACCTCAGCCGTCTCCCGCCAACGTGTCGAGCAATAGCTCGTGCCCCGTACTCACTGGTAGCAAGCGCTGCTCGCTCGCGATGCGCATGCGCAGTAGCCACTCTTCGAACTCGGGCGCGGGCCGCAAGCCTAAAACCTGCCGCAAATAGTGGCTGTCGTGGAAGGATGTCGATTGATAGCCGAGCATGATGTCGTCCGCCCCGGGTACGCCCATCACGTAGTTGCAGCCGGCTACGCCGAGCAGGGTGAGCAGCGTGTCCATGTCGTCTTGGTCGGCTTCGGCGTGGTTCGTGTAACAGACGTCCACGCCCATCGGTAGACCGAGCAGCTTGCCTGCGCAGTGATCTTCCAAGCCCGCACGGATGATTTGCTTGCCGTCATACAAGTACTCGGGTCCGATGAAGCCGACCACGGTATTGACCAAGAGCGGCTTGTAGCGGCGGGCGACCGCGTACGCGCGCACTTCCAAAGTTTGCTGGTCGACCCCGTGGTGTGCGCCTGCGGAAAGCGCGGAGCCCTGCCCGGTCTCGAAGTACATCACGTCGCTGCCGATCGTGCCGCGGTGGAGTGACAGGGCGGCGTCTTGCGCTTCCGCCAAGAGTCCTAAAGTCACACCGAAGCTGCGATTGGCGGCCTCCGTTCCTGCGATCGATTGGAACATCAGATCGAGCGGTGCACCACGCCGCAAGGCTTCGAGTTGAGTCGTGACATGCGCGAGTACGCAGGACTGCGTAGGGATTTGGTGGCGCGCGATT
>Ga0247740_1000887_pt1 | contig 13392 bp, 11 predicted proteins | sample UWRJL148409B2_FD_180942 | JGI IMG/M metagenome (GOLD analysis project Ga0247740, IMG submission 180942) | Plant litter microbial communities from Arlington Agricultural Research Station in Wisconsin, United States - UWRJ-L148-409B-2 | ecosystem: Environmental > Terrestrial > Plant litter >...
AGATAAATCCAACATGGGAAACCGGCTGCTCGCGAGCAAACGTGCGCGCGCAAAACAAGACCGATGAAAGTAGAGGGATTTGCCGCGGAGACCGGTCGGCTACAGACCAGATGCTCCTTGACCGGATGTTCGCAGCAGCCGTGCGCGAATAACCGATATCAGGCGGGGTCAAGATTAGCACAGCACCCACGCGAATCTCGTCACTTACCCCTGATGATGCGCCGCAGCTTCGCCCACCGCGCCGACACGTCGCGCTCGTTGCCGTGCTCGGTCGGCTCGTAGTAGCGGGCGCCGAGCAGCTCGGTCGGCGGGTACTGCTGCTGCACGACCCCGATGTCGTAGTCGTGCGGGTACAGGTAGCCCTTGCCGTGCCCGAGTTTCTTCGCTCCCGCGTAGTGCGCGTCGCGGATCGGCTTCGGCACACGGCCGATCTTGCCGGCGCGCACGTCGGCGATCGCCTTGTCGATTCCGATGTACGAGGCGGGCGACTTCGGTGCCGTGGCGAGGTACACGACGGCCTGCGCGAGCGGGATGCGCCCCTCGGGCATACCGATGAACTGCACGGCGTCGGCCGCGGCCACCGCGATGACGAGCGCCTGCGGGTCGGCGAGCCCGATGTCCTCGCTCGCGCTGATAATGATGCGGCGGGCGATGAACCGCGGGTCCTCGCCCGCTTCGATCATGCGCGCGAGGTAGTGCAGTGCGGCGTCGGCGTCGCTGCCGCGGATCGACTTGATGAACGCGCTGATGACGTCGTAGTGTTCGTCGCCCTGCCGGTCGTAGCGCAGCAGCGCGCGGTCGACGGCGCGGGAGACGGTGTCGCCGGTGACGACGGGCAGGTCGACCGGCTCCGGCGCTGCGGTGTCGTCCGCGTCATCCGCATCGTCGTCTTCGTCTTCGTCTTCGTCGATCGACGCCGTCTCGCGGTCGTACTCGGCCTGCGCCGCGACCGACTCCCCCGAAGCGCTGAGGGCGGATGCCTCGAGTGCGGTGAGCGCGCGCCTCGCGTCTCCGGAGGCGAGGCGGATGATCGCCTCGCGCCCCGTCGGGTCGAGCACGACTTTGCCGTCGAGGCCGCGCGGGTCGGAGACGGCGCGGTCGATGACGGCCCCGAGGTCGTCGTCGGTGAGCTGCTCGAGGGTGAGCAGGAGCGACCGGGAGAGCAACGGCGAGATGACCGAGAACGACGGGTTCTCGGTGGTGGCCGCCACGAGGATCACCCAGCCGTTCTCGACGCCGGGCAGCAGCGCGTCTTGCTGCGCCTTGGTAAAGCGGTGGATCTCGTCGAGGAACAGCACGGTCGAGATACCGTAGAGGTCGCGGCGCGAGAGCGCCTCTTCCATCACCTGGCGCACGTCGCGCACGCCCGCGGTGACGGCGGAGAGTTCGACGAAGTTGCGGCCGCTGCTGTGCGCGACGAGTTTCGCCAGGGTGGTCTTGCCCGTGCCGGGCGGACCCCAGAGGATGATGGACACCGAGCCCTGCTCCCCGGACTTGTCGGTGGCGAGGCTGACGAGGGGCGATCCGGGGCGCAGCAGGTGTCGCTGACCGGCCACCTCGTCGAGGGAGGTCGGGCGCATACGCACGGCGAGAGGCGTCGCCCCGCTGCGAAGTCCTGGCTGGGCGTTCATACCGGCAATGCTAACCGCGGTCGCCGACACGCATTTGGTCGCCGCCGTGCGCTCATCGTAAAGTTCAGGAGGCACCGGCCGGGTCGAGCGTTCTGACGGAGGAACTGTGGCAACGAACAAAAACCAGGAACGCGATGCGCGCGCCGCGCGTGACCGCCTCAAGCTCTACAACGCCCGGCAAGGTGTGCACGATCACCAGGTGAAGCGCCGCCGCCGTGACAACATCATCGCCGGCATCGGCGCCCTCGTGATCATCGTTCTCGCAGCCGGCACGCAGTACTTCTACTTCTCTGGCGGCCCCGGCACACCCGAGGCCACCCCGAGCGCGAGTGCCACACCCGAGGCGGCCGGCGAGAACGTCGGCGACGTTCCCGAAGCCGACAGTGCGGAATCCCGGGCCTGGACCGGCGAGCTCGTGCTCAACGACATCCCGCTCGGCATCACCCTCGACGGCGCCCTCGCCCCCCAGGCCGCCGCGTCGCTCATCGGCGACATCCAGAACGGCTACCTCGTCGGCAAGACCTGCCACCGCCTCGCAGACAGCGACGGGTTCAAGGTTCTGCAGTGCGGCTCCCTCGACGGGACAGGGGCGACCGATGCATCCTATTCATTCGGTCCGATCGAGAACGCGCCCGCCGACGACGTCTATTCCACCGGAACGATCGCCATGGCGCGCGTAGGCGACGACGCCTACAGCAACGGCCACCAGTTCTTCATCGTCTTCGGCGACACCACGATTCCCTCCGACACGGCGGGCGGCTACACGGTCGTCGGACAGGTGACCAGTGGGCTCGACCAGCTGCAGACCGGCGTAATCGACGGCGGCATCGCCGACGGCGCGGCAGACGGTGCTCCCGTGGTCGCGACCACGATAACCGCGGCCACTATCCAGTAACAATCGCGTCCGCATATTTCTGGACTATGCGAGTGGCATAGGCTGGTTCACGGTCAGTCAGCAGCTACTGGCACGAGAAGCAAGGTGAAATCACGTGGCATCAAACGATCAGGCCCCCTGGGGACGCGTTGACGAGACAGGCACTGTCTACGTCCGCGAAGAGACAGGCGAGCGCGCCGTAGGGCAATACCCCGACGGCAGCCCCGAAGAAGCACTCGCGTATTTCGAGCGCAAGTACGTCGAACTGGCCGGCCAGGTGACGTTGCTCGAGCAGCGCACCAAGCGCGCCGCGTCGGCGTCCGATGTCTCGAAGGCCGTCAAGGCCCTCTCGTCGACGATCGCCACCGCTAACGCGGTGGGCGACCTCGCGTCGTTGCAGCGTCGCCTCGAGGCCCTCAGCGGCACCGTGAGCGAACTCACCGAGAAGCAGAATGAAGAGAGCAAGGCTGCCGTCGCCGCGGCCGTCGCCGAGCGCACCGCCCTCGTTGTCGAGGCCGAGACGCTGGCAGCCGGCGACCCGGCCAAGGCCCAGTGGAAGCAGGTGACCGCGGCGATCGACGACATCTTCGCGCGCTGGCAGAAGCACCAGGCCGACGGACCCCGCCTGCCCAAGACCGAGAGCAACGACCTCTGGAAGCGATTCCGCGCGGCCCGCTCGACGATCGACACGCACCGCAAGGCGTTCTTCTCCGAACTCGACGCCGTGCACCGCGACGCCCGCACCCGCAAGCAGGAGCTCGTCGAGAAGGCGGAAGCCCTCGTCAGCAAGGGTGTCGACGGCATCCCCGCCTACCGCGCACTGCTCGACGAGTGGAAGCTCGCCGGCCGTGCCGGCAAGAAGCTCGACGACTCGCTCTGGGCCAAGTTCAAGGCGGCCGGCGACGAGCTGTACAACGCGAAGTCCGAGGTCGAAGCCGTCGACAACGTCGAGTTCGAGGCCAACCTGGCGCTCAAGCTCGAGCTGCTCGAAGAGGCAGAGCCGCTGCTCACCGTCACCGACCGGGTGAAGGCGAAAGAGGCGCTCACCTCGATCCAGCGTCGCTGGGACAAGATCGGCAAGGTCCCCCGCGACAAGGTCAAGTCGATCGACGAGCGCCTTCGCAAGGTGGAGGCCGCCGTGCGCAAGCTCGACGACGACCACTGGCAGAAGAGCAACCCCGAGAAGCAGGCACGTTCCGAAGGTCTGGCCAGCCAGCTTCAGGATGCCATCGCCAAGCTCGAGCGCGAACTGGCCGACGCGAAGACCAGCGGAGACAAGAAGAAGATCGCCGACGCGCAGGAAGCGCTCGATGCTCGCAAGCTCTGGCTGGGCGCGATCAAGAACTAGAGCGAACAGGGGCGGATATCCACAGACCGGAGATTCGCACCGATCGCCCGCAACGGGGGCGAGTCGGCCTGAACCGGTATCACTATCGGTTCATGGCAAGACTCGCCCCCGTTCTGCATGCCGGAGACCTTCCGCTCGCCGAACTCTGCGCGGCGCGGCTCGACGGCGAGCTGGTCGGCATCGACGAGGGGTTCGCGTCGATCGACGCCGGCGACTCGGCGCTCAACCGTGCGGCGGCGGCGGGGCGCTACTGGCCGCACCGGCTCATTGCCGAACAGGCAACCGCCGCGTGGATCTGGGGCGCGCGCCCCGACCCGCCGGCCCGCCACCAGTTGTGTGCGAGCAAGAACGCCCGTGCCCGTCCTCCGGTTCCGGCGCGCAGCACCGTGCGCGAGGTGGTGATCGACACCGACGAGTTCGCGCTCGTTGGCACGGTGCGCGTCACCACTCCCCTGCGCACAGTCGTCGATCTCGCCCGGTTCGCCGAGCCGTACGACGACCGGGCGCTCGAGACGCTGGGCCGGCTCGCCGACCGGTACGGGGTCACCCTGGCGCAGTGCCGCAGCGCACTCGACCGCAGGCGCAACCTGCCTGCGAAGAAACTGGCGTGGTCACGCCTGCTCGTGGCGCTGACGTCGGGCGCGGCGCAAGCACGGCCTCGGGCGACTAGCCCGAGTTGACGCGGTAGACGTCGTAGACGGCGTCGATGCGGCGCACCGCGTTCAGCACGCGGTCGAGGTGGGTCGTGTCGCCCATCTCGAAGACGAAGCGCGAGATCGCGAGCCGCTGGTTCGACGTGGATACCGTCGCCGAGAGGATGTTGACGTGGTTCTCGCTGAGCACCCGGGTGACGTCGGAGAGCAGCCCGGCCCGGTCGAGTGCCTCGACCTGGATCTGCACGAGGAAGAGGCTCTTCGACGACGGCGCCCACTCGACGTCGATCATGCGCTCGGGCTCGGTCATCAGCTCTTTGACGTTCTTGCAGTCGCTGCGGTGCACCGAGACGCCGGCTCCACGGGTGACGAAACCGACGATGGTGTCGCCTGGCACCGGGGTGCAGCACTTGGCGAGCTTCACGAGGATGTCGGGGGCGCCGCGCACGAGCACACCGGAGTCGGCATTGCGGATCTTGCTCGAGCGGCGTTGCGAGGCGAACGTCACCTCGGAGTCCTCGTTGTCGACCTCGGTCGCGATCGAGGCGAGCACCTTCTCGATCACGGACTGCGTCGACACGTGGCCCTCGCCGACCGCTGCGTAGAGCGCCGAGACATCTTCGTAGCGCATCTGCGAGGCGACGTCGTTGAACGAGTCCTGGCTCATCAGCTTCTGCAGCGGGAGGTTCTGCTTGCGCATCGCACGGGCGATCGCGTCGCGGCCCTGCTCGATGGCCTCGTCGCGGCGTTCCTTCGTGAACCAACCGCGGATCTTGCTGCGGGCCCGCGGCGACCGCACGAAGTTCAGCCAGTCCTGGCTCGGGCCGGAGTCGGGGTTCTTCGAGGTGAAGACCTCGACCGAGTCGCCGCTGTTCAGTTCGCTCTCGAGCGGTACCAGTCGTCCGTTGACCTTCGCGCCCATGGTGCGGTGGCCGATCTCGGTGTGCACAGCGTAGGCGAAGTCGACGGGGGTCGCGCCGGCGGGCAGGCCGATGACCTTGCCCTTCGGGGTGAAGACGTAGACCTCTTTCGCGCCGATCTCGAAGCGCAGCGAATCGAGGAACTCGTCGGGGTCGCTGGTCTCGGCTTCCCAGTCGGAGATGTGGGCGAGCCAGGCCATGTCGCCGTCGTCCTGCAGGGCGGTGGACGCACCGCGGCCGCCATTGACGCGCTCCTTGTACTTCCAGTGCGCGGCGACACCGAACTCGGCGCGCTGGTGCATCTCCTGGGTGCGGATCTGGATCTCGACCGGGCGGCCCTGCGGACCGATCACCGTCGTGTGCAGCGACTGGTACAGGTTGAACTTGGGGGTCGCGATGTAGTCCTTGAAGCGACCGGGGATCGGGTTCCAGCGGGCGTGGATCGATCCGAGCACGGCGTAGCAGTCGCGCACCGAGTTCACCAGCACGCGGATGCCGACGAGGTCGTAGATCTCGTCGAACTCGCGGCCGCGCACGACCATCTTCTGGTAGATCGAGTAGTACTGCTTCGGGCGCCCGGCGACCGAACCCTTGATCTTCGAGGCCTTCAGATCGTCGTTGACCGACTCGATGACCTGCTGCACGAACTCTTCGCGCTGCGGGGTGCGCTGGCGCACCAGGCTCTCGATCTCGACGTAGAGCTTCGGGTAGAGCACCGAGAACGAGAGGTCTTCGAGCTCCCACTTGATGGTCTGGATTCCGAGACGGTGCGCGAGCGGCGCGTAGATCTCGAGGGTCTCTTTGGCCTTGCGTGTGGCGGTCTCTTCGCTCACGAAGCCCCAGGTGCGCGCGTTGTGCAGCCGGTCAGCGAGCTTGATCACGAGCACGCGGATGTCCTTCGACATCGCCACGACCATCTTGCGGACGGTCTCGGCTTGGGCGCTGTCGCCGTACTTCAGCTTGTCGAGCTTGGTGACGCCGTCGACGAGCATGGCGATCTCTTCGCCGAAGTCGTGGCGGAGGGTCTCGAGTTCGTAGTCGGTGTCTTCGACGGTGTCGTGCAGCAGCGCCGCCGCGATCGTCTTCGAGCCGATACCGAGGTCGGCCAGGATCTGAGCAACCGCCACGGGGTGCGTGATGTACGGCTCGCCGCTGCGGCGCTTCTGCCCACGATGGGCGAGCTCTGCGGCGGCGTAGGCGCGCTCGATCAGCGCGATGTCGGCTTTCGGGTGGTGCAGCCGCACCGTCTTGATCAGCCGGTCGACCGCCCCCGCGGGCTGCGCACGCGAGAAGATGCGCGGAATGAGGCTGCGCAAAGACGCCGTGGTGTTCGATGTCTCCGTCATGCGCGCCTCATCCGCCAATTCTAGTCGCGCGTCAGTTGGCCGGTTCGGTGCTCGCGGCGACCGGCGACTTGGCGCCGGCCAGACGGGCGGCCTGCAGACGCTTGGTCTGCTTGAGGATGGCGGGCTCGTTCTCGCGCAGCTGGGCATAGAGCGGAGCCGCGATGAAGATGGTCGAGTACGTGCCGATGATGATGCCGATGAAGAGCGAGAGCGCGATGTCGCGCAGGGTGCCCGCACCGAGCACCACGGCGCCGATGAAGAGGATCGCTCCGACGGGCAGCGCGGCGACGACGCCGGTGTTGATGGAGCGCACCAGGGTCTGGTTGACCGCGAGGTTGACCGATTCGCCGAAGCTGCGGTTCGATGCTGGGCCGTCTTCTGCCGTGTTCTCGCGGATCTTGTCGAAGACCACCACCGTGTCGTAGAGCGAGTAGCCCAGGATGGTGAGGAATCCGATCACCGCCGACGGCGTGATCTCGAAACCGAGGATGCCGTAGACACCCGCGGTGATGATGATGTCGTGCAGCAGCGACACGATCGCGGCGACGGACATCTTCCAGGTGCGGAAGTACAGGGCCATCACGATGGCGGCGAGGATGATGAACACGACGAGCGCGCGTACGGCCGACGTCGTGATGTCGGCACCCCACGACGGACCGATGAACGACGCGGTCACCTGGGTGGCCGGCACGTCGAAGGTCGTGGCGAGGGCGTCGGCGATCGAGTCGGAGTCTTCCTTGGTCAACTGCTCGGTCTGCACGCGGATGCCGTCGTCGCCGACCGTCGTGACCCGCGGTGATACGTCGGGGACGATGGCCTCGACGGTCTCGGTCGCGGTGTCCTGGTTGGCGATCGGGTCGTCGTCGAGGTTCGCGATCTGGGAGACCTGGAACTCGGAGCCTCCGCGGAACTCGATGCCGAAGACGAACCCGCCGCGCAGGGCGGGGCCGACGATCGACGCGAGAATCATCACCGCGGCGATGATGTACCAGATGCGACGGTTGCCGACGAAGTTGAACGACCGTGCCCCCGTGTAGAGGTCATTGCCGAACTTGGCGAAGCCGCCCATCAGGAGTCCTTCCCGTCAACGTTGCGATCGCTGGATTTACCGGCGAGTTCTGCCGCCTTGCGTTCGGCGATGGTCTGGCGGCGCACCGCCTCTTTGGCGGCACCCGACTTGGCTGCGACGTAGACCGGCTCGCGGAACTGTGCGCGACCGCGGTAGACCGCGCCGAGCGCGTTCGGGTCGAGGCCGCTCATCTTGTGGCCGGCCGCGAAGTACTTCGTGGTCGCGAGCAGTTGCAGGATCGGGTGGGTGAACAGCACGACGATGATGACGTCGATGATCGTCGTGATACCGAGCGTGAGCGCGAAGCCGCGCACGTTGCCCACCGCGAGGATGAACAGCACGACGGCGGAGAGCAGGTTGACGGCCTTCGCGGCGAAGATGGTGCGCAGCGCGCGCTTCCAGCCCGCCTCGACGGCGGACACGAGGGCCCGGCCGTCGCGCAGTTCGTCGCGTATTCGTTCGAAGTAGACGATGAACGAGTCGGCGGTGAAGCCGATTGCCACGATGACACCGGCGACACCGGCCAGCGAGAGGCGGTAGCCCTCCCGCCACGACAGGATCACGAGCACGAAGTAGGTGATGATTCCGGCGACGATGAGCGACGCCACGGTCACGAGACCGAGCAGGCGGTACTGCAGCAGCGAGTAGCCGAATACCAGGAGAAGTCCGATGAGGCCGGCGATGAGGCCGCTCTGCAGCTGCGACGAGCCGAGCGTCGGCGAGATGACCTCGGAGCTCTGCACCTCGAAGCCGATCGGCAGCGCGCCGAACTTAAGTTGGTCGGCGAGGATCTTCGCGTCGTCCTGCGTGAACGAACCGCTGATCTGCGGCTTTCCGTCGGTGATCGCGGCGTTGGTCGACGGGGCCGAGATGACCTGGCCGTCGAGCACGATCGCGAACTGGTTGCGGGGGTCTCCGACGCCGTAGCCGAAGAGGCGGGTGGTCACGTCGGCGAACTGCTCGGTGCCTTCGGCGTTGAACTCGATGTTGACGCCCCAGGCGCCCGTGCTGACACCCTGCTGGTTCAGCACGAGTCCGCTGGTGGCGTCGCTGATCGTGGCGCCGGCGACCTCGGTCGGGCCGAGGATGTACTTGTAGGTGCCCGTGTTGTCGCAGGTGACGAGAGGCTGGTCAGCCGGAGCGACGTTGGCGCCCTCGGCGTCGAGGTCGTCGCAGTTGAAGTTGGTGTACTGGTCGGCGAGGGCCGGAGTGATCCAGTTGGTGTCGCTCGCGTCGGTGGGCGAGACGCTCGGGGTCGACTCGAGCGAGGGGCTGGCCTCGTCGGTGGGAGTCGGCGTCTCGGTCTCGCCGTCTTCACCGACGGCCGTCGTGGCGGCGGCCTCGGTGGTCAGCACCGGACGGAACTCGAGCTTCGCCGACGACTGGATGCGTTCCAGCGTGGCGTCGTCGGGCGTTCCCGGGATGGAGACCACGACGTTCTGGTCGCCCTGGGTCGTGATCTCCGCCTCGGAGACGCCGCTGGCGTCGATGCGCTGGCGGATGATCGACACGGCCTGGTCGAGCTGTTCGCGAGTGACGGTCTGGCCGTTCTCGTTCTGAGCGGCCAGGGTGATCTGCGTTCCACCCTCGAGGTCGAGCGCGAGCTTCGGTGTCCAGGACCACCCGGCCCAGGCGACGCCCGCCCCATTGATACCCACGAGTAGAGCAATAATGACGGTGAGCCAGGCCAGCGAGCGCCAGGCCTTCTTTACCGGGGTGGTTCTTGCCACGTACTGACTCAGCTTTCTATGGAGACGCGTTCGCGCCTAACACTCAGATGGCGCCCTCGCGGACGCCAGCACCCAAGGGTAGTTGTTACTCGTCGACCTTCTTGGTGGACGCACGACGCACGGGCTTCTTGACCGGCTTGTCGTCGGCGGTGGGCTCGTCGGTGGTGGGCTCGACGACGATGATCTCGTCGGCGACGATCGTGTCGTCGGCCTTGGTCGCGGGCGTCTCGGCGAGTTCGCCGAACTCGGGGTTCGCGGCCTTCTCGCGGGCCTCGGCCTCCCGGTTCGCGATCTCCATCGCCTCTTCGACCGAGCGGGGCTCGCCGGTGCTGACTCCGCTGACGGTGGAGTCGGACTCGGTGACGACCTTGGCCAGCGTCTGGCGGTGCACGCGCACGACGTTGCCGGGCGAGGTCTCGATCTCGGCGACGTTGCTGACCTCGTCGACCGAGACGAGGGTGCCGAACAGGCCGAAGTTAGTCATGACCTCGACACCGGGAACGATCTGGGCCTTGAGCTCGGCCTGCTTCGCCTTGTTCTTGCGGCTGTTGCGGAACGCGTAGATGACGAACAGCGCGAGTACTACTACCAGGGCGATGTTAAGGAAGGTGTCGTTCATGGGGAAAACCTCTCGGAGAGCGTGTGGGGCCGGGTCAGTCTATGGGAAGCAAGCTGAGGGGCCAGTCTGAATTATAGGTCATCGCCGAAGAGGACCTCGTTCGGGCTACCCGCGCCGGGTTTGCCCGTGCCCTGCTGGCCGGACCCGTGCTGGGTCAGACCGAAGTGCTTCCACGCGTCGCGCGTCGCGACCCGGCCGCGCGGGGTGCGAATGAGCAGTCCGATGCGCACGAGGAAGGGCTCGACGACCGATTCGATCGTCTCCGCCTCTTCGCCGACGGATACGGCGAGCGTGTTGAGGCCGACCGGTCCCCCGTCGAACCGGGTCAGCACGATGTTCATCACCGCGCGGTCGAGTCGGTCGAGACCGAGTTCGTCGACGTCGTACAGCTCGAGTGCGGCGTTCACCGCTTCGAGGCCCGCGCCCTTGCCGGTGACGATGGCGTAGTCGCGCACGCGGCGCAGCAGGCGGTTGGCGATGCGCGGGGTTCCGCGGCTGCGGCCGGCGATCTCGGCGAGAGCGGGTCGCTCGATGTCGAGCTGCAGCATCGCGGCCGCGCGCACCAGTACCTGCTCGAGTTCGTGCGCCTCGTAGAACTCGAGGTGCGCGGTGAATCCGAAGCGGTCGCGCAGCGGGTTGGGCAGCATGCCCGAACGGGTCGTCGCACCGACGAGGGTGAACGGTGCGAGGTCGAGCGGGATCGACGTCGCGCCGGCGCCCTTGCCGACCATGATGTCGATGCGGAAGTCTTCCATCGCCAGGTACAGCATCTCTTCGGCCGACCGCGCCATGCGGTGGATCTCGTCGATGAACAGCACCTCGCCGGGAACGAGCGAGGAGAGCACGGCGGCGAGGTCGCCCGCGTGCTGGATGGCGGGCCCGCTCGACATACGCAGCGGCCGCCCGCTCTCATGGGCGACGATCATCGCGAGCGTGGTCTTGCCGAGACCGGGCGGTCCGGCGAACAGGATGTGGTCGGCCGTGCGTCCCTGCATCGAGGCGGCCGTGAGGAGCAGCTGCAGCTGGCCACGCACCTTCTGCTGGCCGACGAACTCGGCGAGCGACTGCGGGCGCAACGCGCCTTCGAAGGCGAGTTCGGCATCCGACTCCGGCTCGAGGCTGATGATGTCTTCTGACTGGCTCACTTGGTCGCCGCCTGCTGCGGGCCGAGGTGGGCGAGGGCGAGGCGCAACAGCGCGGGCATGGTCTCGCGCTCGAGATCGGTCGCGACGAGCACGGCTTCGTCGACCGCGACGATTGCGGTGCGTTCGGGCCAGCCGAGGCCGATGAGGGCGAGCAGCACACTGTCGCGCACGGGTGCTGCGGCGGTCTTGGTGGTGGTGTGCGCCTGCGGCACGACGGCGAGCTTGCCGGCCAGCGAGACCACGATGAGCTTCGCGGTCTTCGGGCCGATGCCCGACACCTTGCGGAAGGCGCCGTCGTCTTCGGCGGCGATCGCCCGGGCGACCTCGTTCGGGTCGAGCACGGCGAGAACGCCCATGGCACTGCGCGGACCGACACCGGTGACGCTGCGTAGCAGGTCGAACACGGCGAGCTCGTCGGCGTCGCCGAAGCCGTAGAGGCTGAGGTCGTCTTCGCGCACGATGAGCGTGGTGCGGAGGGTCGCCTCGTGTCCCACCCGCAGACCGAGGGCGTGCTGCGGAGTGACCTGCACGGAGAGTCCGACACCACCCACCTCGATGACGGCGGTGGAACCCTGGGCGGCGAGCACTGTGCCTCGCACGGAAGAAATCATGCGCCCAGCCTACGTTTGGCCGCCGACTCCGCGGCGCGCCACGCGCTCTGCGCGGGAGTGAGGCCTCCGGATGACCCGGCGGCCGCCTGTCCTGAGCCTGTCGAAGCGGCGTCGCTCGCACGGCTAGAGGCGGTCGCCACTCCCCCGCGCCAGGCATGGCAGATCGCGAGGGCGAGGGCGTCCGCGGCATCCGCGGGCTTCGGCACCTCGTCGAGTCCGAGGATCTTGGCGACCATGGTGCCGACCTGCGCCTTCTCGGCCGATCCGTAGCCGGTGACGGCCGCCTTGACCTCGCTGGGGGTGTGCAGCCCGACGGCGAGACCGCGCGAAGCGGCCATGTGCATCGCGACGCCGCTGGCCTGCGCCGTGCCCATCACCGTGCGCAGGTTGTGCTGCGCGAACACACGCTCGAGCGCCACCGCGTGCGGCGCGTACTCGTCGATCAGCTCGGCGAGCTGCGTGCCGATGATGAGCAGGCGCTGCTCGAGCGGCATCTCGGGAGGTGTGCGGATCACCCCGAAGTGCACCAGCGTCGCCTTGCGCGTCGACGTGACATCCACTACACCGACGCCGCACCGGGTCAGTCCTGGGTCGATGCCCAGCACCCGGAGCGACATCGGTTTCTAGTCTTCGTCCAGCTGGGCCTGGACCTCGGGAGTGATCTCGAAGTTGGAGAAGATGTTCTGCACGTCGTCGCTGTCTTCGAGGGCGTCGATGAGGCGGAAGATCTTGCGCGCGGTCTCGGCGTCGACCTCGATCGTGAGGTTCGGAACGAACTCGAGCTCCGACGAGTCGTAGTCGATGCCGGCGTCCTGCAGCGCCTTGCGCGAGGAGACCAGGTGCGACGGGTCGGTGATGACCTCGAAGCCGCCGCCGTGGTTCTTCACTTCTTCGGCGCCGGCGTCGAGCACGGCCTCGAGGATGCCGTCTTCGGTGACGCCGTCGGTGGCAGCGATCGAGATGACGCCCTTGCGGTTGAAGTTGTAGGCGACGCTGCCCGGGTCGGCCAGGGCAGCACCGTTGCGCGTCATGATGGCGCGCACGTCGGCGGCCGCGCGGTTCTTGTTGTCGGTGAGGCACTCGATGAGCATCGCGACGCCGTTGGCTCCGTAGCCTTCGTAGATGATCGTCGTGTACTCGACCGACTCGCCGCTGAGGCCGGCACCGCGCTTGACGGCGCGGTCGATGTTGTCGTTGGGTACCGAGGTCTTCTTGGCCTTCTGGATGGCGTCGACGAGAGTCGGGTTACCCGAGAGGTCTGCACCGCCCATCTTGGCTGCGACTTCGATGTTCTTGATGAGTTTGGCGAACGACTTTGCACGGCGCGAATCGGTGATCGCCTTCTTGTGCTTGGTGGTTGCCCATTTGGAGTGGCCTGACATGCTGAATATTCTAACGAACGGCGGCAGCGCCAGCCGCCAACCGGTCAGGTGAGCCGCACTCCCG
>Ga0247740_1000889_pt1 | contig 13380 bp, 11 predicted proteins | sample UWRJL148409B2_FD_180942 | JGI IMG/M metagenome (GOLD analysis project Ga0247740, IMG submission 180942) | Plant litter microbial communities from Arlington Agricultural Research Station in Wisconsin, United States - UWRJ-L148-409B-2 | ecosystem: Environmental > Terrestrial > Plant litter >...
CTCGGATGTCTCGGCTGACCTTGGCGGGTCGGCTCGAGAAGCACTTCTCCGACGGTTCCACCAAGGTCAGCCGAGACATCCGAGTAGCCGACGTCGCGTGAGGCGAGAATGTGCCTGACAAGCGAGAAACCGTTGCTGTGGATACCCGATGACTCAAGCGCGATGACGATGTCGCCGTTCTTGACCTTTTCCGGGCCGAGGGCGAGCTCTGCTTCGACGAAGCCGACGGCCGCGCCCGCAACGTCGTAGTCGTCGGGGCCGAGCAAGCCGGGGTGCTCGGCTGTCTCGCCGCCGACAAGGGCGGTGCCGGTCGCGGAGCAAGCTTCGGCGATTCCGCGCACGATGTCGGCGATGCGGTTGGGCACAACCTTGCCGCACGCGATGTAGTCGGTCATAAAGAGCGGGCGTGCGCCGACAACGATGATGTCGTCGACGACCATGCCGACGAGGTCTTGCCCGATTGTGTCGTGCTTGTCGAGCGCCTGAGCGATCGCAACCTTTGTACCGACGCCATCGGTCGAGGTCGCAAGAAGCGGCTTATCGAAGTTCTTGAGGAATGACACATCAAATAGGCCCGCAAAGCCACCGAAACCACCAACGACCCCTGGGCCGTGGGTGCGAGAAACCGCTGATTTCATGAGTTCTACTGCGAGATCGCCCGCCGCAGTGTCGACTCCGGCTTCCGCGTACTTGTTTGCCATGCGATGTTCCGTTCCGGGACGTGAAAGACTGTCCTACGTACCATCACTCTACGGTCTGGAGCAGACACCGCATGTGCGGAATCGTTGGCATCGTTTCTTCTCAGCCAGCAAACCAGCAGCTGTATGACGCTCTTCTCCTTCTCCAGCACCGGGGCCAGGACTCGACGGGCATTGCAACGGCCGATGGCTCGACCTTTCATTCACACAAGGTCAAGGGCCAGGTTCGCGAGGCCTACCGAACGCGTGACATGCGCGGACTCCCCGGCAACATGGGCCTCGGCCACGTGCGCTACGCGACAAAGGGCACGGCGGGCAACGAGCAGGAAGCCCAGCCGTTCTATGTCAACGCGCCCTACGGCATCACGCTCGTTCACAACGGAAACCTCACAAACACGCGTGAGCTGACCCGCGAACTGTTCGACATCGACCGTCGTCACCTCAACACTTCGAGTGACACCGAGCTTCTCGTCAACGTTCTCGCCCACGAGCTTCAGGCCCAGGTTTCGGGCCTCGACCTCGACCCCGACCAGGTTTTCAACGCCGTCTCGCGCGTTCATGAACGCGTCGAGGGCTCGTACGCCACGATCGCGCTCATCGCTGGGCACGGGCTTCTTGCGTTCCGCGACCCGTTCGGTATTCGGCCGCTCGTACTCGGGCGCCGCACAACGGGTCTCGTCGGTGACGAGTGGATCGTCGCATCCGAGTCTCTTGTTCTTGAAAGCGCCGGCTACGAACTCGTTCGCGATATCGCACCCGGTGAGGCTGTGTTCATTACTCGCGGTGGCGAGATGTTCTCGCGCCAGTGCGCCGTGAACCCGCGTCTCATTCCGTGCTCCTTCGAGTACGTCTACCTCGCGCGCCCCGACTCAGTAATGAACGGCATCTCGGTCTACGACGCGCGTCTGCGCCTCGGCGACCGCCTCGCCGACACGATCGCGCAGTACACGCCCATGGGTGACATCGACGTTGTTATGCCGATCCCCGACTCCTCGCGCCCCGCAGCAATGCAGGTGGCCCAGAAGCTCGGCATCGAGTACCGCGAGGGCTTTTACAAGAACCGCTACGTCGGCCGCACATTCATCATGCCCGGCCAGGCCGAGCGCAAGAAGAGCGTCAAGCAGAAGCTCAACGCCATGGGCTCGGAGTTTCGCGGCAAGAACATCCTCATCGTTGATGACTCGATCGTTCGTGGCACCACCTCGAAAGAGATTGTGCAGATGGCCCGCGAGGCTGGCGCCAACAAGGTCACCTTCACGTCGGCCGCGCCGCCCGTGCGCTTCCCTCACGTCTATGGAATCAACATGCCGTCGCGCCAGGAGCTCATCGCCCACGGTCGCAAGATTCCCGAGATCGCGACCGAGCTCGGCGCCGACTACCTGATCTACCAGGAAGTCGCCGACATGCAGGCCGCGATCCTCGAGGGCTCGGATGTCACGGCCCTCGAAATGAGCTGCTTCACGGGCGACTACGTCACGGGCACGGTCTCTGAGGAGTACCTGGCCTGGGTCGAGGCGAACCAGCTTTCTTAGCGGGTCTTTTCTGGCCGGCGGATGTCGCGGCGCGGCGTCCTGCGTGGCGCACCCGGGTTGCGCGAAACAATTGCGAGTTCTGCGGCCGCGAGATGCCGCGATTATCTAGTGCTGCTCAGCCAACGAGACAACTGCGGCATGTGGTGAGGTGCTAGTCCTCGATTTCGCCCTCAACAGGCGGCGCCTCGACCACTGTGAGCTCGACCGTCGCATCCTTCGCGCGGCGTAGCATCACGCGGTCAACGAGCAGGGCGAGTAGTGCGCCGACGACGACGCCCGCCGTCACGCCGTAGAGCGCGAAGTATCCGAAGAGTGCTGCGAATCCCACCGCCGGGTCTGACGGAAACAGCATCGTGAGAATGAAGGTCACGATCGCACCGATTCCGCCGCCGACGATCATAAAGGCGGGGTACTTCGGTGCTCGGCGAATGCGTGCCTGCGTCTCGGTGACGATTGCGCGCTCTTCAGGGTCGGTCATACACCTATTGTCGCAGCCAGAGCTGGCAGGTAATCGCGCAGATCGGCACGCTGGCCGGATGCCGCAACGCGACCTGCGGCAACCGCCTCGTCCCACGACTCACGTGCAGTAGCGAGCGCGAGCCAGGTTGCTGCATTCATCTCGACAACGTTCGGAGGTGTACCCCTCGTATGGCGCGGTCCCTCGATCGCCTGCACAGCGCCAAACGGCGGAACGCGCACCTCGACCGTGTTGCCTTCGGCCTGCTCGGAGAGCACTTGCAGCGAGTACCTCACCGCTGTGGCCGTTGTGTCGCGAGTCGGTGCTTCGGCGAGCGCGGCTCGCACGGCTGCCGTGCCGATTCCGTCTGCGATGCGTGCCCTGGCCATGCCCCAACGCTACCCCTTTCGCAAATTCAGGAGATCGGTCGGCGAGCGCGGCCGACACGCGGGCCGGAGGCGTGCGTCGGAGCAGTTTTCCTGAATTTGCGTTGTACCCGCGGTTGCTCAGTCGTTCCGGTATCCGCCCAGCACTGTCACTCCGTCGGACGCATACAGCGTGAGCGTTCCGGGCCGGCCCAGTTCGGCGCTGCGCACGTAGCCTTCAACGCTGTTTCCGGCCACGTTCGTGCCCTCTTGCGCGAGCAGGTCGGGCACCGTGTCGTCGCTCTTGCGCATTCCGTAAGTCTGTCCGGTGTCGTTGGTTTTCCACTCGATGGGACGTGGGCGTGCCCAGGTTGTGCTGAGCTCCCAGGTCGCGTCGGGGCTCGCGTCGACGATAAAGCTGTGCGAGCCGGCGTCGACTTCGTAGGTGGTTCGTGCAGCGTCGGCGGCTGGCCCGGCTGCGATGCGTTCCTCAGTGCACGTGTAGGTCTGGTGCCCCTCGGTTTCGAAACCGGAGGGCTGCCAGCTGAACTCGCCGGGGCTCGTGCACTGAAACTCAACGGCGAGGAGAGTGGCGCCATCCGGTCGCTCACCGAGGTCGAAGGTTTCGTCGCCGGTGCCCGTGCGCACAACCGTTTCGCCGAAGTAGTCGAGCGGGAAGGTAGCAAAGTCGTTGGCGGGGGTGCCGATCACGTACGGCACTGCCTCCGGCTCGACGCGAGGAGCAATCCCAGCGACGGCGCCGCCCGTCGCAGCACCGGAGATCGCGAAAATGAGCGCTCCAACGACGAGCGCGCGGCGAGGCACGGTGCGTCTCACCGAAACGTTGTTGACGAGCATGCTGCGAACAGCGCTGGTGCGGTCGTTGCTCATGAGCTTGTCCTTTCGAGAAATGCTGGAGCGAGGCCGGAGGCGAGTCGCTGTTTTGCCCTGGAGAGCCGGGATTTCACGGTGCCCCGGGCGACGCCCAGGACAGAAGCGATCTCGGCCTCACTGAATCCCTCAAGCACGCTGAGGGTAATGACCTGACGATCGGCGAGCGACAAGCCCAGAAGCGCCTCGATAGCTGAGCCCTCAGTGAAAGAGGGCGTAGAAGCGACCGGCGCCGGCAGCTTGTCGAGCAGCGCCGCATACCGGCGAGCGCTGCGCGACACATTGCGCGCAACATTCGTGGCTGTCACAAGCAGCCACGGCAGCAGCGAGTCGTCGACGAACCGGACCGACTGCCGCTTGCGCCACGCCTCGAGGAAGGCGACGGCGACGACTTCTTCCGCATCGTGCCAGGACGGCACAAGTCGCACGCTGTGGCGCAGCACACGATCCCGATGTCTGTCGAAGATCAGCCCGAAGGCTTCACCGTCGCCAGCCAGGGCTAAGGTCCAGAGCGCGGCGTCGGAAGTGGCATCCATACCCTGTAGTGTCCGGCATCGGCCGATCGGTTCCCCGGAACAGTTCGGTACTCTTACCCAGTGCGAATTCTTGTTCTTGGCTCCGGCGCGCGTGAGCACGCCATCATCACGTCCCTGCTGAAGGAAGACGCGGGCCACGAGATCACGGCGGCCCCCGGAAACGCTGGCATCGCCGCGCAGGTTGAGGTTGTGTCGCTCGACGCGAGCAACGGTGCACTCGTCACGCAGTACGCGCTCGACAACGCGATCGAGCTCGTTGTGATCGGGCCGGAAGCACCCCTCGTTGCCGGAGTCGCCGACAAGTTGCGCGTCGCCGGTGTTGCCGTCTTCGGCCCGGGCAAGGCCGCAGCGGCACTCGAAGGATCGAAGACTTTCGCAAAGCGGATTATGGATGCGGCGAACGTGCCGACCGGTCGCGCGGCGCGAGCAGCGACATCCACCGATGCAATTGCAGCTATCGACGAATACGGCGCCCCCTACGTTGTAAAGGCCGACGGTCTGGCCGCGGGCAAGGGCGTTCTCGTGACCCCCGACCGCACGGCCGCGATCGAGCACGCCGAGTACTGGCTGCAGCACGGTGATGTGCTCATCGAGGAGTTTCTCGCCGGCCAGGAGGTCTCGCTCTTTCTGCTGAGCGATGGCGAGAACGTTGTGCCGCTGTCGCCCGCGCAAGACTTCAAGCGCGCCTACGACCACGACGAAGGCCCCAACACCGGCGGCATGGGCGCGTACTCGCCGCTGCCGTGGCTGCCCGAAGACTTCGTCGATGACATCATCGACACCGTTGCCCTGCCGACGATCCGCCAGCTCGCTGCGGAGAACACTCCGTTCATCGGCCTGCTGTACTGCGGACTCATCATCACCAAGCAGGGCACCCGCGTCATCGAGTTCAACGCCCGCTTCGGCGACCCCGAGACGCAGGTCGTTCTACCGCGCCTCGTCACCCCGCTCTCGGGCCTGCTGTACGCGGCGGCGACCGGCGGGCTCGGCAAGATTCCGTACCCGAAGTTCTCTGACGAAGTGGCCGTCACCGTCGTTCTCGCGAGCGAGGGCTACCCCGAGGCCCCGGTTACCGGACGCCGCATCAGCGGGTTGGATGTCGCGGCCGCCGTTCCCGGCGTGCACATCACTCACGCCGCAACGGCCCTGCTTGACGGCGAGTTCGTTGCGACGGGCGGTCGGGTCTTGAGCGTCGTTGCGACCGGAGCTGACTTCGTCGCCGCGCGCGCTCGCGCCTACGAAGCCCTCGGAGCGATCACGCTGCAGGGCAGCCACTTCAGAACCGACATTGCCGAGAAGGTAGCCCAGTGACAACACTCGACGACTGGACCCACACCTACTCGGGCAAGGTACGCGACCTCTACTCGAGCGCCGAGCATCCCGGCGTTGTGCTGATGGTCGCGAGTGATCGCGTGAGTGCTTTTGACCACGTGCTCGAACCCGGCATCCCTGGCAAGGGTGCACTGCTGACGACCCTGAGCAAGTGGTGGTTCGACCAGCTCGCAGACGTGCCGAATCACCTGGTCTCGGCGTCGCTCGACCCGTCTCAACTTCGCTCGACGCCCGAAGCACCCGCTGACGTCGCCGACCGCGCAATGATCGCCAAGACCCTCGAGATGTACCCGATCGAGTGCGTCGTGCGCGGCTACCTCTCCGGTAGCGGTTGGGTCGAGTACCAGGCGACGCAGTCGGTGTGCGGAGTGAACCTGCCCGCCGGTCTCGTCGATGGCGACCGCCTGCCCGAGCCGATCTACACCCCCGCGTGGAAAGCTCCCATGGGCGAGCACGACGAGAACATCACCTTCGAGCGCACCGTCGAGCTCGTGGGCATCGAGACAGCTCGCGCGTTGCGTGACGCCTCGCTGGAGATCTTCGCGCGCGCATCGGCAATCGCCGAAGAACGTGGAGTGATTCTCGCCGACACCAAGTTCGAGTTCGGCGCAGACCCCGTCACGGGCGAGCTCACTCTCGCCGACGAGGTTCTCACGAGCGACTCGAGCCGCTACTGGGATCTCGACCTCTACTCCGCGGGCGGCCCCGACCGTCTCGCCAGCTTCGACAAGCAGATCGTGCGCAACTGGCTCTCCGCGAACTGGGACAAAACCGGAACGCCTCCGACCCTGCCACACGAGATCGTCGAGCAGACGGCGGCCCGCTACCGCGAGCTCATCGAGAGGCTCACAGGCCAGTGAGAATCGAAGCGGTTCCGTATGACTCGCCCGCGAGCGCTCAACTGAGGCAGGCGCAGCGCGACGAGTTGGAGATCCGCTACGAAACTCCGGACTCGGAGCCCGGGATCGCGCCAACGGCCACCGATGTCACGGCGTTCTACGTCGCCTTCACCGACGAGGGCGATCCGATCGCGTGCGGCGGTCTTCGCGAATTGGATGCGACGCACGGCGAAGTCAAGCGCATGTACGCCGACCCGGCGCACCGGGGTACGGGTGCTGCGTCCGCCGTTCTGGCGACGCTCGAGCGCGACGCTGCCGCCCGCGGCTGGACGCGACTCGTGCTCGAAACCGGCGATCGACAGCCCGATGCGATCCGGTTCTATTCGCGCGAGGGCTACACCCCCATCCCGAATTTCGGGCACTACGCCGATTCAGAAGCCAGCCGCTGTTTCGAGAAGATCCTCGTGGCAGTCGACCCCGCGGTCGACACGCTGTGCGAGGGCTGCGAGTAGCAAGCCTCGGCTGCGCTCGGCCTGGTCTCGACGTCGCTCGACCACCGGTGATCCGAGGTCCTCGCTGGTTGAGCGCCGGATTGAAGTCCTCGCTGGTTGAGTAGGCCGCCCGCGGCCGTATCGAAACCCGAATTCGATACCGCCGCGGGCACCTTGCTCAACCAGCGAGAAGTGGTGCGCTCCCCCGAGCGCAATACTCGCGATGCGACCGTGCGCGGTGAAAGTCGATTCCCCAGAAACCTTTCACAGCACGGCGATCGGCCACATTCTCGATGTGCAACGTTTCATCGAGTTTCGCTTGCATAAAGAGGGTTCGGAGCCTCACTACGCCTGGTTTTGACCCACTCCGGGGGTAGAACAGGTGGTTGTCTGGCGTGACCGCCCACGGCCATGTCGAGAGTGGGTTTCGATACGCGCGCCAAGCGCACTACTCAACCAGCGACAGTTCCTTCTTCTCCGACCGCACGAAGGCGATTCCGACGAGAATGAGCGCACCACCCGCAAGCTGCAGAAGTGCGAGCTGTTCGCCGAGCAGAATCCAGGCGTAGAAGGTTCCGGCGACGACTTCGAGAAGACCGGCGAACGATGCGAGGCGCGAGCCCAGCATGTTCGTTGCCGCGATGCTCGCCGCGTAGGCGACGGCAGTCGCAATAACTCCGACGATGAGCATCGGCACCCACCACGGCACGCTCGCCCCGAAGAGTGCAAGCTCGCCGTAATACCCGGTGAAGGGCACGATGCCGAGCAGCCCGATCACGGCGAGCAGCACACCACCGAGCAGCAGACCGGCCGCCGCGAGCGCAACAGAGGGAAGGCCGTCGCTCGGGCGAGCAGCAACGACGTAATAGACGGCGCAACCGATCATCGCGAGAATTCCGAAGAAGAGACCGAGCGGGTCGAGCCCGTTGCCGCCACCCGGCGAAACAACGAGAACGAGCCCAACCAGGGCAATGACCGACCCGACAAGCACAACGGCCTTGGGAGTGTGGCGAGTGAGCACCCAGGCAACGGCAACGAGCAGCAGCGGCGCGATGTACTCGAGCAGAATCGCCGTACCCACCGGGATACGTTGAATCGCCGCGAAGTAGGCGAGCTGTGTTCCCGCGACGCCAATGCCGGCCATTCCGAGCACACGCCAACGGCCACGCCACAGGGCGTTCCACTTACCGCGCAGTGAGTAGAGAGCGAACGGGGCGAGCACAACACCGCCGACGAGAACGCGCACGGTCACGGCCGCCGCGGGGCTCCAGCCGGCTTCGAGCAGCGGCTTGATAAATGCGCCGGACGCACCAAAGCTCGCTGCCGCGATGACGGCGATGATTAGGCCCGTGGTTGTCGTTGATCTGCTCACGAATCAGACGGTACAGTGGTTGTGAGTAAGGAGTCAATTTGCATTTTGCCCCTGACAGCGAAGACGTTCTCGAGTTTACGGTCGCCCTCGTCAACACGGCCGCCGGGGCATCCCGCAGCGGCACCGAAGAGCTCGCGACAGTCGAACAGCTCGCCGACTTCATCACCCTGCACCGCTACACCGGACGCATCGATCACTCGCCGGCCGAACTCGCCGAAGTTCACGCGACGCGCGAGCGCCTGCGAAGAACCTGGCTGATGCCCCGGGATGCCGCCGCGGCCGAAGTCAACGACATGCTGCGAGCCGCGCGAGCGCTACCCACCCTCGTTCGGCACGACGAGTTCGACTGGCACCTTCACGCGACGGCTCCCGATGCGCCACTCGCCGAACGCATCCGCGTCGAGGTGGCGCTCGCGCTCGTCGACGTCATTCGAACGAACGAAAACGGAAGGCTGCGCGCGTGCGGTGCTCCCGACTGCGAAGGCATTCTGATCGATGTCTCGAGGAATGGGTCGAAGAGGTACTGCAGCATCAGGTGCGGGAACCGAATGAACATGGTGGCGTTTCGGGAGCGCAAGGCCGCGGCCGAAGCCTCGGCAAGCTCGGCCTGATTTCGACAAGCTCAATCACCGGTGGTTGAGTACGTGGAAACCATGTCGAGACTCAACCAACGACAATCTCGGTGGTTGAGTACGCGCTTCGCGCGTGTATCGAAACCAGGCACGGTTTCGATACGGCCCTGGCGGGCCTACTCAACCAACGACACAGCGCTCAACCAACGAGCACTCCATCGGCCAAGTGCAGCACGCCATCGGCCATCGCCTGCAGCGAAGGATCGTGGGTCGAGATGATCGCGGTCGTTCCTTCGTCTTTGACAACCGATCGCAGCAACTGCATGATCGTCGCGCCTGTCTCGGCGTCGAGCTGACCGGTGGGCTCATCGGCGATGAGCAGCCGCGGCGAGTTCGCGAGTGCCCGCGCAATCGCGACGCGCTGTTGCTGGCCGCCCGACATCTCGCCGGGTCGCTGCTGGGAGTGCGGTCCAAGACCGACGAGTTCGAGAAGGTGGGCGACGCGTTCCTTGCGCTCGGCATTTTCGAGACCGCGGAGCCGCATCGGCAACCCGACGTTCTCTTCTGCCGAAAGCAGCGGCATAAGCCCGAACGTCTGGAACACGAACGAGATACTGTCGCGCCGCAGATCGGCACGCTGTGCCTCGCCGAGCGCCGTGACCTCGGCACCGTCGACGACAACAGTCCCGCTAGTGGGCTGGTCGAGTCCGCCGATGCAGTTGAGAAGCGTCGTCTTGCCCGAGCCAGAACGGCCCACGAGAGCAATGATGCTGCCCGCGGGGATGTCGAATGAGATGTCACTGAGCGCGTGCACCGCCTCATCACCAGAGCCGTAGCTGCGCGAGAGTGATCGCACGGAGACGATCGTGTCGCTGCGCTCTGCGTGCTTGCTCATCGTGAGCTCCCTTCGTCGTCGGGCCACAGGCCGACGTGATCCTGCTCGAGCTCAAGCCGCACGCGATCGCGCAGACCGAGCGTCGACCGGAAGTCGGCGGGAAGCTGCAGTCGCCCGGCCCGGTCGAGCACGGCGTACTCCTTCGCGATGATCGCCGAGTCGCCGAACTCGTCGACCTCAGTGCGCCGCACAACCTCGGAACTCGTGCGCCCGTCACGAATTGCGACAGTGCGCTGCACCTGGCCCGAGACCTCGGGGTCGTGCGTGACGATGACGACGGCCGTGCCGAGGTCGGTGTTTGCCGACCGCAGCGCCTCAAACACTTGGTCGCCGCTCGCGCTGTCGAGTTCGCCGGTGGGCTCGTCAGCGAAGAGCACCTGTGGTTCGTTCGCGAGTGCGACGGCGATTGCGACGCGCTGTTGCTCGCCACCCGACATCTCGCCCGGCAGCCGCTTGGCTTTGCCGCCGACGCCGAGAGTGTCAAGCAACTCGAGCGCCCGCGCGTTGCGCACACGCGAGCTGGAGCCCGTGAACGCGAGCGGCAACGCAACGTTCTCTGCCGCTGTCAGGTAAGGAAAGAGATTGCGTGCCGTCTGCTGCCAGATGAAGCCGACGACCTTGCGGCGATAGACGAGCCTCTGCGCGGCCGTCATACGCAGGAGATCCCATTCGCCGACGCGCGCGCGACCTGCTGTCGGGACATCCAAACCAGAAAGCACGTTGAGAAGCGTCGACTTTCCCGAACCCGAAGCTCCGACGATCGCGACCATCTCACCCGGCTCGACGAGAAGGTCGAGGCCTTGCAGTGCCTGCACCTCGATGTTCTCGACCTGGTAAATGCGCACGAGGTTGTCGCAGACGATGAGCGAACCCGCGCCGTATTCGGCTGTCATTGTGTGTCTCCTACTCTGAGAACGTCGCCCAAACGGTCGCGCCGGTGGGCCAGGTACTCGACAAGGGTCGCGAGTGCCAGAAGTGCAAGTGCCGCAACCGCGCCACCAAGAATGACGACGGGCGAAAGGCTCGGGGCGGGTTGACCAACACCACCGGCGAGCGACCCGAGCCCGAGAACCGGACCGAGCACCGTCACGATCGCGATACCCGCCGCAATGCCACCGACGAGCGAGGCGAGCACAACCGGGCCGACTTCGGCGAAGACGAGCCACCACCCGAGCCGCGCGCGAAGACCGAGGGTGCGCAGCAGAGCGAGGCTTCGTGCGCGGTCACGCGTTCCCGTGAGAACGCTCGCGATGAGAGCAACGAGCGCGAAGAGCGCGATGGCCAGTGTCGCGAAAATCATCAGCTGCTCGACACCAGAGACGAGCGCGAGTCCGGTGCGCTCCTTCACCCAGCCCGCACGGGTCTCGACCTCGCCGCGATCGAGCGTTGCGAGAGCGTCGCCCGCTCCAGAACCCAGAGCGAGAATGGATGTCGCAGACACCGGGTCGTCGAGGCGCTCAAGCAGCGCGTTGTAGTCGGCAAAAAAGAATGGACCGTTGATGTAGCCGTCGGGGGTGTCGTTATACGTTCCGACAACACGCACGTCGACCTTCTCGGTACCGAACATCATCACGAGTTCGTCGTCGGTGAGCCGCTCGGCGAGCAGGCTGTCGACGATGATCGGCAGAGCGTCGCCGCCCTCGGCCAGCAGCGTGAGTGGTGCGGTGTCTGCCGCGTGCGGCAAGCGTCTCGCGAGATCGGCGTAGCTGTCGTCGACCGCGACGAGTGTTGCGACTGAGCGCAGGCTTCCCGCGGCTAGGTCGGTTCCGGGGTTCACGTAGATCGGCGCGACAGCATCCACTCCCGGCTGGGCGAGAACCTCCGCGACGTCGCCGTCGGCAACCCGGCCGTCGAGCCTCGCATCGGCGCCGATGCGCTGCCACGCGGCATCCATCGTTCCGCTGCGTACGGTGTCGAGAAGCAGTGCGCCGCCAACGCCGAGTCCGACAGCGAGGGTCAGGGCGAGCACGGGAATCACCGACACCGAGCGCTGTGCCTGGGTGGCTCCGAGAATGCCGAGGGCACCGCGCGAACGCGATGCGGCTCGGGCGACGCCGCGCAGCGCAAGCGGAAAGAGTCGAAGAATCAGAACGCTCGCGGCGAGCGAGAGCAGAAGGGGTGCTGAGGCGAGCAGCGGGTCGACGCCGTCACTGCGCGTCTGCAACAACCCCCGACTGCGAATCGCGTAGAGCGCACCTGCCGCGAGAACAAGAACAGTGCCCTCGAGCACAAGCCGTCGAATGCGGCGCTGGCGCACCAGGGCAGCGCGGTCGGCCCGGTTCGCGGGTTCACGGCGGCCACTCCACAACCTGCGGGCGACAATCATCGACTGCACGGGCGGGGCGAGTGCTGCAACGGCGATGACAACCAGCGCGAGCTGGGAGAACTCCGCGCCAATCGCGAGGGCTGCTCCCACTCCGAGTGCTCCACCCACGATCGCGATCGTCAGCGATTCGGCGAGCGACCGCAGGCCGATCGATATCAGGGTCGCCCCACGGGCACGCTCGAGGCCGAGCTCGCGTTCTCGCCGCAGAATAAGAAGCCTGCCGGCGAGCACAAGGGCGAGAACGGCGACGCCACCCGCACCGGCGAGCATCATCGTCATTTGCGCGACAGCTGCTCGCGCCTGTGCGCTGAACGACTCGAGAGTCTGGATAAAGCCCGACGTGACGCGAACGACCACAAACGTGCCCCCCGCTACAGCACTACCCTCGCGTTCGAGCCCCGAAAGTTCTGCGATAACGCCCACCCGCAGGGCGTTCGTGAATTTTTCGGGGTCGAGCCGAATGCGCACGAGGCCGTCCCACGGGCCGCCGAATCGCAACTGCTGCTGCATCTGCTCGATGCCCGGAGCATCGCTGAGCACTGTGATGTCGAGGCCCAGTCGACCGGTCGTCGACGACGGGCGCGACGGTGCGAGCACGTCCGGTGCATCGAGCCAGGGCCACTCGTCTGCAACAGCGGATTCTTTTGGCTCGACGATGCCGACGACAGTGAGGCCGGTCGGAGATCCGAGAAGAGTCACGGTGTCGCCGACCTTGAGTCCGGAGCCCTCCGATGTCGCACGCGTCACGATGACCTCTGGTGGCGCGGAACCCACGACGTTCGCCGGGAGTCGACCCTCGACGAGCTCGAGGCGCTGCTCGAGCGCGGGGCTCAGAAGGGCGAGTCGCACGGCGAGGTCGTCGTACTCGGGCAGCGTCTGAACCGCATCGAGTAGCGGACTGACGATCGACGGCGTCGCGTCTCGGGCCACGGCGTTGAGCGACGGAGGGAGGTTCTCGATCGCGAACTCGGCCAGGATCTCGACCTGTTCCGGCGTCGCCTCGGGCGTGTAGGCATTCGGGTCACCCACGAGCGCGTGAACAAGCACATCGGCCCGTGGGCCTGCACTCGCGAC
>Ga0247740_1000890_pt1 | contig 13363 bp, 9 predicted proteins | sample UWRJL148409B2_FD_180942 | JGI IMG/M metagenome (GOLD analysis project Ga0247740, IMG submission 180942) | Plant litter microbial communities from Arlington Agricultural Research Station in Wisconsin, United States - UWRJ-L148-409B-2 | ecosystem: Environmental > Terrestrial > Plant litter >...
AGCGGCCGGCTGCGGTGCGGGTCTCGATTTTTGCGGCGTGCTCCTGGCGACGTGTGAATTCGGCGACAGAGAAGGAGTAGAGACCATCCACAGCGTCTTTGTATGACAGCATCGTCTTGAGCAACTCGTGTAGCTGCCCAGTGAAATCCGTACTCTGGCTTCCCAACAGACCTTTGCGGGTGATGCTATTGAGATATTTGGCATGCGCTTGAATCATATCGTCGAGTGTGCTCTCAGGCTTGTGCAGCGCCTCTTGCAGCTCATTCCATGACGACTCAATGACTTCGAAAAGAATGTAGTACTGGAGTTGATTGATGAAATGAATCATCTCCGCGATGCCACATCGGACATTCTTCCAGTCAGAGCCAACCTTGTCGGAGACTGTGCTCAAGACACCGCGGGCTCCCGTCATGCATCGTCGCCAGGTCGAGCCGAGGGCGAATTCAACGCGCTTCACTCGCCAGAGGAAGTTGAAGACTTTGAGGTACTGCTTTGAGCCGAATGGTGTGACGATGACATCGACCGGAGCATCAATCTTGTATTCGAGAGTAAAGACGTCCCAACCGATCTCTCCATGTGATAGTTCGAGCATACGGGAGTCGAGACGCCGTAGCACTTCCTGTGAGTCGAATTGCGCGTTTGAGTTGCGCACGGCATGCTCGAGCTGAGCTGTTAGCGTATGCCGGTATTGTGTGTTGGCGGGGCGGTCAAGGTTGGCAGACAACGACTCCATCAGCACCGCGATGAAGTCGCCTGCACCGAGGAGTAAGTACTTCTTCAAGGCTTGCAAGTGATCGAATAGTTTGAACTTGTTTGCCATGAGGTCGATGAGGCGCGCCATGGTGGTCTTGTACGCATCGCCGATGGACTGCTCCAAATTCGCGGTGTCACCGTATTGCAGCTCTTTCGATGCTTCCTTGGAATACGTGTCAACCCACGCTGCATCTCCACAGCCGTAGCGGATGAAGTTCAGCGTCTTGCCGATCAGGAAAACCTTGTTGGCAAACTCTTCGGTAATGATGGTCGGCACCATCTTCTCGTTGAGCTTGTACTTGTCTTCCCACACGCTCGTGGCACCACCCTTGCCTTCTTTCCCGCTGGCCTCACTGATCTCCTCCTCGCTCTGCTCCGACACGAAGAACTCGCCAAAGGGATCTGCAAGCTCGCCGTCGTAGATCCACTGTCGCAGCATGTCGTAGAAGGGGCGTGTGACGTGTGAGAGCAACCGCTCGGCAAATGCACCGACGTAAGGGTCGCCATGTGAGAATGAGAAGGAGTGGATGAGCGAGATGAGCTCGCCGCCCTTTTTTGTCTTGGACTCTTCGACCATCAGACTCATCAGCCGTAGGCCCTGTGTCGCTTCCCGTGTCCATATGACGCAGCGTTTGAGGGTGACGCCAGCCTTTCCGATGCCATGGTGGGGCTGTGCTTCATCCAGTTGCGCCAGCGCCCGCCGGATCTGACCTTCGAGGGTGGCCACCAGCCCTAGGTACGACCGCAGTTCTTTGCCCAGCGCGGACCGAAAGCTCTGCCCGACGAGCCCACCTTCGGTGGACTCTACGAACTCGGACAGGCCGCGGTATAAGAGCGATGGCTCGGCGAGGGTATGCAGGAGGCTTATGAGAGGCACGGGCAGTGTCTGCGGCAGCTTGAGGGCTGCTGAAGACGAGAAGGCAAGATTGGTCGAGGAGAGTCCTTGTAGGGTGAAGGGAAGGTCGCGGAGAAGGGCAGGCTCGGTCGGTCCCGTGGTCGGCGTCGTCTGCTCTCCATCCACAGGCGTTTCCTTGCTTGCCTCCCGCGTGCGTCTGTCCCTCCGTCTTTCTGGCCGCTCTAGCCGCTCTGCCAGCGGAGGTTGGGATGCCGTCGCTTTGGGCGAGCCGTCGTTGAGGGGAATGTGTGACAGGCCCGGCCGTGAGAAGGCATCTCTGAAGGCCGGGCTCCCGAGGGGCTGCACACGGGCGTCGTGGGCGTCGTGGCGGGGTTCGGACGGTTCGGCGGGGCGGGGCGTGTCGGAGAGCTCGAGGAGGAAGTAGAGCATGCCCCATTTCTGGTCCAGCACCGGCTGCGACACGAGGCGCGAAAAGAGGTTGTTGAAGCGTGCGCTCTTCTGCGCGCCGTCGTCGTCGGCGGATACTACGCAATGCTCAGCAACGCTTTACCAATAATCGCTGTATCTACGCATTCATACTTCTCGTGTCAATCAGCTCGGCTACGTGGTTGATGTCGGGCACCACTGGCAGCGGCCCGGCGTTGAGCAGCTCGTCCCAGGCGCCGTTGTAGGCCTCGTCGAAGCGCTCGTCGGCCTGTTGCGCGTCTTCATTGGGGTCGTCTGGCACGATGCGGGCCATCAGCTCGTTCAACGCGTGCGCGACGCGTTCCCGGTTGAAGGTGGCCATCTGGGCGCGTCAATTGTCTGCGCATGTCTCTGCCCTCCCTGTGGTGTTTGTATGTTGCCCCAATCGGCCCTCGCGGGGTAGCCGCACGGGCCATGGGACCATCCCATATCACGCCCAGCGGACCTGTCACTTCTACCTCCCGTCACTACCACCACTTCTTAGGCTGCCCTAACGTTGCCATGTCTGGCATTCTCGAATTTCTACAGCGCGAGATGCAGGTGGTGATGGCTACTCTTGATTTGTTCGCTTCCCCGGCCGTCTTTTACTGACGCCCAGCTGCAGCAAGATGAAATCACCTACTGGACAGGCAGTTGCCGAGGACAACTCGAACCAGCATTTCAAAGCTTTGAGAACTTTACCTCGGTGCTTCGGCTGGCAATGAGCAGCGTGGTTGAATATGGGAATGTGATTGTGATTGAAGTACTGACTGATATACTCTGAGATATGACCGATATCCAACATACCGACATTTCAGTCCTCTCAATCCTTCCTACGGGACGCTCTCACGTTTCAGTCCAATTCGTCTCACCCTAGTCTCTCTCTCTTGCATTCCAATTTCTCTCTCTTGCAGCCTCAGCTGGGCTGGAGGCGTGAGCAGCCAGCTCTCCCCCCGCCCCTAAGTACTTATACAGCCTATAGCCACTTTCTTTCCTTCTCTACCTCGACACTCTCCAGGCCCCTTCTTCTCTTCTCCACTCCAACACTCTCCAAACCAGCACCAACAACACACTCTCCAGCTACGACCATGCATAAGTCCGGCCCAGGCACACGCAAGCCAGCGCGCTCGCGGACATCAACGGTCAATGAGTCGCCGCCTCCGAAACGACTTCGCGCGACCTTCGACGACAACTTCGATACCAATGACGCTGCCAATGGCTCTATCCGCGCATCAGTGATGACGCCTTCCTCCCTATCCCAAGGTTCTGGGTACGACCAGGTGCTCATGGATGTAGAGGCGCAATCCGAAGCGCAACCGAATTCAATCGCTGCAGGGGACACTGCTACACCAGGCAATCCCATCAAGGGAACCCTCCCCATGCAGTAAGTTTGTCACCACGACCTTCTCAGACGCTGATCTTCGTCCAGCAAGCTCCTTGACTCCACCATCACCATCGTATACGGCAAGGAACTCCACAAGGAATGCAGCGTTCATTTACAGCTACTCTCCGATCTTAGTCCAAAGCTACGTCAACAATTCTATCAGGCTGCAAACCTGCGCGAGAATTATTCAGAAGTCAAGTCGCTGAGGCAGAAGGTCAAAGCTCTGCTTCCACCGGAAACCAACACCGAAGTCTTCCTTCATAAGGACAGAGTCGATGAGATGGTCGCTCGGGTACGCATTATCTGTTCTCTATGTCTCGCGTTCATGCTCACACTCTAGGCCATGCCTTTGATCACTAGAGCATATAGCAAATTCCCTCTCCTCGAGTACCAGACTGCGATCAAGAAAGCTCTGGAGGCCACTACCGATGAGCAGTTTCAAGACAGCAAGCTGTGGAAGGTCCCTCCCTCAAGTGGAGGTCTCAAGAGGGCGGACTATCCTAGTTCGGTTATTGTACCACGCCTAAAGCTCATGAAACCTGAAGCTGTGCTTGCCGTCCTAAGTCGACTATACCGAGCATTGCGGAAGATAAAAGCTCAAGAGGAGGACAAGGCTTCCAGAGATTCGATCAAAGCAGCAGCTCAACGTCGTGTCATACTTCCTTACGTCGACGAAGACATTGTAGGATCGCTGCTGCATTGGATCTACAACAACGAACTGCATTTCCTCGACGCGGCTCATCTTTGCAACATTTGTGAGATGGCGGAGCGCCTCGGCCTGCAAGAATTGACAGACAGCTGCCTTGCCAAACTATCCAGTGCCGCGAGCGCGGCTCTCGAGCATGCCGGGGCCGCGAACATACCTCTGCGGGATCTCCTCGAAGAAATCCAAACAGCTGTAGACAGCGGCACTGAAGCAGCTCGCGATCCTCTTTCTGGTGTTGTGCGCATCGTCTTCACTTTCGTGCTTCGGCAGAAGTGTCCTCCAGCTATCCTCAAACATCTCGTCATCGAAGCTGTTGCGAATAGTGCAGATCCCAGCGTGGTGGACACCTCCCTCCGAATGATGACTGGCGAGATGAAGGATCAGCTCTGCATGGCTCTCTCGCACCGTCTGTCCAAGCTCAACAACATTACGCTTAAGCGGAAGCGTGGCCACAACTCGGATGCTTCTTCCGGCGCCTCGGTGAAATCCGAGAATCCAAACAATTTGGACGCTGAGATGAAAGAGGCAGGCAACAACCCGAGCAATGACATTCCCACCGACGTTGTTGCCACTCCTGGTAACGACGCTGGCGAGCACTTCGACCAAGAGCATCTCCAGTTCTGAGGGTCCCACACTCACCAAGGTTGGGCACTAGGTGCGTCGTAAAAGCAAGCTATCTGGGCGTCTAGTAGAAGGACTTACATGCTAAGACCCGGCTAGATCCGCTTTACAAAGTATGATTGTGAACACCAACCTTGAGGTCATTTCCACCATCGATTACTTATTTCATTTTCATGTGTGTCTGGTCTTATGGCGCATGAAAATAGGGTACCCCTTGGGCGTTCTGGTGGACAGAGCTTGTGGGTTCTGTTTGAGTCATCCTTCCATGGCGATTAGACAACAAGCCATCGTTGGTCGGATCATTGTCAATCATGTACTGCTTTCAGCTGCGCCTTGGTCGGCTACGGTAGGCGGCTTCAGATCTGGTGCATCTCATATCCGGAGTCAGTTCTAGGTCAAAGATATTCTTATGGTCGTGTCCTCCCTTCTTCTTTACCGCGCTGTGATGCTATGCACAGGAATATATTAGGAGACATGGTCAATAATACCGGCCACTTCTTCGCGAAGAAGCACCTCACTGTGAAAAACCCGCACTCCCCACTCATCTCGCTATGATGAGATCATAACTGTCAGCTCAGCCCAAAATACCTGTTTCGAAGTTGGCGACACTGAGCGCATGCGCAACAGGGACAGGTGAACCTCACAAAGGGTAGTTAAGCGCCCGTTTAATCTGGCGTCTGTTTCATTGCGATGAAGGCTAATCTTCTCGGACCTTATTTTCGAGTATGATGTCGAGCGACCTCCCAGCCCAAGGCGACTACTATCGATATCAGATCTTTGCTTATGGCAAGCAAGAGTCCGCAAGCCGAAGCTTTGATGATACAGGTCTAGTCGTAGTCATTAGTAGCACAGTTGTTGGTGTTTAAGACTGGACATGGATCAATTCATTCCGTATCCGCACGTGGCCGCAGACGTGGTCTGTTACCGATACCGGCCTTCGCTTGTAGTATCTTGATTCCGGTACAGGGATAGTCAGTGAATCAGATGTGCTACCATCCTAGTAGGGCATAGTAGGTAGGGGAGGGTAGAAAGGAGGACCTTGGAAGAGGTGAGCAGCAGGCTACATTCGCTTTAGGATTAGGTAACGATTAACACTCATGAAGCATTGCATCTAGAAGAAGAAATGGCTAGTCTACGTCTGCAGCTATGAGCAGATTTAGAGTCAACCACTTTATGTCTAGTCTTAGACATTGACGTACGTGCCACTAACGACTACGACTAGACCTATGTCATCAAGCCTTGCATTACCCCCAGTCGAGAGTATCACAGTCCAGCCAGGTCAGCTTATCCGCCGTCGACTGCCGAAACGCAACGGCCTCGTTGAGTATAGCGGATGAGCATTGAGGCAGCCTGTGTCACGAACGGTGGACGCAGCGGTCGCCCCTTAGTGTAACGCGGTGATGGAAATCCTGGTCCGAGGATCCGACAACCGGGTCCAGTAATGATCTGAAGCGTGCAATTTCTCACGCAACGGGCGAAGGACATGAAGGTGCGTCAGTGGCAAGAAGGGGGGATTAACAATACACCACCGTATTCTCCACACCAAGGCGCCGACACATCGGTAGCAGCAGGACCATCTGCAATTGCGATCCGAACGGCAGTAGGTTGACCTCCTGAGAAGCGGCGAACCAGACCCTTGGACCTGCTCACGACATCTCGTATGTCAATCCAAAGTGTTTCGCGTTTCACGATGATACCAATTCCGCGCCAACCCAGAGACCACCATCATCCCCAAACACCAGCCTAGCAACAACGGGCGTACCTTGCAGCACTTGGCTAGCGCACAAAGTCCGCGTTTATGTAGGACCGTTGCGCCCCACATCCCAACACGCAGCTTGTACGACAAACATGGCATTCTTCGGCCCACGCTCAGCAGTTGGGGTCGACGAGCCGAACTTGGAACCCAAGACAGTTTCGCCGCTCGCTTTCTACGCAACGAAGGGATGCTGGTCAAGATGATGGATAATGACACTGGAGAGAAGGACTGCTGGAATGCACCCGCAAAGCCGCCATCCAAAACGTCAACAACCGCTTATTACGGCATTGTTATCCTTCTGCATCTGCATGGACATCCGTCTATCGACTACTCTACTTGGAGAGAAGTGATCGCGGGGTCTGGTTGCGCGGGCGTCGCCAAGCGCATATCCAGCTGCACGTCACTTTGCGCCACGGCATCCGAGTTCAGTAGGTGTCTGGAAACTTGCGGCCGATATGGAGAGGTGGCGCTAGCGAGGCTCCTTTACATTCCACGTGGGATGGTGAGATGCCGCACCGCGGCTCAAACGGAGCGACGCCGAAGTCATGGCGTTTAGAAGGGGGCGGTTATATTGCGGCCTCGTGCCTGTGGGACGGCGTGAGTTGGTTTACTGAGGGTACTCGTGCTCTTTGTCCCGGTTCGTCTGAGCATATAACTGAAAGGCGTAGTCGCAGGTCATCCACTGTTATTCGCACTCCTTCGCTCGGGACCTATGGGCGAGTGCTTCGGCAGGTTCGGAGATTTCAACATTGCAGTGTCCGGATCTTGAGGGTACGAACGCCCATGCACGAACTGCATGCGAGACATACACTGACCCCGTACGTCAACATTATAGGTACAAAGGCACTGCCACAATCACAACTTCTTTGGTACATTCAACTCATCACCGCTCCTTTGTGTTTCTACTCCGTCTGTAATCCCATCGCACAATGTCAGACCATCCCTCTGGTCATACTTGGGTCCCCGCTGCCAAACCTCGTTCCCAGCCAACGAGACCACCAGTCAAGTTCCACCTCCCCTTTCCACGGGGACCGCACCCGTTGCTATTCTACCCGCAAATGCCACCAACACCGAAGGTGAACAACAACATCTTCATTTCGACAATTCGGTTCTCGGACGATTTGGAGAAAGCCGTCGTACGATCGGCGAGACCGTACGAAAACCCAAGGAGCAGTGCATCGACACTTGTCTCAAACACATCCTACGTCAATATCTACAAGCCACATCCTCGACAAGAGCACGAATTACTACCACCAAAACGCTTCTCCCGCATCATTCGACATCTACGATACACACTCTTAACAGTCTATCGCCGCCTCTTCACCCTAGTATTCCTCCTCAACATAATTCCTCTTACACACGTTTTAAAGACGCATACAATTAACCTCGACACTCTCGCCACATGCGCCTCGACAAACCTCCTCATCGCCATCCTAATCCGCCAAGACTACACCATCAACACCATCTTCCGCACAGCCTGGCACACACCATGGCGACTACCCTTGCGAGCGAGGCGGTGGATTGCACGGTGTTATTGCTACGGCGGGATTCATAGCGGAGCCGCGGTTGCAGGGGCGTTATGGTGGTCTGGTTTTTCCGCCATCATGATGATACAGTTCTTGAGAAAGGGGCTGCATACGGTGCCGATTGTGGCCATCACACTGGTCATTACGGGTTTGTTGGGGGGCATCGTGGTGCTGGCGATGCCGGGGCCGAGAAAGAAGTGGCATAACGCCTTCGAACTTACGCATCGGCTGCTGGGATGGGCATCGGTCGCGTTGTTCTGGTTACAGCTTCTGCTGCTCACACAGCACATTTCCACCACTACAACTAACCACCCCACCACCTTCACAGCCGCCCTCCTCCAAACTCCCACATTCTACAACCTCACCCTCATCACCCTCATGCTAGTCTACCCCTGGCTCTCCATCCGGTCGTGGACCTTCACCCCCGAAGTCCTCTCCTCGCACGCGATGCGTCTCCGCTTCCGCAAGAAGATACACAGAATGTCTTTTCTGAGCATCTCGACGAGTCCGTGGAGGGAGTGGCATCCATTTGCCGTGTTTCCGAATGGCATGGCCGGAGAGGGAGGGATGGATGCGCGTGGGCGAGACGTTTGCAGTGACAACTCGATGATTGTGTCGGATGCAGGGGACTGGACACACACACTCATCCAGCGGGCAAGAATACTGCAGCAGAAACACGAGGCGTCACAACAACGGACTCATACTCAGGCCTGCTCACAATACCCACAACAAACATTGACCCTCTACACCCGCACCCACCCCCGTGCAGGCGTCCTCTCCCTAACAACCCTGTTCCCCCGCGTCCTGATAGTAACAACCGGCTCTGGCATCGGTCCCTCCTTATCCTCGCTCCTGCATCGCCCACTTCACCAGTCCATCCGTCTAATTTGGTCTACTCGCTCCCCCCTCAATACCTATGGCGCCGCTATGCTAGCCTTGGTACATCAAGCGGACCCTGAGGCGATCATCATCGATACAGATGCGGTGGGGCGCCCGGATTTGGTGGCTGTGGCGTTGAGGGAGGTGCAGAGGATAGGGGCGGAGGCGGTGTTTGTGCTTGGAAATGAGGCGGTTACGAGGAGAGTTGTGCGGGGGCTGGAGGCGAGGGGGTGTCCGGCTTTTGGGCCGGTGTGGGATAGTTAAATGGGGGTTAAGGAGGGGGGACGTAGTATCAAGGTTCATTTCCTGTACTTTTGTTTTTAGTTTAACGGTTTTGAGGGGGGGTAGATGTAATAGAATTTGTATATAAGGGTTCAGTTGTGGAAAGGGGCTTCGGATGTAAACTTTTTGGCAATGGTATCATATGTCTTACTCTGCTCTTGCCGAAACCACTGTGAATGTCTATCGGAGACTCTGGTAGAATGAAACCTTAAGCCTGTCTAGATACAGGCTTCAGCAGGCCCCCAAGATCGAAGCTGGGTACCATCACGCCTGCGCCGCCTTGGCAGCCTCCTTCTCTTTCTTCTTGCGCTCCACTTCTGCCGCCTTCGCCAACTTCTTCATTTGGTTCTTCGTCAACGGCTGGCCGTCCTCGCCTATCGTCGTGCCTTCCTCTCCACCTTCTTTCCCCTCCTCCTTCACTTCAACCTTCCGCTCCACCTTAGGGTTTCCCTTCCACTCAAGTTTTCGGGGCAGCAAGAATTCCTCTAACGTCTCATCCGAAACCTTAGCGCGCGCCTCTTGGAACTTCTTAACATACTTCGACATCATGCCGATGCATTCTTTCTTCATGTCCCCCGTCAACATCTCGCCCTTGCGATATTCCTCCGCGAACTTGACCAACTTCTCATCATCATCCTCGAAGTAGGTAAGATACTGATACGCAACATCGATATCCGGATTTCCACCCAACTCTTTATGCAACTCCAGCGTCTCTTGGCCGCCTGAAAACGCATGCTTGTTGATCTTGTTCTTCACCGTTTTCTCCGAGTCAGACATAAAGATTGCGGAGTTGGGATTTGAAGCGCTCATCTTGCCACCCGCGCCTTGCAGTGCGGTGAGAAACTTTGAGTGGATAAGGGCGGGTTTGGGGGAGGGTTGATCCATGCGGTTGCAGTTTTCGCGGACGAGGCGGAAGTAAGGGTCCTGGTCTATCGCGCAGGGGATGAGACACGGCATAGCGGCAAGTTTGGCGGAACGGTGGTATGTTTTTGTGTCGTAGCCAAAGATGAAGGGGTAAGAAGATGCGAAGGCAGCGACGCACTGTTTCGCCGCGAACGCATTGCTGCCGATATTCGTCGAGCCGTGGAAACCAAAGGCGCCACGGACCTGGTTGTTTGTGACGAGTTTCTCGAATTCAGTGGCGTTGAGGGAGAAGTGGCGATTGAAGCCTGAAGAGAGGAATTCCGAATCGATGTACATGAAGGTCTTTTTTACGTCGAAGCCCATGGAGATGATGTCCTTTGCGTTGTCGCGGGCGAATTGGTAGACTTCGGGTTGTGAGAGTTTCTCTTTGAAGAGGAACTTCTCGTCGTCCGTCAACATGATGACGAGCGGAACATCGAAGACTTCCTGCAGCCACTTTGTGAACTCGAAGGGGATCGTGTGACCGATGTGCATGGCGTCGCTGCTCGGTCCACGCCCCGTATACATTAAGAAATCTCCTTGTTTCTCGTATGTGTCCAGTATGAGCTCAAGATCGCGGTGCGAGAAGAACAGACCGCGTCGTAACCAGCGGTGCGGCTTGTGGCCCGTCACGCGCTCGAAGCGAGCCAGCAGTTCGGCGTCGATGAGCTTGGTGGCCCATTTCTTGGATATAGCTTCGTAGTCGAACTCGAGGACGTTCCCCTGATCGTCGGTCGCGGCTTGGACGTCCCACGGGTTGATTTCTTGCTCGATGGCTTTGGTGGCAGGCGCGGTGGAGGTTTCGGCGAGTGAGAGGGCGGCGACGGCGGGGGGTTCTGGTTCTGTCATGTTTGCGGAGTATTCGAGCGTCAATTGGGCGGTGGATACGGGTAGAGAAGGGGGAGGGGGAAAAGTGTGACTGGTTCTGGGCGAGTTTATGTACAGATTGCCGTTTGAGTCAACAGCTGTTGTCCCGCACTTTGCACTTTCCAGCCGCGCCGCTAACCCCGCGTCACCAGCCACAGCCGCGCCACATCGGCGCTTGCACTACACGCGATGCCGACCGTGGCAAATCTCGTGACGATCGTCAGAGCAACTCCTCATCTAACAGGCTCTCTCACACCACATTCCTTTCATTCCCCTCTTTGCGTCACCCACCCTCAATACAGTACATTCAATTGCAGCACCGCAATTGGATGCACATGACCATGCTGACGCGCCGAATCAAATAAACACACGCGACCCAAGGTAGCCCACGAGCACCACAACCTCCCTCAAATAGCCATCCACGCATACAGCACCGTTCCGCTTCCCGCCGGGACAGAGCAGCTGCCAAAATGGTCAAATTCTACTCCTCGACCGATACGTACTCGTACCCCTTCCCCGCCGTCACCCTCGCCTACTTCCTGCGCTATCCGAACCCCTACTCCACACACGTGCTCTCGACCGACACCATCGCACGACACTTCGACCCCGAAACGCAGCGTCTCACGACCGTGCGTTTGCATCTCAAGCGCTCCAAGCTGCCATCCGCTGTCGTCAAGCTGCTACCCAGCTCGCTACTCGGCACCTCGGCGACCGGCGAATCGCAGACGTATATTCTGGAAAAGTCAGTCGTGGACGTCAACGAGGGATGGATGGACACGGAATCACGGAATCTCGAATGGACAGGTGTGCTGTCTGTGGTCGAGCGCCAATTGTTCAAGCGCCCGGTCCCCACGGTACCTGAAGAGGTGAAGGTCTTCACGGGCATGGAGGGTGCTGCACGACGCCATGGGCTCATAAACTTCACCGGCAAAGGGGCTGGCGCTCAAGTAGAAGACAACGGCGAGACTACCGAAGTCACGAGCTCCGTCACGCTACACTCCCACATTGGCGAGACATGGAAGAAGAAGCGGCAAGCGGCGGCAGAGGGCTCGAGCGACGAAGAGCAACCGCAGAAGGTAGGTTTCCTGCGAAGCTGGGGCACACAAACCCTACAACGAAACATCGAGAAGATTGGCATGACGCGCACACTGCGGAGCCAGCCGAATGCACGCGAGGGTATGAAGGTCGTGCTGGAGCGCATGCGCGAGGGCGGCCTCGTCAACGTCCTCGAAGGCATGCGGCGAGATCGCGAGGCCATCCTGGCTGGACGCGATCTACTCAAGGAGGGTCCAAAACACGGTGACGACGCATGATTGAGGTATCTTATGGCCTCATGTGGCAGGACAGGGTAGGACGCGGTACGATTTTTGGGCTTCTTAGCGACGGCGTTTATGCTCCTTTTCTTATCTTCTGGCCTCCATGTCTTCATCCGTTCTTACGCCCTTACGTCGCTCCTTAATGGTTCGGCTGGTTAGGTCTGTTTTACTACAACACTCCGCATCCTGATCTTGGATATGTGGGAGGCTTTCTGTACCATATTTCCACGAACGGCAAAGACCGAAACCAATGTAGGATCGATAGGAAAAAATATATTAAATGTACAAACCTGGCTGCTCTCTCACCTTTAACCTTTCGTGGAGATTTCAAGATTGGATGACGATGGGTCACTAAAAGGTTCCGTCTTAACCGCTTACCACCACTATTTCACCGAACCTTCCTCCTCTCGGCCCCCAACCGCACCCGCAAACACTCCATACCACGCCACGCAGAAAGAAAACAGACTCCTGACGAGAATCAGGCTCGAAAAGAAGCCCCCACTTCGCGGTCTTTCACAAAGAGCTATTCATCGCTGAAGATCCCCTTCAGGCTTTTCAAACGATGCTTACTTTCAGTAAGGACCAAAGACCTAAACTAGGTTCCGAGTCAAAGCCGACGTTGGAAGGCGGGCGGGAAGGTTGTCATTTTGTGGAGATTTCTGGGGGATAGTGGTATATGGAAGGGACAGGGTAAGCTGGAATAATAGTAGGAAGAGAGGAAAGCACGAGGAGTATGTGTGTATGGCCGGAGACGACTCAGCGAGGTTCAGATAGGGTTGAGAAGCAGCACGTAGACGGGTGAAACAATTGCTAAGGAAAGAGCATCATCCCTCTCCCCTTTCCACCCTCCACCTCCACCTCCCCCCTCAAAAATAGAGCAACGCAAAAAAGAAAATAGAGTCCAGGCGAGAGCCAAACTCGAACCTCCCCACCACGCGGTCGTTCACAAGATCTTTTTAGCATCGCAAGAACTACCATTAACAGGGAGGAATCTCCTACGGCGCGTTCATGCGAACGCTTACTTTTCAGCATGAAGCAAGATACGATAGCACGAGCTCACTGAATATTTG
>Ga0247740_1000891_pt1 | contig 13344 bp, 13 predicted proteins | sample UWRJL148409B2_FD_180942 | JGI IMG/M metagenome (GOLD analysis project Ga0247740, IMG submission 180942) | Plant litter microbial communities from Arlington Agricultural Research Station in Wisconsin, United States - UWRJ-L148-409B-2 | ecosystem: Environmental > Terrestrial > Plant litter >...
CAAGAGGCCTTTTTTGCTCTCTTTGCCGCTGTCATCCGCGCTGATTGCTTCGGCAGCTTCCACCAAGGCTCCCGCGACGCGCTCGGCATCGGCACCCGCCTCGACGCTTGCTTCCAAATCGAGCGCGGCGTCCTCGTTGCTCGGATCTTTCAGGAGCGCTTCGACCTTGTGGTCGATTTCGGCGGTGGTCAGCGTGTTCGAACGGTCTTTGATGGGCGCGGGCCGAGCGCTCTCGAACAAGGCCAATGCCTCGCTCGCGCTCTTCGGTCGGCGCGCCGGATCTTTATCGAGCAAGCGCAAGACCAACTCGTCCAGCTCTTTGGACACGAAGCCAGGCGGGGCGGTTCGGCTCGGTGGAGGCGGCACGATGGTGAGATGTGCAAAGGCGGCTTCGAGCGCCGGTGTGTCGCCGAATAGCGGCTTGCCGCTCAAAATCTCGTACAGCATGGCGCCGAACGAATAAACATCGCTCGCGGCGTCAGCGCTGAGCCCGCGGATCTGCTCGGGTGACACCGTACGCGGCGAGCCGACCGTCGAGAATAGTTCGTTCCTCCCGTTCACGACGCGCGCGCGCGCGCGCAATCGGTCCGTGCCCGCGTCGACCAACAGCACGCGCGGTGTGCCGTCCGGCTGACGCAGCAAGAGCACGTTGTCGAGCCGCAAGTCCCCATGCGCGATGCGTCGGCCGTGGAGCGCGGCGAGGGGTTCTAAAATGCCGCGAATGACCGCCTTGGCCTCGTTCGAATGCATCGGCCCCGAGCGGGAGATACGCTGCGAAAGCGGCTCTGCCTCGCGGTAGGCATGAGCCACGACGTAGCGCTCCGCGATGCGCCCCGCGCTCAGCTCCTCGGGTAAGCCCGCGTGTGCGATTTGCGCGACCAGACGCGTGACGGTCAGGTAACGCTGCAACCCTCGTTGATCGCGGGTTGCCTCGCGGCGCAGGACTTTGAGGCGGTACTCAGCCCCTCCCTTGCGAGCCACGTAAGAGATTGCGAGTCGTCCCTCGCCGAGCTTGCGCAGGATCACGTAAGGGCCAAACTCCGAGCCGCCCTTCAGCTCTTCGTCGAGCGCGACACCGGTCACTCGCAGGTCCAAGATCTTGGAATTGACGTCGGTGCGGGTTGCCAACAGGGCGTCGCACAACGCCTCGATGGCGTCATGCTCCAGGCAATGCGCGGTCAGCGCCCCCGCGAATGACGCCTTGGCGGCCATGCCGCCGACGCTCTCCGGCTCGAACCCCAAAACGTCCCGGCTCAGCGAAAGCAGGTCGGGCAACTCGAATAGGCGTTCGAGCTCCGCACGCAAGATTTCCGTCTCGATCATGTTGTTCCGTGTCTTTGGGGCCGTCAGGCGCCGATGCCGGCTGAAAAGCACGGCCTTGGCCAAATGAATGGCGGGACCATAGCCGATTTCTGGCCCTGATTGCCCAGGCGTGAGAGCGTCAGCGCGTGACTTCTGGCACTCTGTTCGTGCAACGACTCTTACCTCTGGCCGTACTCGCCGTTGCCGCGATCTCGGTACCCATGATGATGCTGTCGGCGACGGGGCTCCCACGGTTGCAGGGGCTGCGCGAGGAGAAGGTGCGGGCGGACGACGAGGTGTCACGTCTATCCCAGCAGATCTGGGAGCTTCGCGCCGAGGTCGCCCGGATCAAGGATGATCCTGCCGCGGTCGAGCGAGCGGCCCGGGACGAACTCGGCCTGGTTCGGCGCACCGAAGTCGTCTTCCAATTTCACGATTGACGCCGCCGGGCAAAACGCCTGGATGCGCCATTGAAGCCAGGCCCCTGCGCCCGCTACCATTGGCCCCGTGTCCGCAGAGTTAGCTCGCCGCCTGATCCACAGTGGTGCGTTGCCCGCACAGGTCGAAGCCGCGCTTTTCGATGCGGTCACGCGCGGCGTCGCGTTGACCCAAACCGTCAACGAGCTCTACCCGGAACTCGTCGATCTGCTCGAACGCGCCTTGGATCGCAGTGATTTCCCCGCGATTCACACGGTTCGCCCGCTTCCAGACTTGGTCCGCGCGCTGCCGCCGGGGATGTGCGAGCGGTTACTCTCGCTGCCGGTGCATCGCGACTCCAGAAGCGACCGCATCGACGTGGCGTCGGTCGACGTCTTGGATAGTCACGTCGCCAGCGAGTTCGCCTTTCATTTGGGAGCGCCGGTGCGGGTGCTCCGCGCCTCTTTCGCCGAGTTGGTGCTCGCGCTGGAGAAATTACACGCTTCTGGCATTTTTCTTCCCGGGCTGGCAAAGATTGTACCGGCTCGTCTCGCGCCCATGACCGGCGAGCCATTGGAACCGGCCACGCCGCGTCTCGACCGTCGCAGCGAGCCAGCCGCGGCTGTCAACGCTTTCGGCAAGAAGTCGCTCGCGGCAAATTCTCCCTGGATCCCCGACGTCCCCGAGCTTTCGATCATCGAGCCGTCCGCGTTAGAGGGAGACGACGCGCTCGAGCCAGTGTTGAGTCTGAGCCGCCCCAAGCCGTTTGCTCCGCCCGAGCCCGAGCCCGTCGGCCCGCCTTGGACACTCGAATTCGAGGCCGCGATCGAAGGGTTGGAGGCCGCCGAAACTCCCGAGCAGGTGGTCGCCAGTCTATGCGAGGGGCTGCGGCCGGTTCGCGCCCTGGTGTTTGCGGTGCGCAGCGCGAGCTTCGACGTGCGCGGCGGCAGCGCGGCTTTGGGATCATCGGCGGAGCTGCGGACGATCAGCGTGCCCGCGGGTCACGGCCACTTGCTCGACGCGGCTGCGCGCTCTGGCTTCTATCTGGGGTCTTTCGCGCAGTTGTCGGCGCTGCCCACGCTCGAAGGCAAGTGGGCTGCGCACGCCGAAAGTGATTGCTATGCACGCGCGGTCAACGTGTCTGATCGGCCGAGCTTGATCATACTCATGGCTGGCTTCAGTGAGTCGAACGAAGCCACGCGCCGTGCGGATGTCTTGGCGCGCGCGGCGGGGAGTGCGCTGGAACGGATCGTGCGTTCGCGCAAGCGGGGCTGAGCCATGGGCAATGAACCAAAGAGCGCACGTGAGGCTTTCCGCGAGTTGGCGCGCGCGGAGCTCGACGGTCGCGATCCGGATACGCTAAATAGCGAGACCCCGGAAGGCATTCTGCTCCGGACTTTGTACACGTCCGAAGATTTGAGCGGGGTCGAGCACCTGGAGCGCAGCCCCGGCGAGTACCCGTTTCGGCGCGGTCCGCGCGCAACGATGTACGCCTCGCGACCCTGGACGATCCGGCAATATGCGGGCTTTTCGACGGCCGAAGAGAGCAACGCGTTTTACAAGAGAAGCCTCGCGGCGGGGCAACGCGGACTGAGCGTCGCTTTCGACCTGGCGACCCACCGCGGCTACGACAGCGATCACCCCCGTGTTGCGGGGGACGTCGGCAAGGCGGGCGTGGCGATCGACTCGGTCGAGGACATGAAGCGGCTATTCGACGGCATCCCGCTGGGCTCGACCAGCGTGTCGATGACCATGAACGGCGCGGTGCTGCCGATCCTCGCGAGCTACATCGTCACGGCGGAGGAGCAAGGCGTCGCGCCGGCCGCGCTCAGCGGCACGATTCAGAACGATATCCTCAAAGAGTTCATGGTGCGGAACACTTTCATCTATCCGCCCACACCCTCGATGCGCATCGTGGCCGACATCATCGAGTACACCAGCCGGCACATGCCGCGCTACAACTCGATTTCGATTTCGGGCTACCACATGCAGGAGGCGGGAGCGACGCTCGAGCTCGAGCTCGGCTTCACCCTCGCGGATGGACTCGAGTACATTCGGTCAGCCCTGGCGCGCGGCTTGGCCATCGACCAGTTCGCGCCGCGGCTCTCGTTTTTCTTCGCCACGGGCATGAATTTTTTCATGGAAATCGCGAAATTGCGCGCCGCGCGCGGGTTGTGGGCGGAGCTAGTGCGCGAGCACTTTTCGCCCGCCGATCCGCGCTCGCTCGAGCTTCGCACGCACTGCCAGACTTCGGGCGTCAGTCTGACCGCGCAAGATCCACTGAACAACGTGGTGCGTACCACGGTCGAAGCAATGGCATCGGTCTTGGGCGGCACGCAGAGCCTGCACACCAACGCCTACGACGAAGCCTTGGCGCTGCCGAGCGAACTGTCCGCGCGTGTCGCTCGCAACACGCAGCTGATCTTGCAACACGAGGCGGGGCTGACCAAAGTCGTCGATCCGTGGGGTGGCTCGTACTTCATGGAGGCCTTGACGCAAGAGCTGAGTGAGCGCGCGCGTGCCGTGATAGACGAGGTGGAGGGCCTGGGTGGCATGGCCCGCGCGATCGAGCAGGGGCTGCCGAAACGTCGCATCGAAGAAGCGGCGACGCGCCGCCAAGCTCGTGTGGATCGCGGCGTGGACGTGATCGTGGGCGTCAATCGCTTCCCCGCGCCCGACACGGCGCCGCTCGACGTGCGCGTCGTCGACGGTCAGGCGGTGCTGGCCGCGCAGCGCGCGCGCCTCGAGCAGCTGAAGAAGACGCGTGTCGACGGCGATGTGACCTCCGCGCTTTCGGCCTTGCGTTCGTGCGCCGAGTCAGGCGCCGGTAACCTACTCGAGGCAAGCGTGATTGCCGTCCGCGCGCGCGCCACCGTCGGCGAAATCAGCGCCACTTTGGCCGATGTCTTTGGTCGCCATGAGGGCCGGAGCCATACTGTCACTGGCGTGTACGGCAGCTACTACCAGGCAGACTCGGAGTGGGCCGCCCTGCGGGCTCGAGTCGCGACGTTCCGCGCCGGGCATGGGCGGAATCCGCGCATCCTGATCGCGAAGTTAGGCCAAGACGGCCACGATCGCGGCGCCAAGGTCGTAGCTAGCGCGCTTGCCGACTTGGGTTTCGACGTCGACATCGGCCCCATGTTTCAGACCCCCGGAGAAGTGGCGCGCCAAGCCGTCGACAACGACGTACACTTAGTCGGCATTTCGACGCAAGCCGGCGCGCACACCACCCTCTTGCCCGAACTCGTACAAGAGCTTGCCCGACTTGGCGCCGCGGACGTCCGCGTGATCTGTGGCGGGATCATTCCCAGTGTCGACGAGCCGGCGCTGCGAGCCGCAGGGATCTCGTTGATCTTTGGGCCGGCGACCAAACTACCGGAAATGGCGGCTCAGGTATTGGAATTGCTGGAGCGCCCGTGACGTCGAGCCGCGAGTTGGCGGAGGCGCTGAAGAGCGGAGATCGGCGTGCGTTGGCCAAGGCCATCACGCTCATCGAGAGCACGCGGGCTGCCGATCGCGAGGCGGCGCGGGAGTTACTCCGCGAGCTCCCCGAGCCGAGTACGGCTTCGCTGCGCATCGGGGTCACGGGAGTTCCCGGCGCGGGCAAGAGCACGTTGATCGATGCGCTCGGCCGCGCCGCGATCGACGCCGGCCGCCGCGTGGCGGTCCTGGCCGTGGATCCGACGAGCCGTCAAAGTGGCGGCAGTGTGCTGGGCGATAAGACGCGCATGTCGCGCTTGGCCGCACAGGGGGCCGCCTTCGTGCGCCCCAGCCCGACCTTGGGCGTGCTCGGTGGTACGGCCGCACGGACGCGAGAGGTCATCTCGCTGTGCGAAGCAGCAGGGTACGACGCCATTTTCGTCGAGACAGTCGGTGTCGGACAGTCGGAAGAGCACGTCGCGAGCATGGTCGATTGCGTGCTCCTCGTGCTGCTCGCAGGCGCCGGTGACGAAATCTCCGCAATGAAGCGAGGGATCTTGGAGGCCGCGGACGTCATCGCCTTCAACAAGGCGGATGGTGAACGGGCTGCTTTCGTCGAGAACGACGCGGCCGCCATGCGTGCCAGCCTGACCCTGGGTCACGAGCGCAGCGTGCCATCCGTCCGCATCGTCAGTGCACTCGAGGGTACGGGCGTCGCGGACCTTTGGACGGTGCTGGCCGATCGCCACCGGGATGCCAGCGCGTCAGGGGCGCTCCACGAGCGGCGCGCGCGACAACGCTTGGAATGGTTCGAGACGGCACTCGCAGAAACCCTGCTCGAAGTTTTTGCCCAGCGGCCGGGGGCGGAGTCTGCGCATCGCGCCGCCGCAATCAGCGTGACCGAGGGGAGCGCTTCGCCCAGCGAGGCCGCACGGCGACTGGTCGAAGGGTGGTTGCGCGAAAAGTCTGGTTAGAGCGCGCGGTCTGAGCGTGCCGAGCGATCCCCAATCGAGCGCTGACGGCTGGAAACGAAGTACTCGTCGAGCCAGTCTTCCAAGCGGTGTTCCGCAGCTTCTTCGGACAGGCCCCCGCGTTGGGCGAGAAACGCGACGAAGTCGGGCGGGGGGAAGTCGGGGGCAGGGTTGAGGTTCATGGGATGTACCGCGGGGGTGGTTGACTCAGCTTCTAGAAGCTCTGAATGAGTTACGAGCCTCTCAGTTGCTTTCTTAAGCACCTCCCGTGCCAGCCCGTGGCGATTGTGTTGATTGCCGCAGAACTGCCTTTTGTCGCAAGAGCGTCGCTGGCGCGGCGGCGAAGACATGGCGAAAACGGACATCATGTCCTCGCCGCCGCGCCACATTGGCCAATTGGGCCAAGCAGTTACTCGTGCTTCGTCAGGCGCTGGGCAGAGTCGTCGACCACTCGCGCATCGCCTGATCGCCCGGGCGGTCGACATGCACTTTGTCGTCGACCGTGGTGACCCAGCTCATCGGGATGAAGTGGTGCTCTCCGCTGTCATCCTTCGCGAGTTTGATCGCGCTTTGGCCTTCGATGTGATCGACCGTTGCGAACTGCTTGTTCTTGGAACAGACGACCGGCATGTGGGGCTTGATTGCATCGGTATTGGGCATTGTTTCGTCTCCTGGCATTCTGCCAAGCACCGCCCGTGCCAGCGCCACAGCGCAACGCGCGTTGTGGCCTTTTTTGCCTCGCTGCGCTCAGCGACCGAGGGCCTCGAACGCGCCGATCACCTCCGGTGGTGCTTGTACGAGTTCGATCAGCACGCCTTCACCGGAGCGGGGTGCGTCACGGCTAGGTTTGGGATGAATGAAGCACACGTCGTGTCCGCCGGCTCCCTTGCGGATGCCGCCTGGCGTGAATCGCACCCCTCGCGCGGTCAGCCAGCGGTGTGCTGCGGGCAAATCGTCAACCCACAAACCGAGATGATTCAGGGCGGGTTCGTGCACCTTCGGTTTGGCGTCGGGGTCTAGCGGTTGCATCAAGTCGAGCTCGACGCGGGCTGGCCCTACGCCCAGCTCCAAGATCGACTCACTGACGTTTTCGGTCGCGCTTTCGAACTGTCCGCGGACCTCGAGGCCGAGCAGCCCCGACCATAGTTCGAGCAGTGGTTCGGTGCTGAGCGCGCCGATCGCGATTTGTTGAACACCGAGGATGCGAAACGGGCGTGCGGTCACGACGCCCCCACTCACGGGAAGCGCGCCTGCACGCCGAGTTGAAGCTCGAGCTGCGTGTGAATCGCCCGAAATATGCCCGTGGTCAGCCCCGCATTGGCGAACAAGCCCAAGTACTGGGCAAGGTCGAGCTGCGGCCCTGCCGCCAGGTGGATGAGCAGGTCTCCCTTGTATTGCGGGTTGTAGCCGGGACGACTGACTTTACCCGCGCTGCCCTCGAACTCGTAGGCCAACGCTGGCTCGATGTAGATCTTGAAGGCGGAGTCGCTCATCGTGTAGATGCGCGCGCCGGCGCCGACCACCTTGAGGGGGGCAGTGTCCGTCTGAGTTTCTCCCGCGAGGCCGAGACGCACGAATACGTAGGGTTCGACGAAATCGAGCGGAGCAAAGCTTGCCGCGAAGTCGAGCGCTAGGGGAGCCCCATGGCCGCAGAACTTCTGCTGGTCCTTGGGCGGCTTGTTCGCGTCGTACGTGCCGCACAGCGGCGACTGATCGTAGCGAAAGATCATGTTGTAGCCGGCGACCAAACCGGCGCGCAGCCCGAACTGATTGCGATGCCCAAAGCCGTCTTTGTCCGCAGCTCGCGCGCTCGGCGCAAGGGCGCTGAAGAACACCAAGAAAAACCAGAAAATTGCCGCTTTCAAGAGCGCGACGATAAACGATTCGTCGGCCGCTCGCTATCGGGCTCGCGCCACGCCGTGACTAGCGCTTCGGGCTACGGGAGGTCGCGGTCGTTGTACCGTTGTTGGTCCACTCACGCTCACTGCCGAGGGCGGCCCACCTGACCGAGACCGAGCCGGCGCTGGTGGCGAGTGCGGCTTTCCCATCTGCGCCGAACGCGCTCGGCGCAGGTAGCGCGAGCGCCGCTTCGGCTCGCAGCTTGGCCAAATCAGCGGAATCGATGATTAACGCCAAAATCCCCAACCCGGCCAACATGGGCACGATGCCGCTCGGAATGTAGGGCGCGATGATTGCACGCACCGTGTCGTTCAGTTCGGGGGCGCGCCGCGCGAACCAGCGCACGTCGTCGAGCGATTCGAGCACGAGCACGCTCGGCGAGGTGGGTTTGCCTCGCTTGGAGACGACCGGCAAGCTCTGCGCTTCCGTAAACGGATGCGCCCGGGGTGCCTCGACGGCGGTCTGTTTCTGACCCTCCGCTTCCTTCGATTTGCTCTTTGCCTTGCGCACGATCAGCACGTCGTCCGTAGGCAAGGTGCGCGGTACGGTGACCCGCACTGGTCGCTTGAACGAACGAGGATCGCCGACGGTGCCCGTTGCCACCGAGAATGCCAGTGTCTCGGCCGAGGCGACCACGAAGCGCTGGGCACTTTCGGGAAAGCTCGGCTCCGGATCGAACGTACGAAGCGAGACTCCGCCATCATTCGGCGGGGGGTACAGCTCTCCCGTGACGAGCCGGGGGTCGGGCTCGAGCAAACGGGCGCCCGTAGCGACGAGATCGACCAAAGCGCCCGACTGAGCGAGCACTTCGAGCGCTTGGCGCGAGGGAGGCGCGACCAATAGGTCCAACTTTGGGGGGACGCGTTTGCTCTTGAGCAACGCCGCAGCCGCCAACAGATCGCGCAGGGAGGCTCCCGAGTCCCCACCCAGGATCACTTGGCTCACGGGCTTGCCGGCGATCTCGCGCACGGGCTTCACCACTCCGTCTTCGTCGAGCACGAGTGGGTCGACCGCGGACAGATCGACGCTGATCACGTCGTCACAGGGCGCGCCCGGATCGGGCAATAGTCCGCGGTGCGCTTTCGACCGACGTTGATCGCGCAGGTAAACTTCCGTCTTCTCGTCGCTCACGAAAACGGCGGCGGAGGCGCCTAGCAGCGGCGCCAGTGCCGCCAACACCGCGCGATCCGAGACCGACAGCAAGCGCGCGCTCGGCCCGGCAAATTCGATCACGACCGGCGCTTGGTACTCGACATCGACACGACGAATCGCATCGCCGAGCCCGCGCCGCATCAGCTCCAAGCCGACGTCACGCACGCACACGAACGGACGCACGCGACCCGAGAGCAGCACTTGCACGCTGCGCGGTGGCCGGACGAGCACGCTGCCCGTGACCAACGCCTCGGCCAACTGCGAGGGCGGCACGACCAACGTGAGCATGCCCGCGCCGCCGACCGAAGCCAGACGCGGTTCGTCGGTGAGGGCGAGACGCGCGGGGCTGCCGAAGCGCTCGAGGTGGACGGCGGCGGGGAAGCCGATGCCGGGGCGCGCGATCAACATGCCCAAGTTCAGCGCGTCCTTGAGACCACGCAGACTCAAGCCGGGTGATGTGTCCGACAGCGCCGTCACGCAGCGCGTGTCGTACGCAATCGCGACTTCGACCGCGCACTTCTTCGCGCCCACAAGCACCGGTTCGGCGAGTGTGCGATCGGGTTCTCTCGCTAGGACGACTTGGTCGACCTTCACCCGAACGAGATCGCCGTTCAGATTCGGATCATCCGCGCGCCCGGCGAGGATTTTCTGGGTCATGGTGCGGGGCGGATCCCCCGCTCGCGCACGCATCGGAGTGGCGTGGAAAGTAGCCGCTGCCCCCAAGCAGGGTCAAGGCTGGCGATACGGCGCCCCGCCTGGACGGCGATCACCCGGCTTTATCGCGGCCGCAAGTCGGGTCTGTCGCGCAACTCCGGCGTCGTCCGGGCGCTCAGCGCAGCCGGCCGGGTGGCCAATATGAATTGCTTCGTTTTTTTCTGACCGAGGTCCCCGCGCGCGTTTTGAAAATTCACCTGCGCGGGAGTTTCGGGCTAACCTGGGCCTATGTTCAAAGAGGCGTTGCAGGGGGTCGTCGAAGGTACGGATGGCGGCATCGCCGGCCTACTCATGGATTTCGAAGGCATCCCCTTGGAGAGCTACACGAAGGCGGACGCCACGGTCGACATCGAGACGGTGGGCGCCGAAGTGAGCGTGGTGGTGAAGGGCATTCAACGCGCCACCGAAATGCTCGACGCCGGCGCGACACGCGAGGTGTCGTTCAAGAGCGACAAAATGATTACGCTCATCCGCGTGGTCAACGAGGGCTACTTCGTCGCGCTCACGCTGTCGCCGGACGCGAACCTCGGCAAGGGCCGCTACTTGCTCCGCCTGCTGGCTCCCAAGCTCGCCGAAGAACTCGCGGCCTGAGGTGGCAGAGGCCAAACGAAAGTCCCGCGGGGGCACACTCTCGGTGGTTCCCGACGGCGCGCCGAAACCGCGCGTGCGTGGGGCCGTGCGCGTGTTGGTGCTCAGCGGGCCGAATCTCGATCGCTTGGGCAAGCGCGAGCCCGAGATCTACGGAAAGGCGACGCTGGCAGAGATTCACGATCAGATTGCGGCGGCCGCCGCGCTGCGCAAGGCGGTCGTGGACTGTCGCCAGAGCAACCACGAAGGCGCGTTGATCGACTGGATCGGCATGGCAGCCGAGGACGGCTTCTCCGGGCTCTTGCTCAACCCGGGCGCGCTGACGCACTCCTCGTACGCACTGTACGACGCGCTGAAGGGCTCGAGCTTGCCGGCGATCGAGGTACACCTTTCGAATCCGGACGCGCGTGAGGCGTTCCGCAAGACATCGCTCGTCGCTCCCGCGTGCGTGGGTCGCGTCGCAGGTTTCGGTGGCGCCTCCTACACCCTGGCCCTGACCGGCCTCTTGGATCGCCTGCAGGGTTAACGCAGGCCGCCTCGCGCTGATGTCGCAACGCGTCGAAACCGCGCACAATATTTCGCGGCCGGGCGAAACCGGCGCCTGCTGAACGAGCGAGTTGTCAGGCGCGATGCGTGTGAGTAACTTGCCGCTCCCCTCGAGCGCCCAGGACCTCTGGCGCGCCACGGCCCGCTCCGCGTGGCCCATCGGTACAGGAAATTCACACCATGCAGCTTCCGCTTGATCAACTCCAGAGCCTGCTCAAAACGCTCGAAGAGGGCGGCGCGTCCGAGTTCGAATACGAAGACGACAAGGTCCGTTTGAAGGTCGCCATGTTGCGCGGTCAAGCGCCGCTCGTCAGCAGCGTGGCGGTAGCTCCGTCGGCTGCAGTCGCGGCCGCCCCCGCCGCCGCACGCGTCGATGTCGCCGACCCGAACGTGGTTTTCGTGACTTCGCCGTTCGTCGGCACCTTTTACAAGGCGCCCTCGCCCGAAGCCGAGTCCTTCGTGTCGGTCAACGGCTCGGTGAAGAAGGGCCAAACTCTTTGCATCATCGAGGCCATGAAGCTGATGAACGAGATAGAGGCCGAGTTCTCCGGCACGGTGCTGGAAGTGCTCGTCGAGAGCGGCAAGAGCGTCGAGTTCGGCCAGAAGCTCTTCAAGATCAAGAAGAGCTGAGCCTCAGTCATCAACCATGTTTCGAAAAGTACTGATCGCAAATCGCGGTGAGATAGCCATCCGCGTGATTCGCGCTTGTCGCGAACTGGGCGTTGCTACCGTTGCCGTACACTCCGAGGCCGATGCTCACGCTCTGCACGTGCGCTTCGCCGACGAAGCGGTGTGTATCGGCCCGGCCTCGGCCTCCCTCAGCTATCTGAACATTCCCGCCATCATCAGCGCCGCGGAAATAACCGCCGCCGACGCGATCCACCCGGGCTATGGCTTTCTTTCGGAGAGCACGAAGTTCGCTCAGGTCGTCGAGCGCTGCGGGCTCAACTTCATCGGTCCGACGTCGGAGGCGATGGCGCAGTGGGGCGACAAATTGCGCGCGCGCGAGGCCGCGCAGCGCTTCGGGCTGCCGCTCTTGCCCGGTAGCGTGGCGCTGACCAGCTTCGAACACGCCGAATCGGAGGCTGCACGCGTCGGCTTTCCGGTGATGATCAAGGCGCGCGGCGGCGGCGGCGGGCGTGGCATGCGCATCGTGCGCTCGCACTCGGAAGTTCGTCGCGCTTTCGAATCGGCCACCGCCGAGGCGATGAGCGCGTTCAAGAACCCGGAACTCTACCTCGAGCGTTTCGTCGAGCGTCCGCGGCACATCGAGTTTCAGGCCTTGGCCGACAAACACGGCCAGGTTTGGACATTGGGCGAGCGCGAATGCTCGCTCCAGCGCAAGAACCAAAAGCTGGTCGAAGAGTCGCCCAGCCCGTCCATGACGGACGAGCTTCGCGCCCGCATGGGCGAGGTGATCCGCCGCGCAATCTTGGAGACGGGCTACACGTCACTCGGGACGCTCGAGTTCTTGATGGACGAGGACCGCTCGCTCTACTTCATGGAAATGAACACGCGCGTTCAGGTCGAGCACCCAGTCACCGAGATGGTCACCGGTGTCGACTTGGTCGTCGAACAGATTCGCGCCGCGGCCGGAGAGAAGCTGACATTGCCGGACACGAGCATGTGGAAGCTACGCGGTCATGCCATCGAATGTCGCATCATGGCCGAAGATCCGCGCACGTTCGCGCCCTGGCCGGGCACGATCACCGAGTACCACCCGCCCGGCGGCACCGGCGTGCGGGTAGATTCTGGCGTTTTCGGCGGTTGGACCGTGCCGCCGCACTACGACTCACTCTTGTCCAAAGTGATCGTGCACGCGCCGACTCGCGAGCAAGCATTGGTGCGCATGCTGGGCGCTCTCGACGAATACATCATCGGCGGCATTCGCACGAACATCGACCTGCACAAGCAGCTCTTGCGTTTGCCGGAAGTGATGGAGGGCCGCATGACCACGCGCACCGTCGAGAACTTCATGGCCGAACGCGCGAAGGCGAACTGAGTCCGGAGGCGTGAGGGGCGATCTCAATCCGGCATCGCACCTCGCGTCACGCTGAGTTGTCGGCCATTGGCGGCGCCCAGATTTCACCGCCAAAACGCCAAAAGAGGCGGCTTCAAAACGCCCAGAGCGACGGGCCTCTCCACAGCACGCTCGAAAGATTTGGGGTTTAACTCGGCTCGTCACAGCTGCAAAATCTTGACGATGCAGTGCGACATCGCGCGCGTCCAATGTCTCGTCCATCGCTCGCTCGCTCGCTCGCTCGCTCGCTCGCTCGTCGACCCGCGAAGTATCCGCGAAGCGGTGCGACGCCGAACGCGAACCCCAATCCTTTCT
>Ga0247740_1000892_pt1 | contig 13336 bp, 13 predicted proteins | sample UWRJL148409B2_FD_180942 | JGI IMG/M metagenome (GOLD analysis project Ga0247740, IMG submission 180942) | Plant litter microbial communities from Arlington Agricultural Research Station in Wisconsin, United States - UWRJ-L148-409B-2 | ecosystem: Environmental > Terrestrial > Plant litter >...
ATGGCTCGGATATCTTCTCTCCAGACACCGTTTCCAGCAGTGCAGTGCTGAGTCCGGCGTCGTTGATGACAGAATAGCTGGTAGGCTCGTTGTGGATGAATGTAGTCAGAATGTTGACGGCCATACTCCAGACAGTAGAACCGTAGACGCCTGCGTTGGAGAGAACGGTCTCAAGTCCTTGCTGGAGGGGAATCGAGTCGATCAGATTCCGCATCTGCCGGTCAAAATTGCCTCCTCCCGAGTGAGACATCATGTGGTTCATAAACTTGAAGAGCCAACGGAGAGTCTGCTGATGGTAGAAGGGAATTCGGTAGTCGGTGTGCTGTGTCTTGTACTCCGTCGGTATTCCCTTGCCTTCCTCAGCAAGCTTCTGAGACGTGCTCACTTCATAGAAAACCAGTTCAGCAATGATCTCCAATCCCTTGGCATCGACCAACGCCTGGAATGCTTCGCGTAGGTTATACACAAAGGTATCTAGGAAGTTGAGAATCTTTGGGTGATTGCGCTCGGCCTTGTTGGTCCGGAGCTTGAGAACGTCTACCAAGATCTCCAACAGGCCAGCAGAAACCATGCCGTCGCCGGTGCGTGCTTGAGAGGTGGGCAACGTGTTGAGAAGAGAAAACAGCGCTTCCCGCCACTCATCGTGTTCAGAGTTGCCCTCCGGGTCATCTTCCACTGCCAGCTCTGCGACCAACTTCCGGACAATGTAGAACAAGACTCCGTGATTAACATTAACACTCAACGAAGTGCAGATGTCTGCAGATTTAGTCTTGTGCTTAGCGAGAGCCTCGAGAGCGTTCAAGGCGTACGTCTGCAGCTCTATAGAAACAGGCTCCTGGCCACTGCTAGGTGGATGGACAAGCTCTGAAAGCTGATAGGCCCACTGCAAACGGCGCGGCTCATCTGCGTCTTGCTGGCCGAGCCGCGCGTGGAAGTCCTTCTCGCCATACACATACGCAAGATTGGCTACGGAGAGCATACGAATGGCGATAGCATCTTCGCGACCAATTGTCCCTGCGACTACAATCTTCGCTATCCGCAGCTTGTGTAGTAGTTCATAGTGGCAGCTCTCAGGAAGCTCTGCAAGGCCTTGTGTCAACAGTTCGTGAATGTCGGATCTGGACAACGTGTCGGCGGACAGCTCGAACGATTTTGCGCCAGTTGGCCGGCTTGCTCCAGGATCGCCAGGTGTAAAAGCGGGCGTGAAGGCAGGCGTGACCGGGGATTCCGCCGAGCTAGCCACCTGTGGCGGGCGCGGGGTCTGCTGTATTCCGAGGTTGGAGGTCCGCCGCACTGGTGTAGGGGTAGCGGGAGCATCCGTGGATGTTGGCTTGGTGCTCTCTTCAGTGGTAGATGGCGATTCATAGTACGAGATGGCTACGCCACCAAATTCCTGTTGAAGTGTCGACTCTGGCAGTGCGAACAAGCCAACCATGTCCGCGGCATTGACCCGATCGGTCTCACTGCGCCGGTCTCCCGAGGCCTTATCCTTATCCTTGCCCTTGCCTGCCGGTGTGGCGAATATCGGCGCGGCGGTCGAGGGACCCTTTGCAAAGGCGCCAGCCAAACGCAGCATTTTCTCGAGATTGATGTTGTAGTGACTAGCCAACAGAGTCGGGTGTAGTGTCGCCGGGGCGAGTCGCAGACGGGCGGCATGGTAGCGTTGAGACAGGCGGAGCGTCAGGCGGAGAGTAGCCTTTAGCAACGGGATGGACGTGGTGTTGAGCAGCTTGTCGAGCTGCCCACTGCTAGAGTACAAGCTCCGGTTGCCGCAATTCTCCAGCAGCACGCGCGTGAAGCTCAGGATCTGTTCGATGAGTATCCGGTCGCCGTCCTCCGCAATGTGCAGCTTGTCCAGGATGTCAGCCGTCGCAGGCTCCGGCGTGCTTTCCTCATCCGCATCGCCCTTGAGCAGTAACCGCCGCTGGAACGGCTGCGTCTGCGGTCCGTCGACCAGTCCATATTCCTGGACAAACAGCTCTAGTATGCAGTCGAAACGATTGAGCACGGGAATCCAGTGGTATGTGTCTCCGCGAGGGAACGGCCATAGTTTCGGAAACGATGCGAGATGGGCGGGTATCTGGTAAAGTGGTATCGATTCGGTGGCTTTGACAAAGTCTGCTATCATCGGAGACTGGAGAGGTTAGTACCGGGGCCAGAGATGGAGGTTGGCTAATACTCACCAGGGTAGACTCATGTCTCGATGTAGCCTGCTTCTTAATCTTCATGGCTCCTCCGGGCGCTCCGAGGGCGAGCTCCCCACATGTAAGATCCCTTCAGTGTATCCGTATCCTAGTCCAGCGGGGTTCGTGATTGGGGCGGGGTAGGTGATGCCTTCAGTTCGGCAAAAGCTGGCTAGCCGCGCAAAGTTGAGTACTCTACGAGGATGGCGCGGTTGTGGGGTTTCGATTGCGTCGATGGACGGCGGAGCGTTTGCAGAGCTTCGATGCTGTGGGTTAGATGGTAATGGGGGGGTGAAGGCAGGGCGACAGGTGCAGAAATGGTGCGGGTCGCAGTTTTGGAAGGCGTTGGGCAGTACGACCTCGCAAAGCAGTCACGGTGCAGGCGTGAAACTTACGATTTGGACAGTGGGTCTGTGGCGGCGAAAGAGATGGCCACAAACACAGGTCGACAGCCTCTGTAGAAACTGTTGTGGGGGGGCGAGAGGTGTTGTTGATGAGGTTGGAGCTTCGAGCTGTTTCCGCGTTGTACTTTCCTCCAGAGGTGACGCCGGTGAGGGTCCGTGCCACGCCGCTTAAGTAAACGCGCCAGCCTTGCGAAGGCAAAGCGTCACCATCGCAGGGCCGCTGAAGGCTCTGGTGAACAACTGACTGCTTCTGCACGCAGCCTCCGATCCGACATCATGCTCACACGTACGTTACTGCTGTATGTCGATCGGCTCGGCACGATCCACGATGACGGAACGCACATGTTATCAAGTCTTGTCAATGAAGCCTCGAACTAGGATTATGGAACATATATGCAGCGTACAGTCCCTCGACACAACCTTGGATACACTCTACAAGCGAAGGGTATAAACAGGCACCGGCCCAGTACTGTACCCATCCGAATTCACGTAGTTGTAGTTGAGCACCATCTCAGCTGCCAGCGCATTCTCGAAGCGGGCCTCCTCCCTCACTTCGATGGACAGTGTTGAACTTTGAACGACAGGACGCGCAAAGGTATCGATATATCCTGCTGGTATCGCCAGGGAACTAAAGACACCCATCGTGCCGATATCGGTGCTTCGAGCAGCTTCTCAAGTAGAAGTCGCCAGGTACACTAGGCGACGTCCGGTGAAGCAGCCTAAGTTGTCCAACCATCTGTACCACTTGCAGACTCAGGGGTCTCCTTGCCATCCACCAATCGCACTGTTTCTTCCAGCACCAGTAGGTCACGCTCAATCATCTCGGCCCAATTCTGGATATCTCCAATCTCGTTCAGCTTCTTCGTGCTGGTGTCGGCCAGCTTTTGCCACTGTGCGCTCTGTTTCGCGAGAGCAGCTGTCTGCTTGGCCAGCTCCTTCTCTTGCTTCTCGATCGCGTCCGAGTTTGCGTGGAGGTCTCTCGCCCGTGTTCGCATCTCGTTGTCGACTGAGCTGCCGACGGCGGCGAGTGAGGCTGCCACTGCGGCGCGAGCCTCGGCGGTCCGCTGTGCTGACTCCGGATCCGTAGACATTGTGTGAAACTTTTGACAGGGCGATTTGAGGCTCAGAGTATGTGCTTCTGTGCTTGCAGGCGAGAGTGGTAGGGAAGTATTAGAGGTGGCGCGCTTGCGAGGCGAACGACCAGTTATAGTGTGCTGCAGGATGCATGCAGGCATGACCGATCTTCCTGCTGACTCCGGCAAAGACAAGCTTTGTGCACTCCGTCTTCGAAGGTAAGCAAGCGGCGCGTCCAGCCGTTAGCAGGTTCTGATGCATGATGGTGTACGGAAGGCTGGTCTGAGTGGCTCAAATGGGCCACCTACATGAGACACAAGATATGCCGGTCAAGACTATTGGGGCTGCCCATCTGTTGTAATCTGCAGCTCTTCGGGCCGCAGTCAGACACATGTGCAAGATACGGTGGACATGCAAGCTCATAGAAGTACCCTCTGTTATCTGGTTGTTAGCCTGAGTGAGCAAAGCTGCCCACACGTGTAGTCGATCAATGCCCAGCCTATGTGGGACCAAACATGTATAGATATAGGCTGTCTCAACAGTGGAGTCTGATTTGGATAGGGTTAGGACGACATCTTCACGATGCAAATGGTCGAATGACGGAGGCGGGGTGGATCACGTGGTGTGCGCCTCTCGCAAGCTTGGACGGCTTCCCTCCACAATCACCACATCCTTTTCCTACTGGCGTCCAGCCTTATCGCTCGCTATGAGAATACACATTGCAAGGTCTAGCTGCACTCACGCCCGAGGTCTTTTTGGTTCTTACCAGTGGCTTACGCTTACTCACTTTCGTGCATTTAGGTGGTCCTCGAGTCCCAAGCTTGACTACAATTCCATTATGCTGTACTATTCGTTCCATATTCGCTCCATGTAGGTGGGCAATATCTGGAATTTATGGTGTTGTGCAGCCCTCACTGAACGGTTCGGAAGAACTCAAGCATAAGGATGTCAAGTTGACTCTTCCACGTTATGAGATCGATAGGGGCTATTATAAGAGGTTGATCAAGCGTCTATTTCCGTGGATCGAAGGGGTCACAGTGGACGGCTGCAGCTGCAAGCTGGGATAAGTGGATCGATTAAATGATGTCGAAGGGTTATTCTAGCCGAGGCTAAGACCCCATGGCGCTATCTGGCAACTACGATACCAGCCCACCCATCTCGTCACATACATCCTTATTCCACTGCATCACCGTGGCTTTGGTCCTCGTTGCTGCTATATGCACCTTTCTACAAAGCGATCTTCGTTTATAGCTTGTTCCAGACCGCGCAGCCACCCTTAGGCAAGACTCGGTTCAGCACACTATGAGTAGATTGCCCCTACTTTGGTAACCGCACCGGAGAAACTATGACGCTCTTTAAGACCCTATTGCGCCTAAATCGACACGGAAGCCATTCTCCTGACCGAATTTGAATCTCATGGTCTCGTCTGGGATTAAGCATTAAGCCCAGCTTTGAAATAGAGAGCGCAAATCGTAGTAGCCACGACGATATGTGACGAAGAGCGTATTCGCGACGAAGGCGGAGCTTGCTTTCACAGACATCTGTGCACTTGTCATGCGAGACGCCACAATTGACTCGCCCAATTCAAGATGCATATAGTACTGTACGTACCAACGAAGGCACGACGCAACGCGTTGCATGTAGGAGCCGTAATCCGGGGTACGTCTTGGAGCCGAGCTTCCAGAAGCCTTCCCCACACGAGGTCATTACAACACTCGCTCGTTAAGTTCTTGGCCTCTATCAAACCTTGCGAGCTAGGGACACGTTCATTATTCAGGCTCCACTACAATCGATCTAGGACGGAGGAATGTGCTCCGTCTAGTTGGACAACAGGTCAGGCAAGTACATCTATAAAGAATGGTTCGGTTCCTATGAGATCTCTATCGTGGAAACAGCAAGTCGGTCAACATGAAGCTTTCCGCTATATACTCGGTACTGGCTGTAGCGGCAGCATTGCCGGCAACCCCAAATGTCGTTCCCCGAGCTTCGGTGTCCAAAGTCGACGGCACCAAGTTCAATATTGATGGCGTGACCAAGTGTAAGCTACCAACCCTTCTTCTCTCGTCCTCAAGAACTGATGAACGTTGCAGACTACGCCGGTACCAACAGCTACTGGATGCCCTTCCTAACCAACGACAACGATGTCGACACAATCATGTCTCACCTCCGCACCTCCGGCCAAAAGATCCTCCGCATCTGGGGCTTCAACGACGTCAAGACCGTCCCCGGAAGTGGTACCGTATATTTCCAATCCTTCTCCGGCTCCACGGCGACCATCAACACGGGCTCAAACGGTCTGCAGCGCCTCGATGCCGTCGTCAAAGCCGCCGAGAAACATGGCATCAAGCTAATCATCAACTTTGTGAACAATTGGACCGACTACGGCGGCATGGCGGCCTATTTCTCTGCATGCAGCGTCAGCAACAATGCTGGATGGTATCAGTCCACGAAATGCCAGTCACTCTACCAGGCATATATCAAAGCCGTCATCGCTCGTTACCGCAGCTCCACTGCCGTCTTCGCGTGGGAACTCGCCAACGAGCCCCGCTGCAATGGTTGTCAGACCTCCGTCCTCACATCCTGGATCCGCAAGACATCCGACTACATTCGCTCTCTGGACAGCGACCACATGATCACAGTCGGCGACGAAGGCTTCGGCCTCGCAGGCGATACAACGTACCCGTACGGCTACAGCGAAGGCATCGACTGGGCAGCCAACCTCGCAGTTCCCAACATCTCCTTCGGGACATTCCATCTCTACACTGAGGCGTGGGGCGTCGCAGCAAACAAGACGTTTGGACAGTCGTGGGTCGCTGCGCACGCGGCTGTGTGTAAGAAACTGAACAAGCCGTGCTTGTTTGAGGAGTACGGGGTTACAAATAAGGCGGAGCATTGTTCTGTTGAGAGTGCGTGGCAGAAGGCGAGTTTGGGGTTGAAGGAGGAGGGAATGGCGGGTGACTTGTTTTGGCAGTTGGGTGACAAGGTGGGAAGTACGGGGCAGCTGACACATGATGACGGGCATACTATTTATTATGGGAGTGAGGATTGGAAGTGTCTTGTAGATCAGCATGTTAAGAACATTGGGTAGAGAGAAGAACGGACGGTCATTGTGGTAATTAGAGCAACGAACAGTTACCGCGCGCGTGCATCACGTCTAGCCCTGTTTCCGAATTGGCCGCGATGCCAGAACACCACACGAGAATCGTGCTCTGATACCTCATCAAGCACCAAGTTTTGACGCGTCTGCGACTTCATAGAACACACTGTCTCTGAGCATAAAACTCTTTGCGAGACTGTGCCTCCGTCCCGCTCCCGTGTTGTCGTCATAGGGTTACAATTGCACCGTCACAGACCATCTATCGTCTCATCGCAACCACCTTCCCGTGTCAGTGCAAACGAAGAGGCTCAATTCTGAAACTCGACGCTTTAACATGGCCTCTTACGATAGCCGCCGAGGTGCGCAGATACGGGCAGCCACACCCGCGATGGCGATGTTACGGCTGACAAGGCGGGCCGCAAATCTCACAGCAGATCTCACGCGAAGCCACCTGAGCTGCGACCACGGCAAGCAATTGCGCGTATGACGCAACAGCTGAGTTCTATCTCATCTGAAGCGTCTTGGGACGTTCTCTGCCACGTGGGACATGGAGAGCCGAAGGTGTTCTGGCTCGCAGCGGGGTTGGGGGCCGAAGTGCTACGCCACGCGCTGTGCCCCGGGCTGCAAGCCAGAGGAGTAGCACACTGCAAAGGCAGGCAAACGACGGTCGAGGCTGTGAGCCTTAGTTTTCAGGGCGTTACATGACATCCTGCCTTGTACCTACATCACTCACTCACTCACTCACTCACTCCTGCTCAACCCTCTTTGCGTGGGCTGACATATTTTTGCTTTCGTCTGCACCTCTTGTTGCAGGGAGAGCTGCATCTCGTCGCGTCGCACAGCTGGGACGCCAGCGAACACGAGAACGACACCGTCATACTCTTACAGGCCGCCGGCTGAAACCTCAGGCAGCGAGGGCCATTGCTAGCCCTACGGGTCATAATGGCCGACCGCCGCCCACTCATTAACGAGTCCCCGGACCTTGATACGACGAATAACACGCCCGCACTGCCGTCGCTCGGCTTCTCCTCCAGCTCACACGCGCTGGGATTCAGCCCGGTTTCGCAAGCCTCTCCATCGAGCCCGCCGTATGCGCGACCCGGATACACACGTGTGCAGAGCGATGCGACGGTCGTTGGTCGCAATACGCCGTCGACGGTGTTGGAGGAAGATGGGGATGATATCGCAGACAGTCTGAGGCGGTACCCGACAAGTGGGCTAGGCATTGCCAGCCCCACGTCGCCCCCGGGAAGACGCGTGTCTATACAAACCATACCGAGACGACCTGTACTGGCCACTGGGCCGAGAAGCCCTCCGGTGAGGAGCCCAGCCACGCTGTCTCCTCCTGGGACTGGCAATCCACTGATGGGTGGATTTCCGCGCGGTTCCGCCGACAGCACCCCGGATCTCACGCGCGGGAGGTATAGTCCTGATGGTGCGTCATACGATGACTACAGGCCGGGCATCTTGAAGAACCACAAGAGCAGCGCCAGTCTTGACAACGATTACCGGCAGTACCTGCATTCCTCGGATACGGACAGGCTGCGCAGGGGTGCGCCGTCCATCAGATCGGCCTATGAGTCGGCGTTTCGCCCAACGCACGAGTGCCCGACAACCAGAGACTTTTACCAGTCGCGATTCACCTGGGTCTCGATTGCCATTGTCATCATCACCCTGTTCTCCACCGTCTTCTCCGGCATCTTTCTTGGCCTAGCGTTGAGAGCTCCCAGATACGGCCACTATATCACTAGCAATGGACCGCTGAAGCCCGCCGATGCCATACTCCTCACCTCGGTGTTCGCGAAATTAATTGAACTATCGTTCGTTACATCCTTTGTTGCCTTTCTCGGACAAGTGCTCAGCCGGAGGGCCTTCATGAAAGAACAAGGCCGAGGCGTTACCCTGTCTGAGCTGAGCATGTGGAGATGGGTAGTCCAGCCGGGCACGTTAATCACACACTTCGAAACGGCGAGGTATGCAGGCTTGTCGATCTTGGGTCTACTGAGTTTGCTAAGCGCGATCGTGGCTACTCTGTATACCTCTGCCGCGACTGCACTGGTGCAACCGATGTTGAAAAGCGGTCATTGGGATGAACAGGTCATGATGGGTAACGTGAAGACGGAGTTTGCCAACGTCAACTACATCAAACAAAACTGCGATTCGCCCATTACTGAGACTATGGATGCTAAAGAGGGGGGAAACACTTGTCTGCAAATTGAGCACGCCGGCCAAGCTTACCACAACTACCAGCGATATCTGTCCATATGGAAGCAAGAGTCCAGATATGGCAATGGCACGGCGGATCAAAACAGGCGGCCTCAAGGCTTTGGACTTCTGTACGAGAACACCACCGTCACAGCGCAATGGATCAACGTCATCGACACGAAAGAGGAGTCCAAGATTAACGGACGCGCAGTCAACAAAGTTGCCCTCGCGATGCCACACGCCGGTGTGTTTGGAGCTGCGCGAGACCAAAGGAACGGCCTTTTACAGCCTGAAGAACTCAGCTCCGAAGGAACGTACAGTGTTCGGGCGAGCGTCCCAAGTCCTGTACTTAATGTTCTATGCGTCAACATGAACAGAACAGAGCTAGAACCAATTGTCTACGACTCGTGGCCCCACAGCGAGATAGTTAACATCAGCAACTGGAACATCTTGCAAAACAATGCGACCACCACGAACGAAACAGTCGTCGACAAGATTTTCGGTTGGACGAAGAAAGAGAATGCTACGGGTGCAGATTATCCGCCTGTATTTTCTAGATTCCCAGCACCATTTAACACTGTCATGAACCACACCAGCCGAGCATGGGGCAGAGACTCTATCTACTTACTAGGAGCCGGGGGTCTCATGGACAACGGCGTCGACAACAACTCAACATATGCCCTTTGCAGGATGCATGTCACGTTGACTGCGAAATGTACCACGCAATACAATGCTACTGGTTCCGGGGGTACTATGGAAGCTCTCTGCGAGGATCGAGACGAGAACATGTCCTTTAAACACAGCAATTCTTCCGCGTCCGAAGGGCTGAACGTAATTAATTGGAGGGATGTAGGCTTCGACTGGTCTAACAGCATGTCTCTCAACACAGGGATCATGGACGCGGATGCGAGCAACTCTCGGCTGCTGACGCAGCTCATTCTACACGACGACGACAAGGGAGACATCGATCTAAACCCGACACTCCCTAGTCCCGCCGAAGCCCTTGCAGTCATGTCGGGTTGCACATTGCTGATGAGCGCACTCGAAGCACCGTACGTTATGGACTGGGTACGTATCCATCTTTACTGCATCGAAACGTCTCACTAACTCTAAACAGAACTTTACTCACCCCCTCCTCGACGACTTCCAAACCCAATACTTCAACGCCTCCGTGACCGCCCAACAATACGCCTCCGGCGGCGTCGACTCCCACTCCAAAGGCTGGATGGTCATCCTCTTCCTCGTCTTCCTCATGAACATCGGTGTCCTGGTCTACTTCCTCTTCCACAAAGGCCTCGTCACCGACTTTAGCGAGCCGCCCAACCTGTTCGCTCTCGCCGTCAACTCGCCCCCTTCGCAACTTCTCGCGGGTTCTTGTGGCGGTGGGCCAGAGGGCAAGCATTACACGGTGAATTGGTTCGTCAACGCAGAAGGCGATCATCTGTACATGGAGCCTGGCCAGAAGCCTATGGAGCATTCTCACCCAGATCATGGCCATCCGCACACGCACGCCCACGGAGACGCACCACATGTCCATGTTCATCCGCCATCTATTGAAAAGGGTAAGAAAGGCGCAGGCTTCTTCAGCGGTATCGCGCAGAGTATCGACGGTTTGAGAGCGCGGGGATTGGCTTTTGGCAAGAAGCAGGATCGCGGGCGCATGCGGCCTATTAGTGTGGTGGATACGGAATTCGAGATGGATGATGCGAATTCCAAAACCCAGCGGCAGTATGATAAGCTGTCGAAGCGGACGAGTATGCTGTAATGACTTGAGATGGAGGCTCTGTAGTTAGTGTTTAATGCTTTAATGGCGATGTCGTGTTCTGTTTACAATCCCACCAGTATTTGCTAAGCTGTTCATACATCCCCGACCACATCCTCTCGACTTCGCTTCTTGACTATCAAGTCCCCCTCTCCAACCCTCCAATCTCCCCCTCCATCCGCCCAATCTCCTCCCCAAGCCACTCCTTCCGCTTAGCCAAATCCCTCATCCCCTTCTCCCCCGCCTTCCCATACAACTCCAATGCGCGCCTAGCCAGACCCTCGCGATCTCTCAACCGCGCCTCACTACTTCCTTGTCCGTCTCTGAAGTTCTTCAATGCAGCGACGAATGGGGTAGGTGGCGGATGCGTGTGCGTGTGTATGCGTGCTTGGAGGCCTAAGACGGTGGCGCGCGCGTGCAGGAGCTCGGCTTTTGATTTTGAAGAGCGGGCGAGGGCGCCGTGTTGGGTGGATTCGAGGATGTGGATGGCGGTGGAGAGGAGGCGGAGGTGCGTTGTTAGGAGGGTGTGGGTTGTGTTTGATAGGTCTATCTTTTGAGTTGCGAGGTCCGCTGGGAGGGTGACTGTTGCTGAGGCGTGTAATTCTTCTGCGTAGGATGGCAGCGCTGAGATCTCCGGTGGATCTGCGGGATTTGCAATGGTGCAAAGCAAGTTCGCTACGGCGGTAAGTTGGGCGGAGAGAGCGTCCGCGATGGTGGGGACGTGCGTGAGGAAGATTTCCATGTCGCCAGCGAGGATAGCGCGGTCTGAGGGTGAGATTTGGGCACTTAGGTGGGCCGTTGCGAGTTCGATGACCGAGTGGAGGTCTGTGGGGAGGGAGGGGCTTTTGGAGGGGAGGGTAGAGAGGGTTTGGGTTAGGAGGTGGTCAGTATGGTGGGTTGTGCGAAGTTGGGTTAGGTTCTGTGTTCAGTCAGTACGTATGCATGTAAGTATGTTCAATGATGGTAGAGACGAGATGACTTTGTCGAGGAAGTGAGAAGAAGGCAGGATGAAAATAAACTTGTCGAAGAGAATTGTGAGGGCAAGGAAGAACAACTTCAGACTTGGGAGAAAAATAAGGAATCAAGAAGCAAGAGCTCGGTCGTGTACTCACCCTCCGTATCTCATCGTGCATGCGCTGCTTCTTCGTGTCCCGAGTCGAGCCATCTGGATTGAGTTTTCGCGCGCAGAGGTCCTTGTAGAGCACATCAAAGTTGGGATTATCTTTAAGAACAGATGGATCAACGGGTGGAAGCATGTTTAGTCATGTGTTCTGGTTGGAGGAGCTGGATGGTTGTCGCAAAAAGGTGTGTTGCGGTCAATGTTTGGTTGTGGGAGAGTACACTAGGGTTGAATGGGACTAGTGGTAACGCTAGCTGGCGGATGTCCCAATGATGGCTCTGCTTTGCTGTACTTGCATATCTCCACCGTACAGTGGGCGTTATTTGAATAAGGAATTCGTATATTTTACTGGAAACAATATCAAAAAGGCCCATGCGGTTTGACAGCACGCTCAGTTCTGGTTGGACGGACAACCCGAGAACGCGGACAACCCGAGACGACGGGGAACGACGCCTTTACTATTCGCCGCAGTTCTAGGTGTGGCTCAGTCCTTCACCCCTGCCTCCAAAAGGTGCCTAGCACCCTCCTACTCTTCTTGAAATTTCTTCCTCTTGAGCCAACGTGGTGTACTTTCTCTACTCTCTACTTCTCAACCATGACGCTCATCACACCGAGTGCTGATTACCTGCGCGAGTTACGGAACCTCGTTGAGCCTAAAAGTGCGATGCAGAAGCACGGATACGTCACGCGCCCACTGACGGACGAGGAGCTTCTGCAGAAACGGAGATGTGTTGGGTGCGGAAAGGGTAAGTAAATGCTATGGTTTGAGCGCAGTGGACGAAGCTGACGATTCGATGTAGCCATGTCGCAGCTAACCAAGAAGGCTTTCACTCCCAAGCAGTCCATGCCGACGAATGAAGCTATGCAAGGGGTCGACAACAGTCCATCGGAACCTACGGTGGGCGCAGTTCGGGCATTCGGTGCTCCCGCACCTGATTTGCTCTCAGCGCCAGCAGATGTACCGGCGCTTGCGGTTCGGTGCAAACATCACCCAGGCCAAATCTTCAACAAGGTACAGATCAGCGATTTCACACCCACAACACTCTCCCAATCTTGTTACTTATTGGCTCACAGTACTGGTCCTGCTGTAATCAGCATGTTTCAGCCCAACCATGTGGTGGTTCCAATGAGCACATTCCACGCGCATACGCTCCCAACGAGCTAGCCGACCAACATCAAGTCCACTACACGCCCGTCGTACCAAGTAGAGAATCCGATATCCGCGCTGTCGTTGCCATCGACTGTGAAATGGGTATGGCCGAATCCGGCGACTCGGAACTCATACGCGTAACGTTGATCGACTACTTCACCGATGAAGTGCTCGTAGACAACCTCGTCGAGCCGGACGTGCCCATGCGACATCTCAACACTCAATACTCGGGCGTCACATGGAGTGATATGCGAAGGGCTCAGAGGCAGGGTACTTGTTTGAAGGGCAAGGCGATGGCACGGGCGGCTGTGTGGTGGTTCGTTGGGACAGAGACGGTGGTG
>Ga0247740_1000894_pt1 | contig 13315 bp, 10 predicted proteins | sample UWRJL148409B2_FD_180942 | JGI IMG/M metagenome (GOLD analysis project Ga0247740, IMG submission 180942) | Plant litter microbial communities from Arlington Agricultural Research Station in Wisconsin, United States - UWRJ-L148-409B-2 | ecosystem: Environmental > Terrestrial > Plant litter >...
GATTCAAAGTTTCATGTGTCCCAGAGCCAGAGGTGGAAAAAAAAAGATCGTAGTCTCGGAGCAGTTCAGCTTATGACGCAACTAAGCGGTGATCAGGTAGGCGAGTTGCAACTCGTGCCGTGCGAACTTTTACCCCGCTCTCGCCTCTATACCCGTTTAGTCGTCGCGAGGCTCACTTGATGCGCTGAAAGTGCAAAGCAGGGGTGGTTGCAGCAACGTCCGGTGAACAGGAAGTGGTGATAGCGGGGTGGCAAGATCTGACCCTTGCCAACGCCACTCCTAGAGCAAGCCAGCATCATTAAGACGTCTATTGTCAGTCCTGTTTGAAACACCTCGCTGAATATCATACACGGCCCTCGATAGACTTGTTACTTATGGCTGACTGGTTGTCCTCCACTAATGAAGGATGCAGAAATCTAGACGTTGCCCGGCGTCTCGCATAGACACGGTATTTGCGCGCCCGAATTAGCTAGCCCTGCTCGCTTTCCAGAGTGCTGCTCAACCGTGGCACAAGTAGGTTCCATTTCCACTACCTTCTACCCCAGGGTGCACTCACCATACGAAACGTCGGTACTGGGGACCTGAAGACGGCCACCATTTCCACAACGCAGCTCTATCTACCAGCTCGCGCTGACAGCCCTGTCGAATTCCGCTCTCAAACATTTGTTCTCCTCTATCAGGCATTTGATAATCTCGAAGGACTAAGGCGCTAACGGTCGGTAGTGTCTTCTAAAGATTTTATCCTTCGCCATGTCGGCTCTTGAGGTGGTCGAGTATCACCACTACTGCCCAGAAGGAGTCCAGCGTGTACTTGCATCCGGAAGTAGCGCCTTCATAGGGGAGGTGGACGATTCGACCATCCTTAAGTACCCTCTCGAACCAGGTGGTGACATGAGTCGTCTCAAGCATGAACACAAGATTCTCAACTTACTTGGTCAACACCCGCGGATTGTTGCCCAGAAAGGATTCACAAATGCTGGATTATACCTCGAGCGGGCAGCAAACGAGACTGTCTACAAGTACCTGGCCGAATCGGATCACGACCCCCCTACTCTCCAGCAGCGGGTAGCCTGGTGTCGTGAAATATCGGAGGCTGTCGAATATGTTCATTCGAAAGGCGTTATCCACAGCGACATTCAACCGACGAATATACTGGTCGACGGGAATCTTCATCTCAAGCTTGCCGATTTTCAAGGAAATTATGTCCTGGATACCGGCGAGATCGTAGCTGGCTGGAGTGGCGAACCATGCAGATATTTCTGCCCCCGTGAAGATGAGTTTGAGGCCAACGCAAAGACAGATCTCTTTGCGCTTGGGTCAACTATCTACTTCATTATGACCAGCCAAGAGGTCTTTCCAGATATTATCGGTGGAGAAGTTGGATGGCAGGAGACGATCAAATCTCGTTTTGCAAGCGGCATTTTCCCCAACGATCCTCACGTCTGTAACGTCATCACGCAGAAGTGCTGGAGTCTTCAATACACTTCTGCGGGTCAACTACTCCATGATATTAGAGCTGTCGAGGAGGAATTAACGGGCGGCGAGCGATGGTGATTGCGATTGCAGATAGTTGCCTTCTTGCAAAACTTTCTTAGAGAAGAGATGGGGCGATTTGGCATATATTCTGCGAGGGTGACTTTCTGTTTCCATCCAGCCAGTTCATCCAGACCGCAGTCGAGATGATCGGGCTAAGTGCTCGACTAGCACTTTCAACCACACAGTGCTTCCTACACGCGTACAGACGTGCCAAGGTTCAGCAGCCTAGTACGAAGTACTAGCGGGCGCACCCCTACAACATTTGAGCCAGAGGTGCGCCCGCTAGGCTGTAAAGAGGCAGGTGCCTTAGTATCGTCAATGAATAACTGCACCCCGGTGGCCGTGCCATGTTCGTTTTTGGTCATTGTTCAGGCACCGCCGCATCACGTGCTTGTGCACTCACCGGCCCAATTACTTGCTGACACGTGAAGGTGTGCTATCAGTAGCTCGTTAGACCGATTCAGATGGCGATATTGCGGATCATAGGAGCAATCAATATCTCGGAAGCCCTGCCCCTCACCGCCGGTTCAACACAAGGGTTACGCACGCAAGTCCTTTTCTTTCCAGTACGAGATGTGGACATAAGATGTAGTTCCAGCCAGCTCGGCCAATCTATCGCACGCGAAAATATATTGAGTTCTAATCAAATATTAGGATTTGGCGAACCAATATCAATACAAGCCCAACGCCACGCCATGCAAACAAGCGAAGGTCAGCCCTCCCACGAAGCCCCAGAAACGACGCACATACTCCGAAACAGCAATGATCAAGTCTGGGACCGGATCCCCACCACACACCGGTACTCCTATCCCGCACAGGCCGAAAAGCTTTCACACCTTGCTCCAGCCCAACGGCTTACCCTTTCCTTGATTTTCGCCCCAGTACTCTCGGCTGTCGCTGTACTCACCTTTCTCGACGCCTTCGCTGAAAAGTGCGCGCACCCTTTCAGCACGCACAGTGTCGCGAGGTTTCAGGGAGAACTTGAAAGGTTGCGGTTTCGCGATAAGAAGGGTGGAGAAGTCGAGCGTGGGGTCAAGTTTGTTGGCGGCTTGCTTGGGCTTCTCCATAACCTGCTTGATCGATTCCTTAATATCGGCAGGGAAAGATCCTGGATAGCTGAATTTCGAGAGAATTGTGTCTTCCATGGTGGGTGACTTGGGTTCTTCGGACCCCGTGTTCAACTCTTCTTGCGAGATGCTGGCCTGCTCATTTATGCCGATAGAATGGCTTTCGACCTTCTCCGGATCTGCCACGACGTCGAGGTCCGGGATGGAGCCCGAGGTGTCTTCTGATCCTTTTGCGATGTTGAACAACCAGGCAATGGAGCCGATACCAATAAACATGTCCTCGTCGGCAACAGTCTGGCCTTGGCACGTTCTTCGTCCGTATCCGAACTGAGAGCAGTTGATGACCGTGGGGAACTGAGTGAGCGGCTCTTGGTATGTCGGCCAGCCAGGCTCAACCCATCGGAGTGGGTTGAAAGATTCAGGATCCGGGAACATTGCCGGATCGCGAGCAATCGCCCTACACAGATTATTAGTAATGTTTCTTTGACAAATAATTCAAATGTCTCACCATTCTAGAGGGTGGATAGTGCTCCCCTTAGGAATGAGGTAACCGTCGTATTCATCGTCCTGGATCAAGTAATGCGGAATGCCAGTGGGGACCGGCGGGCGCCAGCGCAAGCACTCTCGAATGACTGCACGGAGGAAGGGGAGATTCGGCCTGTCCTCAGGGACTGGGAGTCGGTCTCCGCAAACTCGATCTATTTCCTCGTGAAGCCTAGGAAGGTACTGTGGGTAGAAGCACATGGCAAGACAGAAAGTCTGCATCGGTGCGGCGATGGTAAGCGCACCAGCAATGCCATGCATACCGACGGCGTATGCGCCTTCCAGTTCGTATTTGAAGCCCCACTTGCTGCGGTTGTCAAGGAAAAGCTTCATCCAAGACTGTGGAGCGTTCTTCTCGCTAATGTCGTTCTGAACCTGGCCCTGCATGATCTCGAAGAACTTTCGTTCAGTCTTAGCTCGTCTCCGTTCCCAGGCCTTAGCTGGCGACAGCCAGTCAGGGAGAGCCATGATAAAAGGAATCTTGTTTCCCAGCGCCCCGGTAGGTGAAACGCCAATTAAGAGCTCACGAGCACGTTGCTTGAGCTCGTCGCTGGCCTCGCTATGTCCCCATGCGAGGCGGCACGTAACGCGGGAGATGAAGGATTCCAAGGCGTGGTTGTAGCGATCGGGCTCATCTAAGAGTTCGACCAGCATCCTCTTCGCTTCCATTTCAGGGTATCGATTGAAGATGGCCTTCTCCGATTCGCGCATGATGACGTTCGCGAACTTCCTTTGCCTAGTCCAGCCCTCTAAATGATATTAGCAAGAGTTCCAGAACGCACACCAAGGAAGACCTACCATTCTTGCTCAACAAGGGAAGGTACTGCGCACTCGTTCGGTTGTCACTCAACAGAGCAGGAATGTGCGGTCGATCAGAGTAGATGGCGCCCTTCTTTGCTAAGAGATCACGAGCGATCTGGTCCGACGAGATCCAAACGTGGTTGCTACCAGCCAGATTGACCTGGTAAATAGGGCCATACTCCTTGCCCCAGTCCGCGAATTTGATGAAGCCGTTCTTCTCTGGTACATCGGGCACAGATCCGAGAATGGGATAACCTATGGGATATATGTTACTCAACGTCCTCAGCAGCTAGAACAACCGACTACCATGAAAGATACATCGGTGAAGACGTGTGTGTGTGAACATACCTTTGGGTCCCGGAAGCTTCTTCAAACCAGCTGGTATTCTCTGGCTACGAGAAGCTGTGAAGACCTTCCAGAGCACATAAACTAGTAAAGACGCTGCTGCAAACAGCAGAGTGAGAGCTGCCATGACGTCCTAAGGTAATGTGAAGAAAGTGGGGATAGCAGACAGGGGAAGCAATGCAGAGCCCCGAGAGTATGGAAAGGAAGGACAGGATACACACACAGCGTACGCAGGGAAGCGGAGCGTGCCATACATATAGGACCTACGAAGCCATGGTGGGACGGCGACTGCCTGAACCCTGACCATACTTCCGATCAAGCGAGGGATTTGCGAAACCGAGCGCCACCCAACACCGCGGGACACAGCGTGTCAAGAACCGCTAAGTGGGTTGCCAACAGTGACACGGAAGAGCCCAAACGACGTAGTCAGGGAATCTCGCGTATTCCCAATGCTGAATGGCCCGCAGTAAGCATCAGCTGGGATGAAGAGCCAGCTAGGGAGATTGACCTGTCACAACCGTATTAGAGTGTAGTCCCCACACCCGAAGTCCGCGGTGGAGTCTGGCGGATATGAGAGAAGACAGAACAGATACTCAAGCCGGCCCCCCAACCCAACGCAGGCCAGCAAGCGCGCTTCGGCACTTTGCCATAACGCGGGAACGAGCGTGCATCTGCGGATAATTTTTATGATGTTGAAATCTTGCATCAGAGGGATGGGTCGTTACCTCCGCGGCTTAGGTTGAGCGCGTCGGAAGAGATGTCATCACGGGGGTTCATGGACCCCGTGGCTGCAGGGAAATCGGGCGCTGCTTCGAACCAAGCACTGTGTATGGATCAGCCGCACAAGTCTGCAACATCATCGAGCCATACGCATGTCCTGCTTGGAAGCACTTGCGGATAACAGGCGAATCCCTGCGTTGATCTCGAATGCTGTGAAACTTTCTTGCTGCGAGTTGGTAGTCGGTGGATCAAAGGCCGAGTAGCCGGTGTCTGACGGTGTACCGCGACGGCGATTTCTCCGTTCAGGCATTGATAGGCAGAGCTCCTGCAGAGACGGGGCTGTTTGGCGAGTGGTAGTTGAATGTCGAGGTGTTGGTCGGTCGTGGGGGACGTTACTCGTGGTTCGAGTCTAATCTATTCCGGGATGGCGATCGGCCAACAACGCTCCGCTTCGGGCACTAGCGCCTCATAAGGCAAGCCGCTGTCGCAGATCGCACCCACTTTAGACGGTGAAACCCCTGCACGGGTGCCACGCATCGAGCTCGTGCATATAAATCCGCAAGTGTGGAGAGCCGAAGCTGAAAGTCCGACGCTTCAACATCGACGTTATCCTGCTTTCATCGCATTCTTGGTAGCGCCTGTCTTCGCAGCTGGTTCGCACCGGCAAGCCAAGCCAGACCTGGATCAGGAGCTATTCCCACGCGGCACACTGGTCGGTACCTAAAAACCCCTTTGCGCCGAGCTGAGCTGGAACGCAGCACCAGTGATGATGAGCTGGTTGTCGTGTTTCGAAAGCCCAGAGTGTTGTTTCGTATCACGGGATGATTAGTGCGGCGACTCAGGCAGCAACCTCGAAGCAAAATTCACGTTCGCGTGCTGTCGAATGACTCCAGTGGACCGCCTATTGCCATCCTGGGAGACTCGCGATGTGTTCCCATCCGCCAAGACGACTCGCTCTGGTTCCATATGCCGCATATATTGCCAATGCCAGTCCGTCAAGATCAGATTAGCCCAGAAGCTGTGGTCATTGTTACTTCGGTGTTTGTTAGGACAACAGCGTCATACCAACCTTTACCGCCTCATCACAGCCATACGAGAAACAACCTTTTGCCATAGACGGGATCGATCGTGCGAACTATTCTCAAAGCTCTGGCTCCTGGGAACCTCCGCCTCTCCTCGGAATGGCTCCCGCCTGAAGCCGTGGAGCTTGGTACGACAACAACGGGCATATCGACTAATTCAACGCTTTGCGCCGCTTCCACGGACCCTTCCGCCTCTACCGCCTATACCAGGCCTTCTTTTAGGGTTCATGCAACCGAACTGCGAAATTTCCCTCGAGCTGGCGATAGTGTTCGCGTGGCTAATACCTCGACAAAATACCCGAGTGTCCCGCACGCTTTCACAAGTGCACGCTACGACTGGGAGGAAAGAACCCTACTAGCTGCGAACTTTGAACAACTGCATGGCGATTAGGGTCCGCTTTGTGTCAGACTCATTCGACCGAGGCTCAAGGACCAAAATATGCAAGCCTGCGACTGTGCCGGTTCAAGGCGTTTGAAATCTGGGACTTCAGCACGACTCTGCTGCGACAAGAAGCTCGAACCGAGGCTGCACTATGTCGCAGGACCTTCGTTTCGCTAGTACGGTACGGGGCCGTAGAAGCTCTGTCTGCTTGGCTGCATACTCAAGCTAGGTGGGCTGAAAACTGAACCCGCCTCACCACATTGTCCTTTACATCGATACTGACAAAATATCTCTGAGAATGTCGCCACCATCAGCACGAGTCTCAACGCCGCACATTTCGGTGAGTGTTGCTTCTTGATTTGACTACCGGGTCAGAGACAGACCCTCACGACATGATCAATAGCCACGTTTCGGATCACGATCTCCACAACATCAAGTACCACGGACGAAAGCCCACATGCCCTCTACCCGACAACCACTTCTCTGGGACATGCAAGACCTGACATACGGTCAGGAGTGTTGGAGCCTCGACGGCAGACTAACACTGCCCTCTCGCTCATACTCCTGATGCTGTACGACTCACACGACAGAGATCCAGTATGCAAGAGCGGTCTAAAATTACTCGAAGTAGCCAAGAGAGGCTTCAGCGCTTGTCTTTGTTCTGAGTCGCTTGTACTAGTCGTAGTTCCTGTACCCGTTTGACCACAGGCCTAGACCACTTGGCCACAACGCCCAGATCTCTTGGCTACAACAGCCAGAATCGCCGACCTTTGCGATATATTGCTATCACGGAGAGTCGGCACTAATTACTTGCTCAAACTAACTTGCAATGCTGACAGACCTCGTTCCGCGCCGGCATCTTCTGGCTTGGTCTCCGACCAGATACCTCTGACGAACTCCACCGTACCATTATTACCTCAAAGAACATCCGTGCAGCAAGGAGTCAGCTCTTGGTGACTCCTGGTAAATATGTAGCACAGTCGTGGGACTCTACGGCTCTCCGCCCTCTGCCTTGACACCCCATTCACAGTGTCAGCTTACTTGGCGGGCATTGCATGTCACACTCATAGTCGGGAGCTGAACATTGCTTACCGATAGCTGAGACAGACGCAAAAGTCGTGCGCGACAATGCTATCCAAGACATGCAACTGTTGACAGAATTACCACGATATACAAGAAGCGGACGTTTTACATGTTTTTGTTTTCTATTTTTTTTGTGGAATTTTCTATTATACTCATACCGCAGACGCCCTCATCAAGACCTCCATGAAAGTACTCGTAACGCCTGCCAGCGTTACGTCAATAATCAGACCCCGTATCGATCCATCACTTGGAGGCCGAACAGTCGCAAAAGCCGGGCTTGGTTATGGGGAAGCCAGCTGCTTGCCCACTGCAGGATAAACTACTCCCCGCGTCAGCCTCGTAGGCCATAGGAACGCGTCCGCGGTATCCCAGTTCATCAAACCTTCCGGTATAGGATGATTCGCCTAGGCGAAGCGCGCGAGCTTGTCTAGCGCTGAGCCCTTCTTAAGGCTGATGCGAACTTGTACCTGCTCGTTCTCCGTTTGATTCACATTCTCGTCTTTCATCTGATTCGCATTCTCCTCTTTCGTCTGATTCGCATGCTTGTCCTTCGCCGGATTGACATTCGTGTAGAGTGTTGAAGAGGTGGCAGGGCGAGACATGACAGGTCCCGGGGGATACGAAACAACAGATTCGAACTTGTTGGCAACCAGTGCAGATGCCTTGGTAGTGCTGTAGGTTTTGGGATGGTTGTTCCGTACTGGGTTGCTGAAATTCAGCTTCAAGAGCTCTCCATAACGCGTAATGCCCTGCGTGGTTTCAACCTCACCCAGACCAGGCGCCGGAGCGAGAGCAACGTCGGCATACGTCTTCGTAGGCTTGTGGCCGATTCCTTGGTGGATCGTAGCGGATTGATGATCGAAGCTGTTGCTTTTGGTTGCGATCTTGCCGAGCTCCCTGCAGAAGAGCCAAGGGAAAGATATCAAAGGCATATGGTCCGGATCCATCTCGCGAGCAGGTACAGGTACGAATTTACCGGCGCTGAACCTGATCTCCCGACACTCCTTCAGCGCTGCTTCCATCTCTCGAGCAGTGGCTGTATACATGGCAGCGATGAAGGGCGCGAGACGCGGAAAGTCGCTCTTCGAAGTCGCTCCAGCGGCGGCGCAGCAAGTCTCAACGAACTGTGCTTTCAGATTGCCGACCGTCCTACCGAACTCCTCTGCAAAAGTATAGTCGCGAGCCTCCAAATTGTGATACAGTACGAAGACGGACCACGCCTCGAATTCGGTACGAATCTCGTGCTTAGCCATCAGCCGCTTCAGAGCGGAGTCGTAGGAAGTTTTGATGTCTTTGGCTTTCTCAATCGTGGCCTCATCCAACTGGAAAGCGTTCAAAATGCGGCTGTCGAAGGCATTCTCGTACTGCGGCTTGAAGTCGACAAGCTCGACTTGGTCATACAGCATGCCTAGAATCTTCTTTGACTTGTATGTCTTGCGCGCCGCTCGGTTTCTGTTCTCCTGGAAGTGAGGCCATTTGGAGGGTCGAAGCTCGCGTTTCATTTTGGCAGGAACACCGCTCTTCGGGTAGTCCACGGCTTGCGAATGAAGCTGGGCTAGCTCGAGACCTGTCTCTTTGTTAGCTTTGGTCTGCCGCCACACATCCGCCTGAGCTTCACTTACAGGTATCAGATCTAACACCTTCTTCGTTGCAGTCTGCTTGAGCAAGATGTGCGGTAGCAATTCGGGGAAGGTAATCATTCTTCATATAATCTACGAAGAAGTTCGTAATGTCTTTGACCGTGATCGGAGCCACCGAGTCTGCGGGCTTCTCCGACGTGAAATCCATCGGAGGCTCGTTGATGATCTCCGGTATGAATTCAGTGTCCCATATGACTATATAGTCGTCGCCATCAAGGTCGCCCCCGGAGCACATATTGGCGATATCGCGATCTCCAGTCTGAGGGAGAACGACCACATCCTTCAGGTGGTGCAAAGCAGGTACATTGACCGCTCGTACGATGCGAACATCGCCAGCGTGGAGAGATGGATTGCGAGCCAGAACGCAGACTCCTTCGATCACCTTGTAGTGGCCTCTCTTGGTAGTGTCGGATATCCTTAGAAATATCTCCGGCAGACTTGCGAGCTTTTCCTTCTTCGTGGCATCCTCCCGGGATTGCGGTTCGTCGAAGTGACCACGAAGGGTTGCGGTCTCATCGACACATCCCAAAACAAAGGCACCTTCTTCCAGGACGATCCTAGCTTTCTCCTTTAAATATTTGATTTGGTATGCACGCCACAGCTGGAGAAGCGACATCATGAAGGGGTCTTTGTGAGTCATGAAACCGTCGAGGATCATGCCCGCCATGGTCAGAGTTGTCTGGTTCATGTCGATGTTCCGCTGCAGCTTCTCAAGAGCAACACCCTCATCTTTCGTTGCACGCTCTAGGGAGTTGACCATTTCTTGTTGTTTTCGAAGGAACATGAAATCCGGAACCCCAAGGTTGGAGAGAATGATGATCAGCTGCCGGTTGAAGCATGCCACTGCGAGAGCTGAAGCACGGATTATTTCCAGTCCAACATTTTGAGCCTCAAACTTGTACTGGCTTGGACGTATGTGGACCACACTTCCAGCAATCTCAGGATCGAGTGCGAGTACGCCTTTGCAACCTCCTAGCCGGAACTGAAACACAGATGGTGGGTTCTCGAAGGCGTTCTGGAAGCCTAGCTCTTGCGCAGCCATCTTGGCCAGCAAAGGTGAAATACGACCGACGCCATCTGTGAACGTGTAGCCATTGTGCTCTATGTCATCAATCATTTCGATCTTGACATTGATGCTCTTGATAGCGCGAGTCGTTGAGAAGCACTGTCCGAGCCGAGCTCCGAGCTTGGCAGCTGTTTTGATGTGACCGAACTGTCCCATGGACTTGCGAATGTCGTCGGCGGACTTGGAGTTGGTTGGCGCGTAGAAGTAAGCACCGTGCTCGCGGAACTGCGAGTTGCCAAATGCCAGGAACTCATAGTAACGGCCAGCGATTACGATACCGTTGACCATTGCTCGCGTGACCCTGTCGAATATTGCTTCAAATTTGTCGTCTTCCTGGCTATAAATCCGTCCTTCAGTCTTCTCGTCTGTAAACTTCACGCGGATAAAACGATCCGCATCTGCGGCGTGCTTCCGGATTATTCGATTGGATGTCTCGACCATAGGGCTACTGATGTGAATCGTCGTTGGGGTGACATTGGCGGATCTCGATAAGATGCAGTAGCTCGGGATCTTCGTTGCCTTGGCTTCAAAGCGTAGGGAGAATATCTTCATAGGATCAAGGTACGTGTGTTGCGTGTCCGTGACTTTCTCCAAGATGCGCACGGCTTGAGTGTCGTCCTTTGAGGCAAGGCGTTCGAGAAACTCTCGGGTTATGGTATGCTCCTTCAAGTAGCCATTTGACAGACAAGCTTCAAGCTGGTAGCGGACTGGGAAGGGGAGGTTGACTTGGCCAGCAGCAAGCTCACTGAATACAGACTCTTCAGCGGTGGAAGGTTTGAGGTGTGGGTGTGTTCCGGATATCTCCTCTTCCAGCAGAGACCAGATAGGTGACTCTGTTCCCTTGGTCAAAGTGAACTTATCGAGACCCTTCAAGCTGACCCCGTGATCAGTAAGAGCATCGCGGAACTCCATGTATTTGTCGCCTCGCAGGACCGAGGAGTCGAAGGAGATTCGATACGTTGTCCACCGTCCTAGGTGGTGTTAGCATATGATCCTCGTTGAGCTTTATTGCCGTGACTCACCGATATCGATGATAGCTTCATCCTTATGTGTCGTCGCAGGGACAGTCTTCAAACGATCTTTAGTCGCTCCATCCGCCACATCTGTCTGCCTGTACCACGAGTTCCAATCGATCCATTTTCTCTCATCGGGACTAAAGGTCTGGGTCATCTCGTCTTTCTTCTTTTGCATGAAGAATTGTGGCGGCGTTTCGAAGGGGATGATCAAGGCACACTGCCCGGTCTCGCTGTCATTGACCTTGTAGATGACATTGACCAGAGAGAGGGGGAGTCGGAAACGCAGATTTCGATCCACATTGTCGATCATGCGAGGAAATTGGAAATCGAGTTCCTTGCGGTCTCCTAGACTCAGCGTCATTCGGACCTTGTTGTACGTGTCCACTGTTTGCATGATACTCATTGCATTCTCGGCCACCGTAACACCGAAGTCAATGGAGTTGGCGTAGAGGATGTTGAACTGATGGTACTTTTTCTTCGGATGGACCGGGCTGGGAACGGTATAGAGGCGGTTGGTAGATGGCTCGATCCCTACCTGGGCCGACGCGATGTTGACAGGCTCGGTAAAGATACTGTCATCTGGAGGCGGTCTATCATCAATCAGTCGATGTGTCTGGTGTGCGCAAGGGAGGGGCAACTTACTGGAAAGTGACCCAGGCGACAGTCCTCTGATCATTCATATCGATCCTCACCATCGTACCGAATTCCTCGAGAGCTTGGTAGATCTCCTTGGGCCAGCAATTCCCGAGAAGATCGACAATTTTGATCTTGCGCTCTTGATCATAAGCCCAATATTTCGCACCATCTCGAGAGATCTTGGGACGGTTTGCTGAGAACTGGCCGCGGAATACCTGACGACCGCGCCCTCGACCGGGAGATAGCCCAGGTGGAGACTGAAATGAGCCACGATCACGAAATTGGTTGAAGTTCTGACATGGGATGCGATTCTGAGAGGGCGGGGTCAAGATCGGGGTTCGGCGATGGAAGATTGAATCCTCAGAGGAGCTGTTCGATTGACGATCGGAATTGCCATTGCTGCCGCTGGAACTCCTCTCTCGCAGGGTATTTGAGGCCTTGAGCATGGATGGTCCTTGATGGCTCGCGTTGCTGCCACCCGCTCCGTTCTTGTCGTTGTGATTACCGCCGCGCCAAACGGGACCACTGAGGCCACCTCGATTGTTGCTGGCGCGTCTCATACTTGGACGGCTCGTTTCAGAGCTCACGTCAGACTCGTCACCGTGGTGAGAATTCGCAGGTTGTGGTGTCTCGACTTGGTAGTGGTTGAGGCTGGGTGTGGAGAAGCTGAAAATCGAGTCGGCCGACCGAAGGACTGTGTCCATCCCTCTGTTTGCTGTCAGGACAACCGCTTGGGCAATCGCGACTGGAGCAGAGCGGTGGCGGGGCAATTGCGGGTGACCACGACCTCGGGAGATTGCGACGAGGTCGGGTTTGGTGAAGACGGACACAGGAGGAAGGCGCGACTACGGCGTCCTAGACTATACTTGCGGTGAATTGTCGGAAGGTCGAGATGATGCGTTTTTGCCGTTGGCACGTCTCGGACAGTTGTGTTTGCTTGTCCACCGGTGGTTGGGTTGGTAGCAAACAAACACAGCGGAGCCCGGTTGTCGGAGGGAGTAGACAAAGGTGATGCCGACGCTATCAAGGTCCGGAGGCAACGCAAGTGTGCGACGACAGCCAAACTAGATAGGAGGCGGGCGGAACGTCGTCACGACCCAGCAAACCCTGGATTTGCCCCGTGGTGAAATTGAGAACGTGACGTTGTTGAGGCCGATCAAAAGAGAAAGGGGAAGGTACGAAGGTGCAGTAGGACGCTGGTCCCAGTGCAAAGGGGCGAAAAAGAGATGGCAAGCCTGAGATAGTTGAGAAGGTGGGGTCTGGGAGAGGGAGAGGGAGAGTGTCATTTCTCGAGGTAGGACGGTGCTCGGGTAGCTGCAGAATCAAAGGACAGTTCCGAGTGAGAGAACACGGTGGCGCCACATGCCGCAACAACTGCCGTGAGAGTGACGAAAGTAA
>Ga0247740_1000895_pt1 | contig 13312 bp, 18 predicted proteins | sample UWRJL148409B2_FD_180942 | JGI IMG/M metagenome (GOLD analysis project Ga0247740, IMG submission 180942) | Plant litter microbial communities from Arlington Agricultural Research Station in Wisconsin, United States - UWRJ-L148-409B-2 | ecosystem: Environmental > Terrestrial > Plant litter >...
GACGGGGATCGTAGAGTACGCCGATGCCGGACACGGTCTTACGCTGATCGTGCGGTCGGGCGGTGCGGTTGAGCGTCTCGAATCGTCGGGATTCCCGCTCGGTCTATTGCCGCGCGGAACCTGGGCCGTGCGAACAACGATCCTGCAGGAGGGCGACATGCTGGTCTCGTTCACCGACGGTGTACTCGGCCTGTTCGACGGCACCATCAACTCGCTGCCCCAGGTGGTGGAATTGGTGCGGGCCTCGTCCGACACCCGCGACATCGTTGACCGGATTGTTGCGCTCAACGCGATTCAGCGCGGGGGCGACGACGTGACGATCATCGCGATGTCGCGCACGGAGTAGCTGCGCGTTTCTCGCTGGCGCTGCCGTTCGAGTCGCTGTTGCCGCGAGTGTCAACCCGTTTGTGTGGGGTGATGTGCCGCGTACCGTTGCGTCCATGAGTCCCACTGATGCGACATCCGGCGTGCCTGAGGCGCCCAAGGATTCCGACAACACTGGCTCCGATGGCGGAGCGGAGTCGGCCTCCGACCCCGACCCCGACACCGACCCCGCCGCCGCCACCGTGCGTACTCCGCCCGTGACCGAAACCGATCCGCTCCTGGTTCACGTGGGCGAGGCGATCGATGACGCCAAAGAGGCCGCGCGCGAGGTGTACGGCGACGACGGTTCGGGCTCAGAAGACGACGTGGATCCGAACCTCGGCACGGGTGCACCGGTTCCGTAAGCCGCAAGCGAGCCTGCTCGGCATGGGTATGCGGAATCCGGATGCCCGGCGGCGCACCTTACGCGCGTGCCCCCAGTGCTGCGTCGATCAGTGTCTCTGCCGCCGCGCGGGCGTGCAGCGCAGCATCCGGAGTCCCCGATATTGCCGCGGTCGTCTGTGCACCCTCAGCGAGGATCGCCAGCTGCGGCGCCAGGAAGGCAGGGCCGCCGGCGTCGGCAACCAGCTCTGCCATGTAGGTCTGGAACGACTCCTTCTGGGTGCGCGTCAGCTCGGCCACTGCCGGGACGGTCGCGCCCAACTCACCGAACGCGTTGATAAAACCGCAGCCGTTGAAGTCGTCGGTGTTGAACCATTCGGTCAAAAAATCATAGACGGCGAGGAGCTTCTCGCGGGGACCAGTGACCCGGGCTGCGGCCTCGGCAATGCCCGTGTTCCAGGTGTTCTGCCGCTTGTGCAGAACGGCAAGCACAATCGACTCCTTCGACGGGAACATCGAATACATCTTCTTCAGCGAGATGCCCGCTTCGGTGCGGAGCTCGTCCATTCCGACGGCCTGGACGCCCTTGGAATAAAACAGTCGGTCTGCAGCGTCGATCGCTTCGACGCGAAACTCTTCTGTGGTTTTCATGGGATGTCTTTCGTAATGGACTTGCGCTGAGAACGTTCGTTCTCTAGAGTAGCAAATAACACCGGAGAACGAGCGTTCTCCGAAAATAACACTGACGGAAAGAAGACGATCCCATGTCGTTCATCACGGTTGGCACGGAGAACAGCACCAACATCGACCTCTACTACGAAGACCACGGCACCGGCCAGGCCGTTGTTCTTATCCACGGGTACCCGCTCGATGGCCGCTCCTGGGAGAAGCAGACCGCTGCTCTCCTCGACGCCGGTTACCGCGTGATCACGTACGACCGCCGCGGGTTCGGCCAGTCCAGCCAGCCCACCGTCGGGTACGACTACGACACGTTCGCCGCTGATCTCAACACCGTTCTCGAAACGCTGGATATTCGGGATGCTGTGCTCGCAGGGTTCTCGATGGGCACGGGTGAGGTTGGTCGCTACCTCGGTACCTATGGGTCTGACCGCGTCGCGAAGGCCGCGTTCCTCGCTCCTCTCGAGCCCTTCCTGATCAAGTCGGACGACAACCCCGACGGTGCTGCCCCGATCGAGTTCTTCGAGGGCATCGCCGCGACCGTCAAGGCCGACCGCTACGCGTACTTCACCGCGTTCTACAACGACTTCTACAACCTCGACGAGAACCTCGGATCGCGCATCAGCGAAGAGGTTGTCCGTCACAGCTGGGACACCGCTGCAGGATCCGGCTTCTTCGCCGACGCAGCGGCTCCGCTGACCTGGCCGACCGACTTCCGTGGCGACATCCCCAAGATCGACGTCCCGACCCTCATCCTCCAGGGAACCGGTGACCGCGTCCTGCCGATTGACTCCACCGGGCGTCCGTTCTCGAAGCTTCTTCCCGAAGCCGACTACGTCGAGATCGAAGGCGCTCCGCACGGTCTCCTCTGGACTCACGCCGACGAGGTCAACGCCGCACTGCTCGCGTTCCTCGCGAAGTAAGTCACGCCAACGCGCGCGTCACACCAACCGCGCTAGCCAGATAACTACATAAACCCCATCGCGAGCGCTCCCTCGATGCCACAGTGGCACCGGGGGAGCGCTGCTGTGTTGATGGCCCAACAACAGCCTCTCTGTGCCCCGCGCCCGACTACTGAGGAAACTTCCCGTACTACTGAGAGCACTACCGGACTTGCCCCAGATTGCCCCGCGACGCTGACCTTCGCCAATAACCTCGCCTCACAACGCCGGAAATGATTCGGCGCCCCGATCGCGCACCTTTTGCCCCGTCCCCGTCAGCACTCCCGAGCGAGGTCAATCTGTTGTCTAACCGTGCACTGCCCGAGCATGTACCCCGACCCCGGCTTCTGCCCAATCCTCGACAGCGGTCGAATGCGGGCGCGCGACTGATCGGTGGACTCGTTGTTGTGCTGGTCGCCTCGTCGATGACCATGGCGTCGGCGAGTGCCGTGGGAGCGCTTATCGATGAGCCAGGGACGGACGCCGACGCTCGGATCGTTTCCGATTCACACGCTCCGCCCGCGCAATTCGACGGCCTGACCCCGGGAGACCCTGCGCGCTGGAACATCGGCACCCAGCTCGAGGGAACGGAGCTCTCTGTCCCGGCGGCCGAGAGCGCCGATCCGACTGCGTCTGCTGACTCGACTGAGACTGCTGACTCGACTGAAGCTGTTGATTCGGCTGCCAATTCGACTGAACCCGCCGACCCGGGCATGGAGCGCCCAGCCATTCTCGCTACCACCGGGGGCAATTTGATACCCCTCGCGCTGCTCGCCGCCGGTCTGACCTGTATCGGCGTCAGCGCCGTGATGACGCGGCGCCGCACGGTACCGACTGTCACCGCACAAATATCCGTGCTGACCGATCGGGATGCGCCCTAGCGTTACGACCTTCGGGATCCGGCTTCAACGATCGCGATCAGCAGTCTCTGTTCAGCAGTCGCACGTGATGGCACCCCGCGGCGCGGTCAGCGGATCGAGCGGGTGGTCGATTCGCCCGGTGGCACTCTCGATCGGATAGCCCTCACGCGCCCAGTATTCGTAGCCGCCGATCATCTCTTTCACCTGATAGCCGAGCAGCGAGAACGCGAGCGCGGCGCGGGTCGACCCATTGCACCCTGGCCCCCAGCAGTAGACAACGACCGGCATGTCGATCGGGATCTCGGATGCCGCGCGCTCGACTATCTGCGCGGTCGGCAGGTGCATCGCCCCGACGATGTGTCCCTGGTTCCAGGCCTGGTCGCCGCGAGAGTCCACAAGCACACACCGCGCACCCGATTCGAGATCAGCGTGGACGTCGGAGGGGTCGGTCTCGAACGCGAGTTTGCCCGCAAAATGCGCGATGCGGTCGGCCGCGGTCGGGGGAGTGGCTGCCGGGGTGCCAGCGGTGGTGTCGACCGGGGTGAGTGCCGCCGGTGCTGATGCTGGTGGTGTTCTTGTTGTCATACGGCGACAGTATCGACGGAGTGGTGGCCATTTGAAGAGGCAGATCGCGGACTACTGGGGGCACAACCGTGATCCTCGTGCCAGTATCTCCGTATGACCGCGAATTCTTCGTTTGGCCCCAGTAGCTTCGTTCCCGACCGGGTCGACACCGTCATTTTGACTGCCCTGCAGGCGAATGGCCGACAGAGTATTGCCGACCTCGCCCGCAGTATCTCGATGTCACACAGCGCCGCCGCCGAGCGGGTGCGCCGATTGGAAGAAGCGGGAATCATCTCTGGTTATGGGGCGATTGTGAATCCGGAGCGTCTCGGCTTCTCGATCATGGCGTACCTGCGCCTGCGCTACCCGAGCAGCATCTACGAACCGCTGCACGAGTTGTTGCGCGAGACACCCGAGGTCATCGAGGCGCACCATGTCACCGGGGACGACTGTTTCATCATGAAGGTCGTCGCCACCTCCATGAAACACCTCGAGCAGGTGAGTGGCCGAATCGGAACCTTGGGTAGCGTCACCACGAGTGTGGTGTACTCATCGCCTCTCCCGCCCCGCCCGCTGCTGCCGCCCGCGCCGTAGAGCTAAGCGTTGGCGAGTCGCGCCATAACAAAGGCTAGTCACTTAGCCTTTGGTATAGTCACTGTATGTCGAAGGATCTACGGCCCGGAGTGTGGCCTGAAATCACCTACGAGGCGCACCCCTGGGTACGTTCCGGCGATGAGGTCGGCTCCCGTCGTGCGCTGACACAGGCCCGAGGCGAGTACCACGCGGCCGTGCCCGCGTTCATTGCGAATCTCCCAGTGAGCCTTTCCTCCGCGACGATCGCTCTGGCCGACGATGCGAGCCAAGAATTGTCGCGCTTCGACGCTGAAGCAGGCACCATCGCTGCGCCGTTCGCCTCAATCCTGCTGCGGAGCGAGTCCGCGTCGAGTTCCGAGGTTGAGAATCTCACGTCGAGCGCCAAACAAGTTGCGCTCGCCGAAATCGGAGAATCGGGATCCGGCAACGCACGCATGGTCGTAGCGAATGTCCGCGCGATGACAGCTGCCATTGCGATGTCGGACAATCTCGACGAGAGCTCGATCCTTGCTATGCAGGATGCGCTGCTCCGCGACTCGGCACCGGAATACGTTGGCCATTGGCGCGACCAGCAGGTATGGATAGGCGGCGGGAGTGTCTCTCCTCACGCCGCGCTGTTCGTGCCGCCCCACCACAGCCGTGTCCCAGCGCTGATGGCTGACGTCGTCGCCTTCGCGCGTCGCACTGACGTGCCGGTGCTTGCTCAAGCCGCGATCGCACACGCGCAGTTCGAGACCATTCACCCGTTCCCCGACGGCAATGGCCGCACCGGTCGTGCACTCCTGCAGGGCATGCTCCGACACGGGCGACTCACCCGTAACATCACCGTCCCAGTATCCGCAGGGCTCCTGCGTGACACGGACGCCTATTTCGGTGCCCTTACCAAGTACCGGGCGGGCGACGCGAACTCCATCGTCGCTGCGGTGGCTGAAGCGTGTTTCGCCGCTGTGAAGAACGGCCGAGCGCTCGTCGACGACATCCAAGATGCGGAGAAGAGCTGGGACGTCCGGGTTATCGCTCGCAGCGACTCGTCGGTGCACCGGGTAAAGAAGTACCTGCTACGTCAGCCGGTCGTGAACACAAAGACTGTTGCGGCCGAGCTCGGAATTAGCGACGTAGCAGCTCAAAGCGCTATCGATCGTCTTGTTGAAGCTTCGGTGCTCACACAGATGAGCGTCGGCAACCGCAATCGCATCTGGCAGGCACCCGAGATCCTCGACGCACTCGATGCCTTTGGGGAGAGAGCGCGTCGCGGCGGGCGAGCTCGCTGAGCACAACACTTCGCCGTTCTCGAGGTGCCAACCGTTCACCCGCGGGTGCAATACTCGGGTGATGGTCTCCGGGGCGGGAATGGCGGTCGAGCCAGACTCGAGATAGGACTCGTCGCGCGAAGCGACGAAATAGAGCGAGCCCTCATCGAGCAGACTTTCAAAGATGTCCACAGTGACGGCCGGGACTGGTTGCGCGCCCGGTACGCCGAGTTGGTGCCGCTGGTGCTTCGGGATGCTCTTCGCTCAGTAGAAACGGGGGAGGCGCTGCCCGACGAGTGCCTGCTGCGACTGCGCGCGGCTGCGGCCGAGCTGCACGACGAATCGGCCCCGATGGGAGTGATGCTGCGTGGGTCGCTTCCCGCGCTCCGGGTGTTTTCGTCGATCATGCATGACTCGGGCCACGTGACGAACCCCGCTCATATGCGCACCGTGGTGACGGCGATGGGGCGGGCCGCACTAGTCGCGCATGAGCTCGGCGTCTGCTGGATCGAGGGACGCAACGACTCAACCCTGGTGTCTTCGTCTTCGGCGGCGTCGGGAGGCCGGGATGACCGAGCTGACGGCACGCTAACGTCACTCGAGCTCGTTGCAACTTCTCCTGATCTTGATGATGCAGAGGAACGGATGCTTGTGCTTGCAGCACTTGGACACTCAAACGAGGTCATCGCCACCGCCACCAGTTACTCTCGGCAAGCCGTCGGGTGGCATCTCTCGCGGATCATGCGTGTCTGGAAGGCGCCGAACCGCACAGCGCTCGTCGCTCTGGCTTTTGTGAAGGGAGTGCTGGTTCCTCGCCGGGCACAGCGCGCGCTTCCGAGCATCCCGAGCCGCCCGGCAGCTGAGAGCCACCGGGCGAAACAGTCGGGCTGATCAGGAGAGTTGATCAAGCGAGTCGATCAGGCGAGTCGATCAGGAAGGCACACCGAAGTCTTCGCTGCAGGCCTTGTCATCCTGACCGATCTCGCTGTTGCCAGTCGGCACCTTACGGTTGATGCCGTCGATGTAATAGGTCTCGTAGCCAGCGAAGGTCGAGCCTTCCACACCGTTTTCCTGGGCGTAGATCGAGACCTCCACCTTGAGGCGACCCGCCTGATCGACGAACTCGGTGCCAGTGGTCAGTGCGTTTTTGCGACCGGGCGCCGCAGTGATCGACTCCCGCTTTTCTACCGAGGTGGAGCGGGTCTGTGAGTAGTCGCCGCCGCCATCGATGGTGAGCACGTCTTTGATCTTGAAGGAGAAGCCGCCACCGACGGTCCACGTCTCGGAGAAGGTGCGCACGTCGCCCTCCTGGTGTGTGATCGGTTGGGTGGCACCCTCGGAGCAGTTGCTGACGGGATTGCCGTAGCGAACCCAATCCAGGTAGGGGGCGCCTTCGCTCTGCACCTCGAAGGAACACTTGTCGTAGTTCCACGACGTGCCCGTCGCGTTGCAGATCTCCTGTAGTTCTTCCTGGCTGCGCGGGACGTTCTCGGCCTGCGCGGCTGTTGCGGGGAGGAACACGGCGATCATGGCCGTCGCCGCGATGGCGACTCCAGTGCGTGTGGCCCAGCGCTTTTTCGGAGTGCGGGTGTGCGATCGGGTGCGAGGTGTGGTGTCGGTCGTCAGCGTCATGTGCGCGTCCTTTCGTCAGCCGTACCGCCGGGATTTGATGATCCGGCGTTGGAAGACAGCCTGTCCCGGAGCACGGGGACGTAGGTCGTTTTGACCTGCCTGTTGGTCGACCGACCAACAAAAGAGTTCAACGGGAAAATCGCTGTTAGGTTCCGCGATCAGGTGACGTTGAACCCGCCATTGCTGAAAAGTAGTTGCCCGTTGATCCAAGACCCGGCATCAGAAAACAAAAACCGCACGAGATTTGTGGTGTCGTCTGCCGTGCCGGCGCGGCCCGCGGGAGTCGCCGCGGGAAGAGCGTTACGGAGCGAATCATCCATCCACCCTGTATCGATCGGACCGGGGTTGATCACGTTCGCCCGCACTCCGCGGTCGGCGAGTTCGACAGCGGCGGCGATGACCGTGCGATCGAGGGCGCCCTTGCTCGCCCCATAAGGCAGGTTATGGGTGGTGTGGTCGCTGGTGAGGGCGACGATTCGTCCGCCGACCTGACCGGGCGCGACCGTGGTGGGGAGCTGCTCGGCGAAGGCTTTGATCAGTAGCCAGGTGGCGCGGGCGTTGACCGCGAAGTGGCGGTCCCAACTCTCAATGCTGGTGGTGAGGATGGAGCTGTCCACCGACTCGGCGTGCGACATCACGAGTCCCGTGAGTGGCCCGAGTTCCGCTCCGACCCGGACGAGTTCGGCGGGCACCGACGGGTCACCGAGGTCACCCGGAACCAGCGCGACCTTCACGCCAAGGGCCCGGCACTCGTCGGCGATGGTGGCCGGATCGGTATCCATCCGCTCCATACCCAACCGGTCGTCATACGGCTGCCAGTAGTTGAGAACAAGATCCCAGCCGTCGTGCGCCAGGCCGATCGCGAGGGCAGAGCCAATCGACCGGCGGCGGCCGACGCCCGTGATGAGTGCGACCTTCTCAGTGCCCGTGGATGAGGCTGTCGCCCTGGGCTCGACCGTGGTGTCCCGACTATTCGTCATGCCCCGACTATAGAAGGAGCGCGTCAGGCGAGGCTGTTGACGACTAGTTTGCCTGCCGTGTGGCCGGCTTCGCCCCGTCGATGAGCGTCGGCGAGCCGGTTGAGGGGAAACACCTCTTCAACGGTGACCGCGAGTGCGCCGCGGTCGACCAGGGTGGAGAGCTGCTGGAGACCGAACCCGTCGGGCTCGACGAGGATTTCGGGTGTGACTCGGATTCCTCTGGCCGCTGCCAGGCTGATCAGGTCCGGCGGTGTACCCGGCGCCACTCGCACCAGCGTTCCACCATTTTTGAGCACATCGAGCGAGCGGGTGGGCACGTCGGAACCGAACCCGCCCACAAGGTCAACAACCACGTCGACGGGGTCCGTTGCTGTTTCAAACGGTTGGCTGCGGTGATCGATTAGTTCATCAACACCGAGTGAGCGCAACCATTCGTGTTTGGATTCGCTCGCCGTGCCGATGACGTACGCGCCAAAGGACTTCGCGATCTGCACGGCGAGGTGCCCCACACCGCCCCCTGCCGCGTGCACCAGTACACGCTGACCGGGGACGATTGTGACTGTCTCGGTGAGGGCCTGCCAGGCGGTGAGCCCGGCAAGGGGCAGCGCGGCAGCATGGATGTGGTCGAGTGATGCCGGCTTTCTCGCGAACTGGCGCGAGGGTGCTGCGACATATTCCGCGTTGGCGCCCGCGGGTCGAGGGAACCACGGCAGGCCGAACACCTCGTCGCCGGGCTGGAACAGGTGGACGCCCGAGCCGACTGACTCGACGACTCCGGACACGTCCCAGCCGAGCACAGCGAATCCCGGCGCCAGGGCTGCGGCTGCCGGTGTGCGCGCACCGGCACGGGTACGCCAGTCGACTGGGTTCAGCCCGGATGCGTGCACTTTCACCAGTATGTCGGTGGACAGTGGCACGGGCTTCGCAACCTGCGCCCGCCGCAGAACGTCCGGATTGCCCGGAGTGTCGAACCCTATTGCCCACATCTGCTGCATGATCGTCCCCCAACTAGTTATGAATAAGTAACTATATATTCATCACCAGTAGAATGAGCAAATGACCGCGAACGAGACCCTCCCGTCGAGCAGTTCCACACCACCCACTTCCAGCGACCTGGCAGATCTTGCGGACGTCATCATGAACGTCGGCCAGGAGATCAAGATGCTGGGCGGTGATGGCAAAACGATCCCGCTCACCATCACGGAAAGCAATGTCATGCGGTATGTCGATCGTCATCCGGGCACATCTCCGAGCGACCTGGCCGCCGGAACCGGACTTCATCGCAGCAACATGAGTGCCGCGCTTCGCGGACTTGAAGAAAAGGGACTCATCAGCCGCGCCCAGAGCGCCGAGGACGGGCGAGTGATTACGGTCTCGCCCACCGCGCGCGCGGCGCAGAACCTCGAGTTGCTGCGTGCGGGATGGGCAGCGGGCATCGTCAGTGCAATCACCACTGAGTTTGACGGGTTCGAGGAAGGTCGTCGATTTTTGCTGCGCCTCGAAGCGGGGCTGATCCGCTCGCGTCAGGAGCAGGCGTAGCGGCAGTGCTGGGGGTGAGTGCTGGAGCCTCTCTCGTCGGGTGTCCAGCGTCTACCGTTGAACTATGACGAATTCACTCACATTCAACAACGGCGTCGAGATCCCGGCCATCGGCCTTGGCGTCTTTCAGACCCCACCCGAGGAAACCGTTGCTGCCGTAACGGCGGCCCTCAAGGCTGGCTACCGCCACATTGATACTGCCGCCGCGTACGGCAACGAAAAAGAGGTCGGCCAGGGCATCCGCGATTCCGGAGTGCCCCGCGAAGACATTTTCATCGAGACCAAGGTGTGGATCAGTGACTACGGGTACGACGAGACCCTGCACGCGTTCGAGAAGAGCGCAGCCAAGCTCGGCGTCGACCAGATCGACCTGCTGATCCTGCACCAGGCGCTGCCGTCCGCATTCGACAAAACCGTTGGTGCGTACAAGGCACTCGAGAAGCTCCTTGCCGACGGAAAGGTGCGCGCGATCGGTGTCAGCAACTTTATGGTTGAGCATCTGACGCAGCTGCTCGAGCAGACGGACGTTGTGCCGGCCATCAACCAGATCGAGCTTCACCCGTACTTCCAGCAGCCGGAGGTGCACGCGTTTGACACCGAGCACGGCATCGTCACGCAGGCCTGGTCGCCGATCGGTGGGATCACCTCCTACCGTGACTCCGAAAAGCGCAGCTTCGACGAGCCCGTCATCCTTGCCATTGGTGAGAAGTACGGCAAGTCGGCCGCCCAGGTAATGCTGCGCTGGCACATCCAGAAGGGTGTGCAGGTTATCCCCAAGTCCACCAAGGCCGAGCGCATCGCCGAGAACTTCGATGTCTTCGATTTCGAGATCACCGCCGACGAGATCGCGCAGATCGACGCGCTCGACACCGGTGTTCGTGGCGGCCCCGAGCCGGAGTTCATCACGCTCGACAACTTCGGTATGCCGATTCCCGAAGCGTAAGCCGGGCCGAGCTCCCAGGCGGGTATGAGGCAGGTGCGAGTGCCGTAAGGCGCTTGCACCCGCTTTTCTGTCGGATGCTCACCTGTTGCACATCCTCTATGGCAGGCTTCAGCCATGGGGATGCAACGCAGCGCGGCACTGACGGGTGTGATCATGGCAGCGGTGCTGCTGGTGAGTGGATGCTCGGGTGGTGACACCGACGCGAAGCCCAGCGCGACTCGCACCCAGTCGCCGACGCCAACACCCACCGTCGAAGAGGTCGCGACGCCGACCCCCACCGCGACAACTCCCGCCGTCGAGCAACCGCTGGACGTCACGGTCGATGCGGGTGTTGTTGCCGACGGCATAACTGCGACGGCCTCGGGCAACGGACCCTCGAACGTCACCTACCAGCGCCAGGGCGAACTCGCCGTGGTGATTTCTCTGGACTGCTCGGCCTGCACGGGCCCCACCAAGGTGACCGCGCCGGGCCGGATGTCTCCCTTCGGTGAATCCCCGCAGCCGCTGAGCGGCAAGTTTCTGATGGACGTCTTCCTCGACGATCCCGTCAACGCGATGTTTATTGTGCAGGCGGAAGGCCCGTGGACCGTCACAATGAAGAGCTAGACCGACCTGCCCTATGTCTCCGGACCCCAGTCGGGAACCGGCCCCACTGTCTTGTTCTGGTCCGACGACGTCTCGAAGGTGACCGTCGACTTTGTGCCCCTCGACGCGGACGACAAGTTCTCGGGACGAGTGTTCACCGTCTCCGACGACACCCAGCTGTTTGGCAACTCTGAGGCGTTCAGCGAGGTGTTTGACGCCGATCTGCCCGGTGTGATGGCGATCCAGACCAACGGAACCTGGACAGTCACGCCGACGCCGTAGCGGCCTTTTCTGAACACTAGGTAGCAATCCGGACTAGTCCGTGACAGCATCTAGTTATGGATGAATCACCGTGGCCCACCGACTGGGTTCGAGTTGCGCTCCCCGGCGTTGTGCTGGCCGTTGTGCGCGATGAGGAAAGCTACGGCTATCTCATTGCCCAGCGCCTCGGTGCTGCCGGATTCGGAAGCGTTAAGGGGAGCGTTCTCTACCCGCTCCTGACGCGCCTCGAGCAGGATGGCGCGCTCGCGTCGACCTGGCGAGAAGGATCGGGCGGTCCCGGTCGCAAGTACTACACGCTCACCGAGATGGGCCAGCAACGGCTCGACGAGTACGCCACGGCATGGGCACGCTTCACCACATCCACCGCCGCAGCTCTAGCCTCAACAAAGGACGCACAATGACTGGGAAAATCGACGACTACGTCACCGAGCTGACCGAAGAGCTGTCACTCCGCGACGTTCCGCCCGAGGCCGCTGAGCGCATTGTTCGAGAGGTCAGCAGTCATCTGGTCGAATCCGGAGAAGACCCGGTGCACGCCTTCGGCACGGTCAAGCACTACGCCGACGAGTTCGCTTCGCGATCGAGGACGCGGCGGATGCTCGTTCCTCTCGTCATTTTGTCGGCGCTGCTCGGGTCAGGATCAGCGCTTATGGTGCTGAACGGAATCTTTGGATTTATCAACCCCGCGCACGGGCTGTGGGGACTTGAGCCCCTCACGCGCCTTGTAATCGGAGCGGTGCTATTTGTGTGTTTGCTCGCGCTTATCGCCGTGATGACCGTTCACTCGCGACGTCGTTTGTCTTCGTGGAAGCTCTAAAAGAGGATCAGCGCACAACGTCGTAGACGGCTTTGATCACACCGTTCGAATAAGCGGCTGACTCGCGCAGCGTGAGGTTCTGTTTGTCGTGGTCGTCCGTATTAAAGACTCGTTTGCCCGAGCCGAGCAGGATCGGATACACCAGCAAGTTGTAGCGGTCGATGAGATCCGCTTCGGCAAGGTTGCGCGCCAGCTCGGCACTGCCGTGAATAAAGATGGCTCCGCCATCGGTGGCTTTGACGGCGGCGACATCGTCGACCGACCGAAGGATTTCGATGGTGCCCCAGCCGTCAATAAGCTCGTCGTCGCGCAGTGTGGTTGAGGCCACATATTTGGGCAGGTCGCGGTAGGCGGCATGGTCCTCAGAATCGCGCCAGATCGGCGCGAAGGCGTCGTAGCTGCGGCGCCCGAACATCAGCGCGGTGGTCTCGGCGAGCTCCTCGCCCTTGAGTGAAAACGACTCGGGATCAAACCCGTGCTGCAGCACCCACCCGCCCTGCGGATGCCCTTCGACCGAGCCTCCCGGCGAATCAACAACGCCGTCCAACGTCATAAATCCTGTCCACACCAGCTCCCGTGACATACAAACCTCCCAATGAGTGTGATGAGTTGCACCGTGTGTTGCTCACCATCACGTGGGCAGTCTCGGCGCCGTCAATCCACGATAGAACGGAGCACCGACACTCAAAAGGGGCGGCGGTTGAGCGGATTGGCGCCGCGGAGGCTAGCGAGCGGCTCCAACGATGGCCGCCACCGCGGCAAGGAGTGCTGCACGGTGCTGCTGGAGTCGCTGTTGTGGTGGGTCGCCCATAAGCCGAACTGATTCGCTTGTGGTGTTCCATGCCTGCGCCATGGCGAGCGCGAGCATCAGAGCATCCATCCCGTCGGACGCGTTGATACCGAGGGCGGAGCCCAGCGCCTCGGCTTTCGAGACGTGAGACC
>Ga0247740_1000897_pt1 | contig 13301 bp, 13 predicted proteins | sample UWRJL148409B2_FD_180942 | JGI IMG/M metagenome (GOLD analysis project Ga0247740, IMG submission 180942) | Plant litter microbial communities from Arlington Agricultural Research Station in Wisconsin, United States - UWRJ-L148-409B-2 | ecosystem: Environmental > Terrestrial > Plant litter >...
AAAAAATTACCCAGGGAAAAATTGCACCAGGTTTGCGATGAACTGCGTCAATACATTATTGATGTGGTGAGTGTACATGGCGGACATTTTGGTGCCAGCCTGGGTGTGGTAGAACTAACAACGGCACTCCACTATATTTACAATACTCCTTACGACCAATTGGTGTGGGATGTGGGCCACCAGGCTTACGGACATAAAATATTAACGGGCCGCAGAGATAATTTTGCTACCAACAGAAAGTATCATGGCCTTAGCGGTTTCCCCAAACGCAGCGAAAGCGAATACGACACTTTTGGTGTAGGCCACTCTTCTACTTCTATATCTGCAGCATTGGGCATGGCAATGGCCGCCAAATACAAAGGCGAAAAAGATAGAAAAGTAGTTGCGGTAATCGGCGATGGTTCTATGACGGCGGGAATGGCTTTTGAAGGAATGAATCATGCCGGTGTGGCGAATGCGGATATGCTGATTATTTTAAATGACAACGGTATTGGTATAGACCCTAACGTTGGTGCATTGAAAGAATACCTGACAGATATTTCTACTTCGCCTACTTATAATAAAGTAAAAGACGATGTGTGGAAACTGATTGGTAAAATGCCAATCGGTAAAAACTTTACCCGTGCCATGGCGCACAAACTTACTGATGGTTTGAAAGGTATGGTGAACAGCCATTCCAATTTATTTGAATCATTAAAGCTGCGCTACTTCGGCCCGATAGATGGACATAATATTGCCAAACTGGTTGATACTTTAAAAGACCTTCGTGAAATACCGGGGCCAAAAATATTGCACATCATTACCACAAAAGGTAAGGGCTATGCACTGGCAGAAAAAGACCAAACCAAATGGCATGCTCCCGGATTGTTTGATAAAATAACCGGCGAAATACAAAAGAAAAAATACGACCTGCCACAGCCGCCGAAATACCAGGATGTATTCGGACATACGATTATTGAACTGGCAGAAAAGAACGATAAAATATTTGGCGTAACTCCTGCCATGCCTTCCGGCTCTTCTTTAAAATTTATGATGGACAAAATGCCTGACCGTGCATTTGATGTGGGCATTGCCGAGCAACATGCAGTAACCGTGAGTGCCGGTATGGCTACACAAGGCATGCGTGTGTTTTGCAATATCTACTCCTCCTTTATGCAACGTGCCTACGACCAGGTGGTGCATGATGTGGCGATACAAAAATTACCGGTAGTACTTTGCCTCGACCGTGCCGGATTGGTAGGCGATGATGGACCTACACACCATGGTTGTTACGATATTGCTTATTTCCGTTGTATTCCCAATATGATTATCAGTGCGCCGATGAATGAAAGTGAACTCCGCAACCTGATGTATACGGCACAACTGGAGAGTACAAAGAATCCTTTTGTTATCCGTTACCCGAGAGGCGAAGGTGTAATGCCGGAATGGAAAACAGAAATGAAAGAAATAAAAATTGGTATGGGAAGAAAATTGAAAGAGGGTAAAGACATTGCTATTCTTTCTTTCGGGCACCCCGGCAATTTTGCAGCAGCTGCTATTCGTGAATTAAAAAATGATGGACTTAATCCCGGCCATTACGATATGCGTTTTGCAAAGCCTCTTGACGAAACATTATTACACGAAGCCTGCCAGCAATACGAGAAATTAGTGACGGTGGAAGATGGCACCGTGGAAGGTGGTATAGGCAGTGCTATCCTGGAATTTATGGCGCTGCATGGTTATAAAAACGATGTAAAAATATTGGGTATTCCCGATCGCCTGGTAGAACATGGTACGCCAAAAGAATTGCAACATGAATGTGGTTATGATGCGGTTTCTATTGCAGATGCTGTTAGGGAAATGATGAAGGATAAGGTAACAGTGAGTGAGTTGTTGGGGTAAAGAGGCATTGAGTCGTTAGTCGGGAGTCTGGAGTCGGTGTCCTGGAATTTGGAATTTGTTTTTTGGAATTTTATTTTACCGGCTGCATTACTACTATCATCGTCTGTTGCGTCGCACACTTGTACTGCAGTAATTCTATTCAGCATATTGCAAATTTTCTTTGTTATTATCTACTTGCTTATGTTTGGACTTTTCTCAAAAAAACAAAATAATAATTGCCCGATAGATTTAGAGATGCGTCTCTGGATGGAAAATTCTTTTCTATGGCTGGCGGGACAATTTGGAGAAGATAATATTGCCACAAAGCCCGTGTTGTTACCAACACCCGATCATTTTAGCATTCGTTATGATGGCTCAAAAGAGTCACTGGCGAAAACTGCCGAAATAATAGCCCTGCAAATGGAAATTGATATTAATGAAGTGAACCTTGATGTATACGAACAAAACATACAAGAGTTTAGTGGCGACTTTGGACACAGAATATGGACAGAGGTTGATAAGGACAGTGATGAGAAATTGTCGGCGGGTTTATTCTTTGAAAAAAATGACCAGGGGAAGTATGATATTTTAATAGAGAAAAAGAATTTAAGTGACCCCGAAAATTTAGTTGCAACCCTTGCACACGAATTTTCTCATATTAAACTGTTAGGTGAAAAACGGCTTGACTTTAATGATGAATTATTGACAGACTTAACTCCGGTTATTTTTGGCCTGGGAATTTTTAATGCTAACTCCGCATTCAAAGAACTTAAATCATACGATAGCTACGGACATAATAGTATAGGTTATTTAAAACAAAGAGAGTGGGGTTATGCGCTGGCTTTGTATGCATTTTACAGAGAAGAGGAAGAAAAAGCTGATTGGGTCAAATTTCTGACTCCCAATATAAAATCAGATTTTAAAAAAAGTATGGACTTTATTCTTGCAAATACAGACAAAGTGTTTATTGAAGAATATAAAGGTTCTAGTTAATCATAGCAGATTTTAATAAACCTCCCGAACTCCCAATAAAAAAGTGCAGCCCAAAATTTGGACCACACTTTAGCTCATACTTAAACAAACATTTTTACTTCTTCGCTATAAACAGTTGGAAACTGTTTTGCAAATGATACATATCTTCTGTAAGACGATAAGGCTGAAAGGCATTGGCAATTGTTTGCTGTACTTTTTTCTCACTCGCATAGTTCATCGCAGCAGCGGCAGGGCCGGTTCCCATAAAACTTCTGATACCATCATTCAGTGTGTAATAAAGAAACGGACAGCTTACTTTGGTTTTATAAACCACTTTCAGTTCCAGTGATTCACAGATGCTTTCAATTTTTCCATCTTCAGATAAGGCGAAAGGGCCGGGAGTTCCTGCCGGTGGTGCTGGTAATAAAGTGCCGATTGCCTTTAGAATGTTGGTTGCTTCACTCATTTCTGGTTTATCCCAGATGGCAATTACGAGGTGACCACCTTTTTTCAATACACGTTTTGCTTCTGCCAAGGCAGCCGTAAAATTTCCGGCATACTGAAAGGAATTAAAACCTGCTACCACATCAAAGCTGTCTGCAGCAAAGGGTAATGCTTCCAAATCTTCTTCCAGGAAATTGTTTTGCGGGTTTCTTTCACGGGCCAGTTCCAGCAAGCCCGGTGCGGCATCCACACCAATTACTTCGGCACCAGCTTTTATGGCCATGTTGCTAAACATACCAGAGCCGCAACCTGCATCGAGTAGCAAACTGTTTTCTTTCAGTTTAAGCTGCTCCATTGTTTTTTTGTAAAGCGGCGTAAAAAATGGTTCAAATAATTTTGACCAGTGTTGTGGGGCCACACTCCACAATTTGCCTTGTACTTCTTTTGTACTCATAAAAAATAAGGTTTAAATGATTAATTGATTTACCACACAAAAATATTTGCGTGGCGGCAACAGGTCTGTTCTTAAAAGTTCAACAATTTGACTGTGGGGTTCAGAGAGTAGCCTGCAGCTTTACATTAACAGGACTATAACCAAAATACTGGCGAAAGCTTCTGCTGAAATGAGAAGGGCTCTCAAAACCCGCTTCGAAAGAAGTTTGCGAAACAGTTTTTTTGAGGTTGGTGAGTAAGTGCATGGCATGATGGAGTCGTTTTTCCATCAACCATTTGCCGGGGGTAGTATTGTATATTTTCTGAAAATCTCTTTTGAATGCAGAGAGGCTTCTATTTGAAAGCCTTGCAAATTCTTCCAGCTTTAAATTGAAGCAGTAATTATCTTCCATTACTCTTTCCAGTGTTACCGCCTGTGGTTGGTGAAGCAATGAGCAGAAATAAGATAATAGTTCCGCATTTTTTGGATTGCCTGCAATGGTCAGCACCAGCTCCCGGAATTTTAATTCCAGTAAAGAAGGATCGGGATCATTGGCAGTATCAAAGTACGGCATCATCGAATTAAAGAAGGCTTGCACGGATGTATCGTTATCTATGGAGATTACCGGATCAAATTTTCTTTCCGGTTTATAAATAGGCGCCTTTTTTGATTTCAATACATCACAAATAAAATCATCGGGCAGAAAGAAAAGGACCAGGCAAAACCGGGCATCGAAAAATTGTTCTACAATGCTGGCTCCTTTTCTGATGAGTACGCAACTGTCTTTGCGTAAATCGTAAGAGCCATTGGCGGTATGCCATATTTTACGGCCTTCCACTACATACACGATGTAATTGTGATAGCTCCAGGTATCATCCACCTCTTTATCTAATGGACAATCGTATTTGGTAATTAATACTTCGCCGCAATTCAATTGTTTGAAATGAATACGGTTTTGTTTTACGCTATTGTTGAGGCTGAACAAGTGAGGCTGATTTTGAAAACAAATATAATTTTTTAGAAAAAGTATATTTTGCCGTTGGGACCAATTGTTATTTCTGTGCAGAGACTTTTCATAAGTAGTTCATAAACAGAGCTAAGTTATTTACCGAATTGTATAGACAGAGGAAATGAATTGTAGTTTTCCGGTTAGCTGTCCATAGAAAAGTCTTTCAGAAATTTTTAACGCCTTTTCCAAAATCATTTTTATGGATTTTCGTTGAGTAAGCGTCTCCATCAATTACTCAACTGCTATTACAATGAAAATTTTCCGCCTCTTACTCCTTGCCGGTATTGTTATCGTTGCTGTTTCCTGGTTTTCAAATTCCGCTATCTGGAAGAAAATAAAAGCGGTAGACTTACCTAAAAAAACAACCATTTATTCTCTTGACAATAAAGCTGCAAAAAAGCTGGAGCAAAAAGCTATTGCCGCTAAAAAATTTGTTGAGCAAAAGAATTACAACGCCGACGTTTGCTTTTTAATTGATATGAGCCTTTCTTCCGGCCAAAACCGTTTCTTTATTTATGATTTGAAAAAAGATAGTGTACAGTCCAAAGGGTTGGTAGCACATGGCAATTGCTTTCAAAACTGGCTGGAAGGCAGAAAGTATAGCAACGTGGTTGGTTGTGGTTGTACTTCGCTGGGTAAATATAAAATCGGTATTCCTTATACCGGTAAGTTTGGTTATTCGTATAAACTTCATGGTTTGGATACTTCCAATAGTAATGCCTTTGAAAGAACGGTGGTTTTGCATTCGCATAGTTGTGTACCATCTGCAGAAGTGAGTGATGACATTTGCCAGAGTAATGGCTGCCCTACCGTGGCTCCGGATTTTTTGAAAAAGTTGAAGGCGATAATTAATGATTCGAAGAAGCCGGTGTTGTTGTGGATTTATGAGTGAGTTTTGAGTCGGGAGTCGTTAGTCGGGAGTCGGAGTTTTGAAGTCAAAAGTAAAAAGTAAAAAAAGCTAGAGACTAACTGTTGAAGACTGTTGCGGAATAAATAGAGTAGTTGTAATTTGCTCATCCGTGTTAATGTCGTACATGTGTGCGACGCAACGAAGCTGATAGTAGTAATGTCGCCTGTTTACAAATAAAAAATACATACACAAAAGCAAAAGGTGCAAAGCCAAAGAAAATACATTGCTGGACATCCTTCTACCTTACACCCTTTACCTTATAACTTACTTACGCTAATTTGGCGTCCATTGAAATTTCTGTGTTCAGCAATTTGCTGATCGGGCAGTTGGCTTTTGCATCGGCCGCTGCTGCTGCAAATTTTTCTGCATCCATTCCCGGTATAGTAGCAGTTACTTCCAGGTGGCTGGAGGTGATAGCGCCATCGCCTAAAGTGATGGTACATTTTGTATCGATGTTTTCAGGAGTAAAGCCTGCAGCACCGATTACAAAACTTAGTTTCATTGTAAAACAACCGGCATGTGCTGCTGCTACCAGCTCTTCGGGATTGGTACCAATACCTTCGGCAAAACGGCTGTTGAAAGAATACTGTGTATTGTTCAGCACACCAGATTGAGTAGTGTTAGTGCCTTGTCCTTCTTTGCCAGAGCCTTTCCAATTTGCTGTTGCAAAACGTTTCATAATTTAGAGTTTTAAGTTTTATTGAGGTTGATTTAATTCTTCCAGTTCGGCGATGCGGTCTTCGGGTTCGTTGAATTCAATGATGAAATTATTTTTGCCTTCGCCGATTACGATTTTCAAAAATTTCTGTTGCACCAGTTCCAGCACCGATAAGAAAAGAAAAATAGCCTGTACCCTGTTATCGCATTTTTCAAAAATTCTTTCAAAAGAAATATTCCGTTGCTCCCTGGCTTGTGTAAGCAACTGGTCACGGCTTTCTTCCATGGTATAGTTGTACGCCACCACGGTATGCACCGGTTTGTTGATGCGGTCGCTGTACTTCTGCATGGCTTTTTCAAAAGCCTTCATCAGTTTAAACAAACTGATATTCTGAATTTCTGTGCCTTCGCTATCTTCTTCACCGATGAGTGATAACTCCTGCTGAATATTTCCCCGCTTCACCATCAGCATACGGATGGCTTCCATTTCGGCCATTTGTGCCGAGGCTTCTTTAAAGCGTTTGTATTCCAGAATTTTATTCACCAATTCTTCTCTTGGGTCAATTTCATTGCCCTGCGGATCAAGTTCTTTGCGGGGCAACAGCATCTTGGCTTTAATCCGCATAAGTGTGGAAATGAAAAGAATAAACTCGCTGCTGAGTTCAATGTTCAGTTCCTCGCTCTGGTGAATATAATCCAGAAAGTCTTTGATGATATTGTTGATTGGAATATTGTAAATATCCAGCTCATCTCTTTCTATAAAAAAAAGCAAGAGGTCGAAAGGACCTTCAAACTGCGGTAACTTAATCTGGTACGAGGTATTCGCCACTTCAATTCGGGTTGATTAGTCAAAAAATAAAGTCCTGCTGCACAGCAGGACTTTACAAAAGTAAGGGAAAGCGGTGTTCAGGAATCGCACCATTTTTCCACGATTATTTCTTCAGGGAATCCCTGATTTCACGCAATAATTGTATGTCTTCGGGAGTGGCGGCCGGTGCTTCAGGGGCTTCCTCTTTTTTCATTTTATTAATGCCTTTAACAGCGATAAATAAAACAAAAGCAATAAAAATGAACTTGATTACGGCTGAGAGAAAATTACCATATTTAACTGCTCCCCAGGTAAGCTGGCTTATATCTGCCACGCCGGCTGCTTTTAAGGCGGGAGTTAATAATAGCGGCGTAACTACATCGCCTACGAATGATGTAATGATAGCTCCAAAGGCACCACCGATAATAACCGCTACAGCAAGGTCTACGATATTGCCTTTCATGGCAAACTCTTTAAATTCTTTCAGCATTCCCATAACAAATTGATTTTAATTTTAAAAATATGCTTCCAGGTTTTGATGATTGAAGGTAGATATAAATGAATAATTCTATATTACTTTTTCAATCCCGGAAACTGCATATCCAGACTCTTCAGAAGATCACGCAGTTGCACGGCAATAATATATTCTTTGTACCAGTTCTGGTCGGCAGGCACTACTGTCCATTCGGGTTTGTCGCATTTATTAAAACACTCCTCGTACATCTGCATATACACATCCCAGAGTTTGGCTTCATCAAAATCCTTTTCATTGTACTTCCACATTTTAGTGGGGTCTTTCAATCGTTCGCTTAATCTTTCCTGCTGCTCTTCCGGCGATACGTGCAGATAAAATTTGAGGATATGCGTATTGTTGTGCTCCTGTAATAGTTTTTCAAAATCATTAATGGCATCTATTCTTTTGGCGGCTGTTTCATCATCACACCATTTGTGTACCCGGGTAATAAGAATATCTTCATAATGCGAACGGTTGAAAACCTGTATCATTCCCTTTGCCGGTGTATGGCTGTGTATGCGCCATAAAAAATCATGCGATAGTTCTTCGGCGGTTGGTGCTTTGTACGATTTTACGGTTACACCCTGCGGGTTCATATGGCCCATTACATTTCTTATTACGCCATCTTTTCCGCTGCCATCCATCCCTTGTATTACCACCAACACTGCATGCTTGCCTTCGGCAAATAATAAGTTTTGCAACTCATTCAATTCCTTCACTATTTTTTCCGTTTTCTCTTTGGTAGCGGCTTTGTCCCAATCCTTTGGTGCACGGGTAGAAATATCGCTAAGTTTTATTTTACTCATATGGTTTCAGTTAAAAATGTTATTGCAATATAAGACGGGTTGCTGGTTTAGTCCGGAGTCGATAGTCGGGAGTCAGGAGTCAGCGTGTTGTGATAAAGGTATTTAAGAAATGTGAAAAGAAATTTGCAATATGCTCATCCGCCTTCGTCGGACACGGTCTGTGTTACTGCAGTCGAAGAGTGCGACGCCCCTATTTCATCGGGGTTCCGCTTCGCTTCACAACCGCCGATGATAGTAGTAATGCCGCTGGTACAAAAAATAAAAAACAAATCTCTCCCTTCATTTTACAATCTTTGCGCATCAATATGAGTAAAAAGTTCGTTTGCTGGACAATATTTATAATCCTCTGCATCATCTGGGGCAGTTCGTTTAAACTAATGAAAGATAGTACCGTAGCACTTTCAGGTGCGCAGATTGCGGCACTGCGGATATTCTCTGCGGGTTTGGTATTTATTCCTTTTGCTGTTTTTCATTTTGCAAAATTGCCACGGCAAAAAATCGGAATAGTTGTTTTAAGTGCTGTGTTTGGCAATCTATTACCTGCCTTTTGTTTTGCTATTGCCATGACGAAAATTGATGGCTCGCTGGGTGGTATTCTCAATTCGCTTACGCCTATTTGTGTTGTGGCTGTTGGCATTCTTTTTTTCAAAGACAAAATTAAATCGCAGAAAATTGTTGGTGTGCTTACTGGTTTTGTTGGCTTAGTGTTGCTCACCGTGTTACCAGCATTAACAGGAGAAAAAACTATCAGCTTCCATAATTTCAGTTACACCTTACTCATTCTGCTTGCTACTTTTTTATATGGCATCAATGTAAATATTGTAAGCCATTATCTCAAAGGGCTCAATCCTATTCATGTGGCCACAGTGTCGCTGGCATTTATGACGATACCTACTGCAATCGTATTATGGCAGCAAGGTTTTTTACAATTAGATTTTAGTAACGCTGCAGTTCAGGAGTCGGTGCTGGCCTCTTCTGCATTGGGCGTTATTGGCAGTGCTGTTGCCACTGCATTGTTCTATGTACTAGTACAAAAAGCAGGAGGTTTATTTGCATCGCTGGTTACTTATGGCATCCCCTTCATTGCACTCGGCTGGGGCTTTATAGATAATGAACCAATAACATGGCTGGAAATAATTTGCCTGGGTATAATTCTGCTGGGTGTATATCTCGCTAATCGTCCGGAGAAAAAAATTAGCTAAGAGGAAAAAAAGAAAGGGAGAAAAAGAGTTTTTTAAAACTCCTGTTCTCCTTTACCAAAATACTTATTTTTTAGTCGGCTGCAGTGCTACTATCAGCTGTGGTTGCGTCGCACACTTCAGCGACATTAATACAGATGAGCAAATTGCAAGTGCTCCAAATGTTTGTAAAAAAGTTATCCGTACTAAAAGCAATACGCCATTCGTATTTCCTACTTCCAACTTCGTACTTACTTAAATTGACATTATCTCTTTCTCCTTCGCCACCAGGTGCTTTTCCACCACCGCTGTAAATTTATCCGTTACCTGTTGTACTTCTGCCTCTGCATCTTTAGCTGCATCTTCGCTCAGGCCATTTTTCTCCAGCTTTTTTATTTGCTCAATACCTTCACGGCGAATGCTGCGGATAGCTACTTTAGAGTGCTCTCCTTCTGCCTGGCATTTTTTCACCAATTCCCTTCTTCTTTCTTCTGTTAATGGTGGCAGAAACAATCGGATGAAACTTCCATCATTCTGTGGATTGATACCGATGTTCGCTGCAATAATTGCTCTTTCAATTGGCTGCAACATATTCTTTTCCCAGGGTTGAATACTGATAGTACGGGCATCCATTACGCTTACATTCGCTACCTGGTTAATAGGCACAGGTGCTCCGTAGTAATCCACCATTATTCCATCGATCATTTGTGGGTTGGCTTTGCCTGCTCTTATCTTTTGGAGTTCAGCTTCCAGGTGACTGATAGCTTTTACCATTTGTTCATCTGCCGATTCTATAATTAAGGCAACATCTTCTGACATATCTTATAAATTTTCTTGAATGAGTATAAATATCCCTTTTTATCCGCTGCAAAGCTAATAAAAGAGTAGAAGCCTCCCAAAGATGAGGTTCAGATAAAATTGCTGAAGAATTCAAAGCAATTTTAGCAACAAATAGATGATGAATGGAAATTAGTTTACGTCGGCAGTAATGGTCTCCGTTTCTTTTTTCAGTGTTACCACTTTGGAAGAAGTTTTCAATTCTGTAGCACCGTCTTTACGTTTAGCGATAAACATAGTGCGGCGGTTTCTGCCTTTGTATAATAAACCTAAACCTGTAAATGCAATCGTCAGCAAAGATAGTAACAGGTAGTTGGGGCCTAAAGATCTGCCCAACCAGGCTAGCAGGATAAAACCAATATTGATGGCCACGCAGGTATAAGTTACAGCCGAATGACTTAATCCTCTGTCGAGCAATAAATGATGTACGTGGTTACGATCAGGGGTAAAAGGTGAACGGCCATTCAGGATGCGGATACCAAATACACGAAGCGTATCAAGTAATGGCACGATTAAAATTGAAAAACCAATAGCTACGGCAGAAGCAACAGGAACTGTTACAAATGGAGCACTGGCTACATTGATGAATTTAATAACCAATATAGAATTTATCAACCCGATCATGAGGGAGCCAGAGTCACCCATAAATATTTTAGCGGGATGATGATTAAAGATCATAAATGCTACGAGACTGCCTGCCATAGAAAATGATAGCAAGGCATAAGCCTGGTGGTCGACTATAAAAAAGTAAGTGCCAAAAACTGTAGTAGAAAGGATACCAAGGCTGGCAGCCAATCCATCAATCCCATCAATAAGATTAAAAGAATTGATAACAACGATTATAGTAAGATAAGAAACGGCTAAACCAAAACCTTCCGGAACCTGTTCGAAACCAAATAAGCCATACATACTATCTAAACGTATACCACCAAGATGAATAAGAATAGAAGCTGCGATAATCTGACCGATGAATTTCTTAGTGGCTGAGAGAATCATGATATCATCCCGAAGACCCAGGAAAAAAATTACCATCGCAGCCGCAAAGAAATATTGAAACTCCGGGTTGAGATAACCCTGAATAGATAAAAGAGAGGCTAATAAGAAGCCGCCAAATATTCCAACACCACCGAGTGAAGCAATGGCTTTGGTGTGAACTTTTCTTTCGTCTGGAATGTCGTAAAGCTTTTTATGCTCTGCGATCTGCAATACTACCGGTATTGCGAGAAATGTAATAATAAAGGCGACGGACGCCGTCAATAAAATATCGAGCATTTAAGCAGCTTTAAATATGGTACAAAATAAATTCAAATCCTTTTTTGGTTGCATAATGTTATCTTTCGAAAACTTTATCAAATACACTAATACCAACTAAACTCACACGATTTCCCCTTTTGCAAGCAAGATTGGTTCATCCGGATGGATTTTGTATTCAAAAACAATGCAAATTTGCACGACCAATCAGAGATTTTGAGTTTCGAAGGTACTAAAACTTTAACAATAACCTATTTTTTATGGCTGAATTAACCGCAATTGCTTCCCAAATCAGAAGAGATATAGTAAGAATGGTACATGGCGTAAATAGTGGACATCCAGGCGGTTCGCTGGGTTGCACTGAATTTTTTACTGCTTTGTATTTTAAAATAATGAAACATGACCCAAGTTTTAATATGGATGCCAAGGGTGAAGACGTGTTTTTCCTATCCAATGGGCATATTTCCCCGGTATTTTATTCCACACTTGCCCGTTCTGGGTATTTTGATGTAAAAGAACTGGCAAGTTTCAGAAAAATAAATTCCCGCCTGCAGGGCCATCCTGCTACTCACGAACATTTGCCCGGCATCCGGGTGGCTTCCGGTTCGCTGGGCCAGGGTATGAGCGTAGCAATTGGGGCTGCTTTGGCCAAAAAACTAAATAACGATAATCACACTGTTTTTTCGCTTCATGGTGATGGTGAATTGGACGAAGGCCAAATATGGGAAGCCGTAATGTTTGCCAATCACCATAAGGTTGATAATCTTATTTCTACGATCGATTGGAACGGTCAGCAAATTGATGGCCCTACCGATAAAGTAATGAGCCTGGGAAATATCAGGGATAAGTTTGAAGTTTTTGGCTGGACCACCCTTGAAATGAATGGTAACGATATGGACAATGTGGTAGAAACATTGGAAAAAGCAAAAACTTTAACCGGCAAAGGCAACCCTATTGCCATTATGATGCACACTGCTATGGGCTATGGAGTGGACTTTATGCAAGGCACTCACGAATGGCATGGTATAGCACCGAATGATGAGCAGTTAGCAAAAGCATTGGCTCAACTACCGGAGACGTTGGGAGATTATTAATGGGCCAAAAGATAAATAGACGGAAACCGGAAAGACATTGAATGAAATGGTTTTTCCGGCTTTTTTATTTCATACTATTTGAGTCAAAATCATGCTTATGCAATTTGCTCATCCCCCGAAGTAAAAGTCGGGGCAGGCTGTGTTAATGGTATCTCGAAAAATACTCGGGGTGCAGCATAATGCCGATACTTCGACAAGCTCAGTAGAATTAATGCTGCACAAGTGTGCGACGCAAGGGACGATGATAGTAGTACTGCAGCTGGCTACAAAAAAGAAAAAATATTATTCACTCCGCAACGAGAAATCCTGTGCCGCAGCTTTGCGGGAAGGAAGCCAGGATGCAATAAAAGCAATTACAAAAACGGTAGCACCTACAAGCAGAAAATCTTCCATACGAAGTGTGACAGGAAAATAATCGATAAGAAATGAGCCGCCCTGCAATGGAATAAGATGATAAGTGATCTGCAACCACGCAAGGAATAGTGCCAGCAGCATACCAATGCCGCAACCAATAATAGCCAGCAACAT
>Ga0247740_1000898_pt1 | contig 13300 bp, 13 predicted proteins | sample UWRJL148409B2_FD_180942 | JGI IMG/M metagenome (GOLD analysis project Ga0247740, IMG submission 180942) | Plant litter microbial communities from Arlington Agricultural Research Station in Wisconsin, United States - UWRJ-L148-409B-2 | ecosystem: Environmental > Terrestrial > Plant litter >...
CTGAGGAAAGGAGAGGGTATTTGGCTCTGATGGGCTCCAATCATATTCATGACACCAACCATTCCGCTGCCGCCTGTCCTGCCGCCTGTCCTGCCGCCTGTCCTGCCGCCTGTCCTGCCGCCTGTCATGCCCCGCGCGTGGGCGCGTAGCTGCGACCAAGACCATTCTCGCCTCGCTGCAGCTGCTGGAGAGCACCAATCAAAGTAGCGCAGGGAAAACTTAACTAGGAGTGCAGCAAGACGCTACCTCGCTTTCGACACTACCAGTTCACCGGACGTTGCTGCACCGCTAGTTCGGTCTCCCGCAGATTGCCTGCATCTGCTTACCCTGTGCAGTAGCGCCGTCGAATGAGAGCGCGTTCAGTCTACGCCTCTCTGCAATAACGGGAATATCGATATTAGAACGAATGATTTCATTGCATACTGTGTACCATTCGTTGCTAGCACCCTGAGGAGGAAGGGGAAGCGAATGCCGTCTTACGTATCGTAGCTGAAATGCATTACAGAAGCTAGACACCCATTGTCGACCCCTGAAGACTAACATCGCCAACGCCTTCTCCCTCATCCCTGCGCGGAGATATGAGTGAGATGAAATGGAATGCGTGGAGTGAAGTGAGTGAAGTGAAATGCGTGACGTGAAATGAGTGGAGTGACATGAGTGGAATGAGTGGGCTGCGCACTGATTATATCTTAGGTCTAGCGCTGTATGTCACTAGATCATATTATTTACTTAATAGAGTAAATAGAAGTTCTAATAGAGGCTATCTTTCGTTTATTAGATGTTAGGCCTCCGGCCTGACAGCTCCGTGATAAAAGTTCTCGGCCTTACAATGAATAGAATTATTCTTAATAAAAGTGCTTATATAGATATGATAAATATGAATTTCTTATTCTTCGAAAGTAGCCTACGTACTTCTTTACATACATGAATCTTATTTACTAGAAAATACGCATCCACGTTAAGGTTTGGAGGATCACCCAATGTACTACATAGCCATGGGAACTGAAATCAGCAACCCACTTATTTCGAACTTTTTCTCCAAGTTAGCTTGTGCTGCAGAGTCCTTTCAGATCTCCTCTAGGCTCTGGCGCCTTGGTCGTGTTCTCCCAGGGTGCCTTCATGTGGCTTATACATCACACTAGGCTTCTTTACCATTGTCCCGGTACTATTGTTCTCATATATCCAAGCGCCGCCTAGACCAACAACACCACAATCTTAACCGTCGGCCTTCTTCAAACCATAGGTCGAAGACTTTTCCCCACCTCTCGTTCTTTGTCAATATGCAGCTAATACCCCCCTGCACTGTGCATTCCCCGTCCCGAAAGCCTATTACTTCCCAACACTAGACGGCCCGCAGACATGACCCTTACCTTTATGAACGCCGCAGACGACTATATGTCTTTAGTTTGGACGTAACACTCAACATCTCGTCTCACGCTCTGCTATCCACCTGCAACGCCTACATCGCGATATGTCGCCCTCTCTCCGCGACTCTTCACCTCCTTGCCATTCCTCGCACGGTGATCCATGTAAGCAGCCCATGGGCCTGCATCGAAACTGCATTCTCGCTCCACACGGCGCTGAGCGAGATACACCGCACGACCGCGGCCCGTCCTCACCTCGTTCAACGAAGCCAAGTACCCCCAAGAACGAAAGTGCCTTGAACACCGAACGTCCAACTGCCTTCCGTACTGCGTCCGAAACGGCAGACTGCAGTCTAACATCTGAAACCAAACCCTACGATCCGAGCCTCGAGTCGCCCCGTCTTCGCACTCTCGATGCGCTGCCGATACCTCGTCCAACACCCCGGACAACGCCGCACTTCCACCCTGCCGCTGGAAAGGTCACCCACGTTACCGCTTCTTCTGTTCAGTTTTCTGCGCCGAATAAGCTTTACTTTGGTTGGAGATGAGGAAGATACTGTGTCAAATAAGGAGACTCTATAGATATCGCATGGCAATGCTGAGCAAACTTCGATGACATAAAGGGTCAACATGACCAATTGATCTAATTGCTCTCAAGAAACGGGTATTTTCACCCCTACCGTTCACTAAACCATCACAACATCACCCCCAAGTGCCAATTGCCCCGCCTCCTTCGTGATAGCCCCCACCTCGTCCATCTCCCTCAAAGTGAAATCTAGCAAATAGCTCTCGTCCACCAGCTCCTCTACCCTCTTATAGTGCCTCTCACTGTACGCCCTAATAGCATCAATCACATCCTTGAGACTACCCTTCGCGCCCACCCTGCCCGCCGGCTTGATACTCGCCAGTCTAGCCGCAGGATACGATTTCACTACTGCCCAAAGAATCTTTTGGGCAACTGGTGCGGAGCGGACATTCGTGTTCCAATCGCGGAGACGCAGTAAGAGCTTGTAGAGCTGTTCGTCTGCGAGGGTGGCGAGGACGTCGTCGACGGCATTCAGACCAGTGAGACTACCTTCGTCCGGTACTTCTGTTTCGGTGACAGTTTTGAGCAGGGTGAAAAGGCGGCCTGGTTGGTCCATTTGCAGGGCCAGCGTAATAGCCTCGCGGTAATTCCCGGCGTAAGCATAGTTTTGTAGTTTCTGGTCCAGCTCTACACGCTCTGTTTCCGCTGTGGTAACTGCTTCGAGCGTCGCACTCGTCGTATCTTCCCAGAAAGAAATGATGCTGTCGGCACCGCCAGATATGAGAGTGCCCGTCGTCGAGTTCGTGGTCAGGGCCCAAACCCGGTCGGTGTGGTTGTCGAGTGTAGACATGACATCGCCAGTTGCAGAATCCCAAATCTTGACTAAGCCGTCACCCGCTGCGGATACGACTTGCGGGCCGCGTTTGTCTCTTGCGTCGACGGGGCGGTAGGGCAGCCATGCCAGCTTGAGAACACTGTTGGAATGTCCCTCAAGGGTCAGCAGACAGCTATAATCTGCTAAGCTCCATATCTTGACTGTCTTGTCTGCACTGCCCGTTGCTATTACGCCTTTGGCACCAGAGTTTGGAATTTGTGCCTCTTTTGGTTGGAATTTGACCGTCCAAACACCTCGGCGATGACCCCTGAGCACACCTATGGCCTCTCCATCTGCAGCGGAGTAAATCTTGACAGTGCGATCTTGCGACGCGGAAGCGAAGAGGGTACTCGAAGGATCAATATCGACGGCATTGATGTCCTTGTCGTGAGCTTTTCGGGTGTACTTTGCGCGGAGTTTTTGTTTCATATCTTTACTGGTGTCCCAGCGCTTCACCGTGCGATCTTGTGATCCAGTCACTATGTATGCGGGAGGGTGTGAAAGTGGGTCGGTATATGCTGCAGATGATGTTTGCGGAGGTGCATGTGGTAATGCGATCGCGCCTAGCGATTCCGCATGGCCTGTCAGTACGGCCGCGCAGACATAAGAGTCGTTTGCTGGATCTAGACGCCAAAGTCGAGCTGTGTTATCTTTTGAACCTGTTGCAAGCCAGTGTCCTGACCAATCGACATCCAATGAGATGATCAGGTCGTCGTGGCCCTTTAACAAGGCAACATCTGCGCCAAAATATCTGCCCTCGGCAGCATCTTTTGAGGCGTTCAAAGTAACTATCCGAACGTCTTCGGAGTTGGTGTTCAGTGCTAGGAGTGACTTGTCTGAGCCGACATAGGCTAGGTCAATCACCTCGTCGTGAGTGCCAGAAACCCTTCTGAAGATATGCAAAGGATCGATGGTGTCTTCCACGAAAGACTGTGACACGGGTGCTAGCGAGTGGAAGTTGAGCACCTGGTCAGCGTGAACCGAGATGACGTGAGGTAGTGATGGATAGTGGAGAATGTCGACGATGGCGTCCATTTCGGTACCGGGTTCTTGCTCGCGGGTGACTTCGTGTCCGTTGGTCGAATTCCAAAGTCGTAAGCGACCATTCTCACCACCGGAATAGACGAGTTGTCCATCCGCAACGAAGCCTGCACTCTCAACGCCTTCGAGTGCGGCAATGGTACGTTTGGGTTTCCAATTGTGGGCGTCCCAGAGTATCAGTGTCTTGTCCCTACTTCCGGATAGAAGTGTGTTTTGTGCCGAGGAAAACTCGAGCGACCGTACGACGGAAACGTGCGAGTCAAGCACTGCAGCGCTCTTTCGCTTGTGTAGATCCCAGACGCGGATTTTGCCATCTTCGGCACCTGATGCGAGCCTGTACTCCAGGCTCGTCTCGCCCTCATCCTCGTCTGCACTAGCATCTTCTTCCCTCGCTTTCCTTCTTTTTCTCTTCTTGTTGTTTCCGCTTGCATCGTTCTTGGCCGTGACTTCCACCTGGAAGAAGTGCAGCGCAGAAACAACTCCGCCATGACCGTGGAAGGTGTGTGTCGTATATCCAGCCACGATATCCCAGATCTTGACGATGCCGTCCGCGCCACCTGTAGCGAGAAGCGTACCGGTTCTATCCACTGCTAATGTAACTACGGGCGAGCTATGTGGCCGGAGCGATCTTAGGAGCTCGAGCTGTAGCGGTTCGTCTTCGGTGTCGGAGGGAAGTATCGAGTATATGCGCATGGACATGGAGCGTGAGCATACGATGAGGTGGGATGCGGAAGGTGTTACTGCGATGGTTAGCAGGCTGGATTTGCAGGTAGCCAAACGAGCTCACGAGTCAAAGCCGTTACAGGCTCTCCATCGCCTTCTATCCTCCCCAACTCTTTGCCGTTCGTGAGATCCGTGAGCAGCACATCTTCCCCCAAGCTGGCCGCGAGTATGCGGCCATCCTCGCTCAGCGCAAGGCCTCCGCCTGAGTAGATGGGCTGCAGAGTGCGGCCTACCGCGTAGGTCGTCTTTACAGCTGCTCGCTGGGCCATTGTGTCGTAGTGTGCGGACTGTGGCTATCGGCGCATCGTGCAGCGTAGTGGTTGAGGTGTGAATTCGAACTCTTGGCGGCGCGATATTTTTCCAAAAGCTTATCGATTGCGCGCGCGTTTGACGTCGAGCTAGACTGCATCATCGACAAGCACCGCGTTGTTCACATGTACTAGGTTGGAAGCTCGATGGACTGCTGCTCCGTGTCTAGTTTACGCGCCGCTCTCGGTTGAGGACTGGAAATAAGTGCTCATGGGCCGGCAAGCATTCCTGACCAAGATCGCATTGGTACAGCAGACTCCCAGGACTCCCAGTTAGCGTGGCCTATCTAACAGCACCAGGGTCGATCCGCCTTTGAACCGAGCCAGACGGTGACGCAGACGTCGGAATACATACAGCTTGCATCGTCCCAGCGAGAGGTGCCGCCGGAAGCACGCGACTCGAGTGTCAACCGGTACATTCAGCTGTACGACGAGCGAGGCAATCCCATCAACCCCCGCGCGCACGACCACGGGCGCAGGCTTCGGGAAGCACAAAATGATGTCCTAGCTTCGATAGGCGTCGTCGAGAGACGTCGTTCGCCGTCGCAGGATCTTCCGGGCTCGTACAAGGAGCGTTTGCAGCTGCTCGACGATGAAGACACGGCGGGCAATGCGATAGCTCTTGTTTCCACCTTGTCTGAGAACGTTTGCACATGGTGGATTGGATCGCTCAGAGAGCGCATCTACGTAAGAGGGACCGACCAACTGGATGCATCCATCTGACATATGCCCAAGACCTTCCGCTTTGACGACTCTCTGCCCTTCTCTCGCATCGTTGCTTCGGAGCGTGCACTCTCCGGCAAGTCACTTCTGAACAGTGGCTTCACTGCTCGGCTGCTGCACACCCTGGGCATCCAAGCTATTGTCTATGCGACTTTCATACTCCGACCCCTCGATCGTCTCCTTCTCTATCGCCAGACGAGTCCGGGAACAAAGCGATCCTATCGGCGGTGGAGGGATGTGACCAAGATTTGGTAAGGGTTTTGTCATTAGGCCTGACATGACGGACTAACGCCAGGTAGTCTCCGCCTCTCGCTTGAACTGCTATTCTACCCCTTGGCTTACCATTCCTACCTGCAACGCCTTGGGTTGATTCCAGCAAGGCCGCTGCTTCCTCCAGCGAAGACCTTCGTGCCCTTTTCGAGCGCTTCGCCATTGCTACCATTTTCTACACACTACGATGCGTCTGTCTCCACATTCCACTTACTCAAGGCTGCATTGACATCACCATTTGTGTTCATCTGTATCGAGCACATCTATGAGCGGTGGGTTTATAGTGCTATCAACGAAGCGATCGAAACGGCGATCATTCAGCCCACCAATCCGGACATACCCAGCCCCGACGATGGTACGAAAGCTCGGAAGACTGCCATTCTTGGCTTACGGATACGATCGCCTCCATTGGTCCGAGATGTGATCAACACCTTGCTGACGTTCCTCGGCTGGCGGGAGTCTAATAATGATCCGTTGAAAGACGCGACCCAAGAGCAGGCTACTCGTTGGCAAGGGGACGGGACCACTGGGGTCGATCACGCCCAAGTAATCGACCTCGCTAGACTAGAGTTGCCGTTGGCGCATCGGGAGGCGCACGTACACCAAGAGGGAGCTGGGGTTGTCATACCAGTGGCTCCGTTGAGCAACGTACTACCACCACCAGCCCGCTCATCGCCCCCACCGCCGTCGCCTACAGCTTCACAAACAAGTCGAGACGATAATGATCCCAGGATACGGATCACCTCTCGAGAAGGGATCGTGGAGATGGAGGTTCGTTTACCGCCACTTGTACTTTCCTCTCACACAGAATTGGCCGGATCGGGTACATCAACACCCCGTCACGACGCCGAAGCGTCAATTCCTGGCCGTCCACTAGGAACACAGCCATACCACCGTGTCACTCAGCTTTCCGCGGAACCAGCTCACATGATTGGGGCAATCGTGAAAGCCCAAATAGTGAGTTGGGCGACATTACCTCTAAAGCTTGTTACTCTTCGTTTGGTCGCATCACATTTTATCACTGGGCGTCATGGCTATGTGGGACCTCGTCGTGTGCATGAGCCCTTTCCTGCTATGGGCGACCTCACTTGGTCGTCGATCGGAGTGCAGGTGTCACGCATTGCACTTTGCGGAGCGCTTGAGCTTGCCATCGACCTTGGCCTGTGGGGTGCTCAATATCTCACTGTGGCATACACAGGCGCCAGTTCCTTTGGTTGGGGTACGCTGTGAAGGACAACTTGCCCGATCTGAAGGGACGAGAACAAGTCCGTCCGACCTGTCATGCGCATCTCTTGCGTCTGCACCTCCTTGACCCAGTCCTGCGGGGTCAATGGGTCCTTATCTGGATGGAAATTGCCCGGATATGACCGGCACCGCGGTTCGTGGTCACACATTGATAGAATGCGTCTCGCGTAGCGGCAAGGACGAGAGAGATATATATATAGAGGGAGAGAGAGAGAGAGACCACGGTAGGAGAGACGAGGCCCAATACGGCCAAACGGAGGGTCCAAACTCCAACGATGCACAGGCTGCTGGCGCCCTGCCGGCGGAGGCTGGCAATGGTCGCAATGGTCACATAATGTACCGAACTGGCTTCTGCACTGACTGCGGATCCGGACTCATGATCCGGGTGTTTCGATATCGGGCTCACATTATAGCACATGATGATCCCAAAAATACTCGGCCGTCTTGTCGACGGAGTGCGAGTCCAAACTATTGCTGCTTCAGCACCCGTCAGTGGCATCCCGTGGATTTGTGATGGCATGCAGACAACGTGGGAAGTGGCGCCATGATTGACACGGTGATGGGGGAGCGTGGTGTTCCACACGGCCTTGGCGCGCAGCCCATCCCGTCTTGATTGGGCCCGCGCACTGGGCCTTTCACATCCGTGGACATGAGTGCCTATGCGTCGGAAATTATAGAGCAGGGCATTTGCCATTGTGACGTGCGCGTTGCAGGCCGTGGGCAGTCGGGACGGTCTGCGACTGATGACAGTTGTGGGAGAAGCTTCGCGGAGGGCGGAGAATGTGCCTGTTCCGAAGTCTTCTGCAGCCAGCAGCTGGGGTGCTATCGCCGCCATCGCATTGTACGGCGTCGGTTTCCGGGTTGATGAGGAGTATACGAGGCCCATTCTGCAGATAGATGACGGCGGGCAGGCCTGCTTCGGTGGCCTGCAGCTGTACATAGCCGGTCGCTACCGGGTGATTGGAGTAGGCGATCTGCAAGCTGCACGAACGGCTGCGTGCGTCGAGGCGACGACGGGCTGGTTGGGTGGTGAGGCCGGCGTGCGAAGCCCACTCACGACCCGACCCCGCGCGTCGTGAACCCCCGTCGTGAACCCCCGTCGTGAACCCCTTTTCGCGGGAGGTGGTTTGCTTTTGTGGCCCGTCGTGGGAGACTGCCGGCTCCGCAGGCCATCAAATGGATGCCAGAGCCCATGCAGCCCCTTCCACGTCGCCTCCGCATCGAGCATCGTTCGTCGAGAAACGGGCTAGTGGCGTGGCCGGCCGAGTCTCCCCCTGTCCACGCGTTGGGCAATCCGCCGGGCCTCCTGGTCACTGTCAATCGCTCGAGCTCCTTTTCCTTGTGCCAGTCCAACGGTCCATATTTCTTCTGCCGACGGGACCGTGACGGTTACACCTCGCAGCTTCGAGTGCGCACCACCCGGCGCCATCGTCCTCGTCCTCGCCTTCGCCATCGCCATTGCCCTCACGACCACGGAACCGCGACCGCCAACCGAGCTCAAACGCTACTGCAAGCTCCCGTGCTGCCCACCAACGCACACCGAATCGCTGCGGCGCGCGTCCGGGATCTCCCCCGCCCGACTGACACGGCGAACGGCTGTCTGGCACCTCAGGCGTCTCCGTTCCCACGACTTGTGGCTCGCTGCCTGTACACTATCCGCATCGCATTGCGCGCCGCGACACGCACTTGTTCATGGATGCGGCCGCGTAGGGGACCAAACATAAGGGTCTGACTTCTACCGACCCTCGCCGAATTGCGTCGCGACAACACCAACATCATGACGAGCCACTCGCTCCCCCGGCCCTCGCGGCCCTCCATCGCCCCGCCCACGGGCCCGCTGCCCTCGCTGCCCGTCGCAAAATCTCGAGTCTCCAGCGTCACGCCCGCCTCGCGCGCCTCGCTGCTGCCCGGCGCTGGCATGGCTAGTCGCGCTGTGTCTTCCTCGGCGCTGCCACAGCGGCCCTCGCCGAACCACCACACATACTCGTCGTCTACCGTGCCGACGCTGAGAGCGAGCCCTTCGCCGGCGGGGCCCCTACCGGCGGGGAAGGGCCTGCGCAAAACTGTCAGCATTGGTGCCTTCCCACAACCCCCAACGGGCAGGACCTCGAGCCATCCTCCCAGCCCGCTGTCGGCCAGCTCGACACCATACAGCGACTCGATGAACCAGAGGCTGTCGTCAGCGCCCAAGACCCCTTCAAGAGCTGGGAGCCTGAAGAAGCCCCGAGTTTCCAATGTGGGAGGCAGGGGCCTCCTGGGCAAGTCGCCATTATCGCCTCCAAGCTTCCTGAATGGCAGCGGCGAGTCGGCGGCGGTGGAGACGGGTCACTTGAGCCTGCCCTCACCTCCAGGAAGCAGGAATTCTTCCGCCCAGGGATCCTATGCGACGAGCGCAACGACCTTCGAGGACATTGGCGACGACGAAGCACGCGGCCGGTCTGACAACCAAAACGGAGACAGGCAATCCATACTCAAAGATGGCAAGGGAAACGTTTTGGTCAGCGTGCGAGTACGCCCAGACGTTGGAGCCAAAGACAGCAAGCAGGAGCAGGAGTGGGACGTGAACAACAAACGGTCCTCCATTGCTTATAAGGGTGGAGAGGGCGGGGAGTACATTTACGGTATGTTACACAGCATAGCGCATGAAGTTGGGGCGGCGGCTGACTTGAGATTGCGTAGACAATGTATTCGACACCCAAGACAATAATGCCCGGGTCTATGATGGGGCGGCCAAGCGACTGGTTCGTCGCGTCATGGAGGGTTACCACGGCACCGTGTTCGCCTATGGCATGACCGGAACCGGTAAGACGTTCTCCATGCAAGGCACTGCAACGAACCCCGGTGTGATTCCATTGGCCATCACCGACATCTTCTCGTACATTCGAGAGACACCACATCGGGAGTTCCTCCTCCGAGTCAGCTACCTAGAGATCTACAACGAGAAGATCCACGACCTTCTTGCGGGGCCGATTGTCGGCATGAACGGGCAGCCTGGCGCCCAAGAGGAGATCAAGCTCCGAGAAGACAGCAAGCGGGGTGTGCATGCCACTCCACTAAACGAGGAGATCGTCCAGAGTCCGACCCAGCTGTTGCGAGTAATCGCCCGCGGTGACAATGCCCGTCGGGTAGCAGGGACGCAGTTCAATGCGCGAAGTTCGCGAAGTCATGCTGTCGTCCAAATCGTCGTCGAAAGCCGCGAACGCGGCGCAAGCGGCAGCTTGAAAGACAGCAAGCGATCTGCTATTGCACCTGGCGGTGTACGGGTTTCCACACTCAGTCTTATTGATTTGGCTGGCTCTGAAAAGGCCGCCGAGAATAAAGAAAGACGGACGGAAGGATCCCACATCAACAAGAGCTTGCTCACCCTAGGAACCGTTATCGGTCGGCTGTCAAGCGACAAAGACAAGGCGACGTCGGAAAAAGATAAGGCAAGCAAGGAGAAGCACTTGCCTTATCGAGACAGTAAACTCACTCGGTTACTACAACCTGCTCTTTCCGGAAACTCCTTGGTCAGTATCCTGTGTACCATTCAGATTGGTGCTAGCGGTAGTATTGCTGCAGCCAACAGCCACACGGGTGAGACCCTGAACACACTAAAGTTCGCATCTCGCGCAAAGAACAATATCGTCAGTCATGCCAAGAAAGCGGAAGAGTCTGTGGGCGCCGCCGGCGACCCCGGAAGCCGAGCTTTGTTGGACCGGTATCGCATTGAGATACAAGAGCTCAGAAAGCAGCTTGAAGAGCAAAACAAGGCCAAAGAGGGCAAGAAGGTAGATGAGGATCGCGAGAAGGATGAGGAGGAGGAGAAGGTGCGCGAGCTAGAGGACAAGCAACGGCATGAAGAGCAAATGCTCGAGATGCAACTCGCCAGGACTGCGCTCAAGGAGCGCATTGAGCACCTGAACCGTCTCATCCTGAGCTCGAAATCACTCGGCGTCAACAACAACCGGTCATTCTCATCGATGAGTCTAGCGCGCGGCTCTGTCATGAGCAATATTGGCGACATTCGGCCAAGTTCTATACGGTCGTCAGGAAGTCACGCCACATTGGAAGTGCCTGGAGCACGCGGCTCGCAAAGCCAAATCTCCCCACTTCCCCTGGACGGATCGGAAGAGGAAGACTCGCTTGGAGAAAATGGGGATGGTACAGCTACACAGACGGTACAGATTCAGTCTCTGCAAACCGACCTAGTGGACAAGAACCGGTACATTGCGACCCTAGAGAAGCGACTGCTGCAGGCTCGAAGATCAAGTCACTCCCGCGTATCAATGTCGCTCACGCATAAGGTGACAGGCAGCGAAGATGGAGGCTTAGTTGCGACGATCGCAGAAAAAGATGCAGAAATTTCCAATCTGCGCGCGCAACTCGAGGACAAAGAGCGGATGATTGCCGCACTGACCTCGTCGCGTAAGAAGAGTGAGGCAGCACAAGAGCTCGCAAGTGAGGGTTCACCAGGAAGCAGGAGAACCTCGCACCAGCGTAGCGAGGGCAGCAACAGCAGTTTCGCAAAGGGGTCGCCGTCATCGATCGGCCCGAAACCAGTAGCGCTGGAAATCAAGCCGGAGAGGAACATTGAAGATGTGACGAGAATGCTCGACGAGATGATATCGAAACAAGTGGACTCGGTTCGCGCCAACAGCTTGAGCGGAGTACGGCGCAGCAGCCTACCCCACGATAGCACTCGACGAACTAGTCTTCGACCGGTCACCGAAGGGCTGGCGCGGGAGGCTAGCTGAGTACGACGCATGGTCAGCGGCATGCAAGGAAGAGTCTCGCATGAACTGAACGACCGGCTCATATCGCAACGCATGAGTGAAGCGACACGATTGCGCAAGAAGGAACACATGATGGGTCATATCTAATGGGTACAACTAATGAGCAACAAGCTGACGTTGGGCGGGGTTGTTTGAGGGAGCTGTAGGACTAGCGGGTTCGGATGCGTGGGCGTTTGTTGGTGTTTCGGGCGGGTGCTACGGACACGAAGGAGTGCCTGGAGTGGCACACGTTTACTTTCCGTTTTCTTTCCACCCGACCAAGGATTGTTAGATGCAGGCGCATGGTGTTGGTTGTCGGACTGTCTCGAGCAGGCGAGTGTGCGAGGGCGCTTTTGATACCCCGTTTTTCTCCTTCTGCTTTCTTCTCTCGCTGACTCTGTCCAAGACGAGTCTTGTAAGACTAGCTTTTGATACCATGGTACTGTATTTGTAGTCTGCAATCTCAAGACTGCTTTGCCTCTGTCAGATCTGGTTTTGGCCACGTGCATGAAACGTATTAATGGATAGCACTCTACATGAAGCCACTGCGTGTTGCTATACTTGGCCGTTTAGTATAGAGACAGCTCCAGCCTATAGCAGCAGCGAGTAAGCCCACCGCACAGCACACGGTAGTCGAAGCCATTCATTCCCCAGCCGTCGTGTGAGCCTCGCGCCACGAAACCAGATCAACCGCTAGTCCCGAGCGGCTGGCTGGCGCGATCCTGGATTGGGACGAAGGCCAACATCAAACGTTGCACATGTTTCAAGTTCCGAACCGGAACCCCGCAGGCACGCACGAGAGATTCGTGTCGGGCAGGATAGGGCGTTGTTGATGAAGGGCGTGCCGTGTGTTCAAACTATAGGATGGGTGAGGCGCGTGATACTGTATATAGTGCGAGTGCGTGATGCAGTGCTAGGTGCTTCTGGATGCGCAGAAGCGTGCATGCCTGCGCAAGTCAGATCTGCGCGCTTGCCTCTGAAACAGCGTGCCGGACCACTCTGTGACATGGTCTGGCATTGCGCCGCGCGTGTGGTGGGAAAGCCCAAAGTCGAATTTCCGCTCTGCTTCATTCCCGTCACCCTCCTTCCTCCTTCATAGATCGGCCCGCCCGCGTCTGTGTCCTTCAAACGCCCGTGAGAGTCTGGCAGAGAAGGTTCATGCTTCCGACCCCTCTCATTTACAACGTTGCGCAGCAGATCCTCCGGAAGGTTATCCGCTTCTCTTCTCTATACCGACTGGCTTGCTCCTTGATGGACATGTTGTGTTTGCCGCATTGAACCTCTGCTTCTTCTGGTCTCTCGCCCGCCTTCCACTATCTACCGACGTGTTCAGGAACAGCGAGCGACAGGTTCCAACTTGCAGATGACATCTTAGGCAGACCATTTCTCCACATTCCTTTGTTCCTTCTTGGTTCATCTTTTCTTGTTCGTTTCTTACACTCCTTGAGTAGAGGCATCTCGACGCTGCCTCG
>Ga0247740_1000900_pt1 | contig 13283 bp, 13 predicted proteins | sample UWRJL148409B2_FD_180942 | JGI IMG/M metagenome (GOLD analysis project Ga0247740, IMG submission 180942) | Plant litter microbial communities from Arlington Agricultural Research Station in Wisconsin, United States - UWRJ-L148-409B-2 | ecosystem: Environmental > Terrestrial > Plant litter >...
CGATCTCGAACACGCCGACCGGGCCGTTCCAAATGACGGTCTTCGCTCCGACGATGATCTTGCGGAAGGCCGCGATCGTTTCCGGACCCGCGTCGACCCCTTCCCAATCGCTGGGGATTTCTTTGGCCGAAACGACCTTGGTCGCGCCCACGGTGCGCGCCTTGAAGTCCAGCTTGTCGGTCACCACTACGTCGGTGCCGAGTACGATCTTGTCGCCGGCTTCGGCCAAGAGGCTCTTGGCCAAATCCAGCTTGTCGTTCTCGACGATCGATTTGCCGACTTCCAAGCCCTGTGCCTTCAGGAACGTGTAGGTCATGCCGCCGCCGATCAACAGCTTGTCGACGTTGGGCAAGAGCTGCTTGATGACGTCGATCTTTCCGGACACCTTCGAACCACCGATGATGGCCACGAACGGACGCTTCGGCTCCGCGAGCGCGCCCCCCAGGTAGTCGAGCTCCTTCTTCATCAGATAGCCCGAGGCCGCCTGCGGTACGAATTTGGTGATGCCCTCGGTCGAGGCGTGGGCGCGGTGCGCGCTGCCGAACGCATCGTTCACGTAAACGTCGGCAAGGGCGGCGAGCTGCTTGGCGAACGCGGGGTCATTCCCTTCTTCTTGCGCGTGAAAGCGCAGATTCTCCAGCAGCAGCACATCGCCCTCTTTGAGCGCGGCGACGGCCTTCTCGGCCGCCTCGCCCACGCAGTCGTCGGCGAAGGCCACCGGCGAACCGAGCAGCGCGGCCAGCGCGTCCGCAACCGGGCGCAGACTGAACTCGGGGCTGCGCTTACCGTCCGGGCGTCCCAAGTGGGACATCAAGATCACTTTGGCGCCCTTCTCCTTGAGGTACTTGATCGTCGGCAGCGATTCTTTCAGACGCTTGTCGCTCTCGACTTTGCCATCTTTGAGCGGCACGTTGAAATCGACGCGCACGATCACGCGCTTTCCGGCAGTCTGGATGTCTTCGACGAACAGTTTTCGCTGGGTGCTCATGGGCCCCGGGCTTAACAAGGGGCCGCGCCGGTGTCGAGAGCGGCGGGCGGCAGCCCGAGATTTTGTGCGCCGCAAATAGATATCCGGCGAGATCTGCCTCGCCGCTCGGTAACGTCAGGGCATCCGCGCCTGCCGTCGCGAGCCCAGCGCGGGCCTTGTTGCAGATCGAGCAGTCGCTTCAAGCTGGTCGATCACGATTGCCCCTCCGCTTCCCGTGCCAGGAACAGCTCGAGGTGTTCCAACGTACTGCTCCAACCGCCCTCGTGGCCCTCCGCCGACTCCTGATTGCGAAAGCCTTGCTGAGCGAGCGTCACGAGCGTGCCGCCATCGCGGTCCGCGAACTCCACCGTCACCAGTGTCTCGACGGCGTCTTGCTCTTCCCAGCGGTGGCTGAACACCAAGCGCTGACCCGCGATCACTTCGCGATAGGTCCCATTCACCGTGTACTTCTGCGTGCCACTGCCCATCACGGCGTGAAACCGCCCGCCGACGCGCACGTCAGCCTCGGCCTCCACGAGCGTGAGATCACGAGGGCAAAACCATTGGCGCATGACTTCTGGCTTCGTCCAGGCGGCGAACACTCGGCTGCGCTCGGCGCGAATCCACTTGCTGAGGGACAATTCGAGTCGACTGTTCATGTTCACTCCTTCTCGAGTAGCTGCGCCAGGTTTTCGAGTCGCTCTTCCCACAGCGCGCGATAGTGATCGATCCATTGGCTAGCGCTGATCATGGCCTTGCCGTTCAAGCTCAAGTACGAGTAGCTGCCGCGCCGCGTGCGCTGCACCAAGCGCGCCCGCTCGAGCACCTTCACGTGCTTCGACACCGCGGCGAGCGAGATCTCGAACGGCTTGGCGACCACGGTGATGGGCCGCTCGTGCCGCGTGAGTGCCTTCAAGATCGCTCGCCGCGTAGGATCACTGAGCGCGTGAAATATTAGGTCGAGGTCGTACGCGCTTGATTCAACCATCTGGTTGAGACTGAGTCAGGCTCCCCGCACCGTCAACCGTTTGGTTGAATGTGATTCCGACGTGGCCAGCGACTTAAGGGGCGGGCTCGAAAAAAGATCGAAAAATGCGCTGAAAACCCGTGCAGCCGGCGAGATCCGACGCCTTCCGCCGACAAAAATCAGCCTTGGCGCCGCGTCAAGCGTCGAAATTTGCGGAATGGAACACTCCCCGACACGGAGCCGTAACGGAACGCGGGCAAGATTCAAAGTCACCCCCGAGTCCCCAAATGGCCCAACGCAGAACCCACTGGCTGTTAGAACCGACCTTCCCCGCCCCTCCCGGGCTACCCCGCTTGGACCGCGAGACGAGCGCGGCCGCGGCTATAGATGCACCCACCACTCAATACCCGAGCGGCACCTGGCGCGTCGGCGAGCATGGTGAAGTGCACGCCTCGCTCGAAGACGAAGACAGCGTCGACAGTCAACGCTTCGCCAAGTCCGACTCCGAAGCGCCCACCGTGCGCCCCGGGGCTCTGCGCGCGCTCAAGAAGCAGCGCTGAGCGCGTTGCGCTCAGCTGCCGATCGCCAACCAAGATACTTCCACCGACCAGATCTTGGTATTGAGCCAAGTCTCGACGCTCAGCGTGAAGCCGTACTCGGTGATGCTCTCGGCTCGCACGCTCAAGCGCAAGTTGTCCTCCTTGCTCGCATCGATTCCGACCACTCCCACGTGGACCAGCGGCGGAGCCGAGAATTGCCGCTCGAAGACGATTGGCTGCCGACAGCTGCGGCGGAGTCCACCCGCTGGCTCCAGCAGCGACCAGTTGTCCAGGGTCGAATCCAAAACGACCACAGCCGAGAGCAGACTGAGCGGGGCAACGTTCGACATGCGGGGCATGCTACACGGGTCTGGCATGAAACGCATTGCCGTCGATTCGAGCAGCGTCACGCAGATTGGTTACGATCCCGCAACGTGGGAGCTCGAGGTCGCTTTTCGTAGCGGGCGGACTTACCGCTACCAGCAAGTTCCGGTCGCGGCGTATCGGCTGCTCCTTCAGGCTCCGTCGATCGGCAGGTTCGTCAACGAACAGATCAAGCCGCGCTTCGAAGCGAGCGAGGTTCGTACGTCGCTCAGCCTGCGCTGACCGGCGCAGTCTTGCCGCGTACGCGCTTGCCGAGCGCCGCGTACAACGCGAACGCGCCAGCCAGCCAGTAAGGGTAGGTCCCGAGCAATTCGTAGGGTGTGCGGCCGCGCAGCCAAGCGATCTCGTGCACGAGGGTCTGCTCTTTGAAGGTCTCCGTCGTCGCCAAGGTACGACCAACTGGATCGATGAAGGCGCTGACGCCGCTATTCGTCGAGCGCACGAAGAAGCGACGATGCTCGATGGCGCGGAACTTCGACAGCGCCAGGTGGATCCAGGGTTCGGTCGTGTCCCCGAACCAGGCATCGTTGGTCAAGTTGGCGAGCAGGTCCGTGTCTGGATCTTGGGCGACGCGGTTGGCCAGAGCCGGCACCGCGTCGTCATTGCAGATCAGAGTTCCGATACGGTGTTCGCCGAGCGGGAGGGGCGCGTCGGATTCACCGGGCTCGAATTTGCCGGAGTTCGGCGAGATCTCGTACAGCGCAGGGATTTGCCGACCGAAGGGCATGTGCTCGCTGAAGGGCACGAGCTCTTGCTTGTCGTAGCGGCCGTGGACTTGACCCGTGGCGTCGGTGATCAGCGCGGAGTTGAAGTAAGCGTACTCCCGAGCGTCCGTGACTTTTTTCACTAGCACTGCGCCGAACAATAGCGGCACGTGCAGGCGAGCGGCGAACGAGCGCGGCACGACGGCCTTCGCTTCGTCTTCGAGCATCGCGCCCATGACCGAGGTCTCGCTCCAGACCACCAGATCCAAGTGTTGCTTCGCGGTCAGCTCACGCGTTGCCGCGATGTGACGGTGCATGCCTTCATTCGGGTGACTGCGCTTGCCGGTCAGGCTCATGTTGGCTTGCACCAAGCCGACCATGGCTTTGGGCGCCGCCGCCACGCGCGCATCGACCTGATGAATGCGCACCAAACCGTACAGCGCGGCCACGACCGGGACTAGCAGGTAGGGCAACGCGCCTCGGACATTCACCGCTCGCCGCTGCAGACGTGCCACCGCGAACTCGGCGAGGCCGAAGTTGGCTGCGGCCATCACCAATGCCACCGCGTAAATTCCGCCGACCTCCGCGAGCTGCGTGAGCGCCGGCTGGCCGTGCACGACCGCGCCGAACGACCAAAAGAAGAGCACAGGGAAAACCAACTCGCTCGCCACGAGCGCGCACAACCAAACGATGCCCGCGGGGAAGTGGCGCTCACCGCGCACGAACAGCCACGCGAACAAGCCCATGCGACCGGCTTGAAACGCGTTCACGATCAGCAACATGCCCACGCAGATCGGCGTCGAAAATCCGCTGAACTGCCGCATCATGCCGACCATCCAGTAGAAGCCCAGCGAAATCATGGTCAGCCCGCTCAACCAGCCGAGCCAGAACGCTCGCTTCGGCGTTTGCCCCACCAGAGCCAGGCGAAGTGGGATCAGCGCCACGAACCCGAGGGGCCAAAGATCGATGCCCGGGAACGCCAAGAAGTAGCAGACCCCGCACAGCAGTGCGGCCAACGCGGCCCACGTTTTCGGCAACGCGATAGACGCGCTCTGCTCGGCTACGGCCGCCTTGTCATCGCCCTCGGGCGCTGTCGCTCCAGTCATCGCCCAACGTGCTATTGGAAGCCAAACGCGCAAGCAAGCTCAACGTTGCGCCGCGTGCGCGCGAGCGCTTTTCGGCGGAGATCGCGCGTGAGTTCAGCTCGGTGCGTTACCCGAGGCCCGCGCTCGGCCTTCCTGCACGTGTGGCTACAGATATCGAATCTCGCCTGGTCGCGAACTACCCCCGAGGTTTAGAGGGAAGACGCAAGAGCCAACTGAGTCATTTGCGCGTCGCGCGGCAATGTTTCGCAAGTTTCGTGCGGTCGGCAATTTCTTCGATTGGCTCGCTTGCCGGATTGAGCTCGCGAGCCTCGAAATTTTTTTCAGGGCGCAGGGTCGCGCACGTCTTTGATTTTTCTGGGCTGACGCCGCCTGGCGAATTCCGACAGGGAAAGGGCGGTGTCGGAAAGCGCAAGTCTGACGCGATCCGTCCGTTTACTGAAGAGCGTGCTTCCACTCCGCAACGTCGACCCTAGCCATTCTGCCCCCCGGGCCGCGGACCCACGTGCGTCCCAGCCCGGCTTCAACCCGCCTACGCGCCCGAGCATGGTGCCGGTCAATGCCATCGGCAGCATCATGCCCGGCACGAGTATGTACCTGCACTCCGCGCTGCTCAGCGCAGTCGCGGGTTATGTCGATGCGGCGGGTTTCGCGTCACTGATCGGGTTGTTCCCCGCTCACCTCACGGGCGAAATCGTCGGCGACGCGATTGCCTTCTCCTCCGGTCAAGCGCCGACTCACCCCACCCGCATTTGGATGCTGCCGGTGTTCGTGGGTTCGGTAGTCGTCGCCGCGCTCGTCGCGCGCGCTCTGCGGCGCAGTGGGCGAAGAGCCCTGACGGGCCTATTGGCGCTCGTCACTAGCGCACTCGCCCTATTCAGCGCGAGTGACTTTTTGGCTACGTTCCTCCATAAAAGCTGGCACCTGCACATGCTGCTCGGCGGCTGCTGCGCTGTCGCGGCGATGGGCTTCCAAAACGCGTTGATGCGCGAATCGCTCACGGGTTCGTGTCCCACGACCGTGATGACCGGCAACCTGACCCACGTCGTAATCGACATCGTCGATCACGTGTTCAAGAAATTTTCGACGCCCCACAAGCGCGACCGTCGAATGCGCTCGCGCCTTCTGCCCACGGCCAGCGCGTTGTTCGCGTTCATCGGCTGCGCCGTGCTCGGCGGGCTTCTGACTCGCGTATTCGGCTCACTCAGCGTGCTGCTCCCCACCGCTTTGACCGCGACATTGACGATGCGCGCTTGGCAAGAAGACCGAAGGCAGCTCGCGCTCAGCGTCCCGGCAAAAAGCATGAGCCCGGCGCCCCTTCCGACCTTCGACGTGTGGCCGCAGTCGCTCAACCCCCGCCCTTCGACTCACTACCCGCCGCCCAGCAATCCGACGATCATCAACAAGAACCGCGGACCCGCACCGAGCAAACCGGACCTCGAGCGCCCGGTGATGAAGCGCACCGTATCGGGCACTCAGTTGAAAACGAACTTCAGCAAGGACGAGTGAGCCCCTCGCGGCTCGGTGGAACGCGACCTCATAGGCGGATCGCGATTCCGGTCAGCGCGGTCACACCCAAAAGGTGCCGGTCGTAGAAGGTATACGGCACCTCGCCGGCGAGGCTGAAACGCAGCCGATTCGAGATCGGCACGCTGATGCCGAGCACGGCTTGGATGGACAGGTTGAGGTGCTCTTTGCCCTCGGTCCGGGGCGCGAAGCCAAAGACCAGCGCGGTAAAGAACGGGTCGTAGAAGTTCCAGCCGATCTGCGGCAACACCGCGAAGCGCTGGATGCGCCCACCCGGCGGCGGCGCCGGCCACAACCGTTCGGTCAGTTGCAGGTTCGCCCCCAGCCTCACGCGATCGATCACGTAACCGTGCAAGCCGATGAACTCCGACAAGTTCACGACGTCTTTGACGCTGCGCGTGGTGCCGTGATCCAGGTCGCGGGTGAGCAAGCTCATCCCGAGCGTGTTGGTTTGGATGAATTCGCCGGCCTTACCCGCAGCGTGGGCCGAGGGCGACGAGCAGGCAAACGCGACCGAGAGTGCTCCGGCCGCGAGCCAACGCACGCGCTCAGAAGTCAGCGGCGAGCTGAACACTACCTGCACCTATCATCGCTCTGCCACGCGTCAGGCCGGCAAATCCGCGCGCCGGCGCGCTCTTCGCGTGGGCGTCAGCCGAGCTGCCACCGACCGAAAAGTAGAGCACGGTGCCGAGCACGAGCCCGGCTGCACCTACGCCGAAGGCCACCGTCGAGATGTTGCCGTTGCGCTTGGCGGAGTCGACCGCATCCCGGCTGCTCGACGGACAGTCGTTGTTCGTGCACTGTCCGTTCAGGTCGTGTTTGTCCTTCAGCGTCATGATGCCAAATGCGGAGCCGACGCCCACGCCGACCAAACCAACGCCCCAAGCGACGTAAGCGGCGGCGTGGCTAGGCGGCTGCGGAGGCACATCCGGTGGGGCGCTCGTTTGCGAAACGGGCGAAATTTGTGCGCTTTGCGGGGCTGGCCCGGGGCTCGTAGCGTCCGTCCCCAGGGGCGCCGTCGTCGGCGCAGGGGCGTTCGGGTCAGCTTCCAGCTTGAGCGTGACCGTCTTCTTGTCGGCGGAGCCCAAGGTCACGCGCGCCGTCGCTTTCAAGTACCCGACCGCGGTCGCTTCGACGACGTGGTCGCCTGGATCCGCGGGCAGCTCGCTGTCGACTAGCGAGCTTGCCACCGCGACACCGTCGACCGTCAGCTTCAACTCTGCGCCCGGCGGTTTCTCGACCGAGATCGTCAAACCCGAGAGCTTCGGCTTGGCAGCGTCGAGCACGATTTGCGCGCGCTCGTAGGCTTTCGTCAGCGCAGGGCTCGGGTTCGCGGGCAGCGGCTCGCGCAGCACCTTCCGAAGCATCTCCGTGCCCTCGACCAATTTGCCCTGCGTCACTTGGCACTCACCCAGGCGGCTGAGCACGATCGCCGAGTGGTGTAGCTTCTCCGCGCGCTCCAACTTCGGGATGGCTTCTTCACACCTGCCTGCCTGCGCGAGCTTGAGGCCGTCCACCGCGAGCGTGCGCGCGGCTGCCGTCTCGGTTGCCGAGTCTTCTTCGGCCTTTGCCACACCCAACAGACTCAGCTGCAGTACCCCCGTGCCGAGAGCCACGAGAGTGGTTCGAGGCCACGAGGGATGTCGTCGAAGCGATGCCATGCCAATCCTTTCTGAGCCGAATTTTTCCTGGCGCGTTGCAACAGGCGCTGGGAAACGCCCCAGGCACTACCAGGGGACCGTCTTACTTAGAGACACCAACGGCTTATCAAGCCCGACGCTTAAGCCGTTGCATGGGGCACGCCGGACTTCGGCGGGGAGACAGGAATGGGCATGACTTCAACTCGAGTCCTCAATCAGGCGAGCGGTGCGCTTGCCGTGACGCTTTTTATGCTCGTCGGCTGCAACGCGATCGTTGGCCTAGACAAAATCCAAGTCACCGATGAGCCGTCGAATTCCGCCGGGGCCGGTGCAGGCGGTCGGGTCAGTCCCGAGGGCGGCGCGGCCGGTAAAGAAGACGCGGTTGCCGGCGGCGGCATGGCCGGCAAGCAGGACATCCCCCAAGCCGGCGAAGGCGGCGAAGGCGGTGAACCTTCCGACCCAGGCGATTGCACGACGAATCAAGAGTGTACCGATCGCCTGACCCAAGAGGCCATGGGCGAGGCGGGAAGTGCCGGAACCGTCATTGCGGCCGCATGCATCAAGAAACCAGTCCCGCACTGCGTGAAGCTGCTGAGCGAAGACTGCGACGGCATCACCGGCGATTACACCGACGATCAGGCCATTTTCGTGGGCTCGCTGTTCTCCACCAAAGGCACGACGGCGGCCACCAATCTGCCGCGTCAGCAGTCCGCGGCGCTGGGCATCGAGCAGATCAACGCCGTGGGCGGTGTGCCGGACTCGAAGGGCACTTCGGCCAATCCGCGGCCTTTGGTCATGGTCTCCTGTGACGAATCGACGAACTTGGTTCGCGCGGCGACGCACTTGGTGAAAGACCTGCACGTGCCGGCGATCGTCGGTCCGAACACCAGTCAGGACACGCTCGACGTCTCGACCAAGGTCACGGTGCCAGGCGGCACGGTGGTCATGAGCCCGACCGGCGTCGCCTCCAGCATTGCTTCGTTGTCAGACAACGATCTCACCTGGCTGATGGTGCCCTCGGACGTGCAGCGCGCGCCACTGATGATGCAGCAGATCAACGTCCTAGAAACCGCGCTCAAGGCCGAGCGCACGAAGAACTACATCAATCTGGGCATCGTGTTTCGAAACGACGCGCTGGGCATCGGCACCCGCACCGCGCTCAATGACTTGAAGATCAACGGGCAATCTTTGGCCAACGCGATCAATCTGAACAACCACGTGCAGATCGATCCATACAATGGCGCGGACGCCGACCAACAAGCCATCATCACGAAGTACCTGACGTTCCTACCCGACATCGTCGTGCTGGCGGGTACCGCAGAAGCGATCACCAAAGTGATGGTGCCACTCGAAGCGCAATGGCCGAAGGACGGCGGCGGTGCTGATCTGGCGCCACGGCCCAATTACGTGTTGATCGACTCGACCAAGGTGCCGGAGTTGCTCACCGCGGTGACCAACAACGACGACCTGCGTAAACGCGTGCGCGGGACCGGCATCACTCCTGGCCCGGGTGCACCCGCGGAGACGCTGACCGAGTTCCAAGTCGATTACAACGTGCGCTACAGCGCCTTGGCCACGATCTCCGGCATGGGTCCGGCGCACGACGCGGCCTACGCAATTGGCTTGGCCTTGGCGGCCACGCGCACTCAAGAAGTCTCGGGTGCGAGCGTGGCGCAGGGTCTGCGCAAACTCGCCGGTGGTGCGACCGTGCTCAAGGCCACTAGTCAGAACGTCTTGCCCGCGTTCCAAAAACTCGCCGCGGGCGAAAAGATCACTGCTATCGGCACGTTCGGCAATTTGGATTGGGATGCGAACGGCGCCGTTTTGGGCGGCACGCTCGAGATGTGGTGCATCGGCCTACCGACTGCGGGCAAGCCTGCCTACGCGAGTTCGGGCTTGCTCTTCGACATCAAAACCCAAAAGCCCAGCGGCGCTTACGTTCAGTGCGGCCCCTGAGCCTACCCGCAACGGTCGGCCTAAAGAAAGCGGAAAAGTGAGCGTATTTTGCCAGCAAGGCTGATGGTAACTCCGGCTAAACGCACACACGCGGCGCAGATGACCTCTCCAACGAGTGGCCTCGTTGCGCTCGCGGATCAGGCGATCGACATGCCGTTCGCTCCCGGCGATTTGATCGCCGGGAAGTACGAGGTGATCAAACTGATCGGCTCCGGCGGCATGGGCTACGTCGTGTCTGCCATGCACGTCGAATTGGGCGAGGTGGTCGCGCTCAAATTCCTGCGCCCCGAAGCGCTGCAGATCGAAGAGCTGGTCGAGCGCTTTTCGCGAGAGGCGCGTGCGGCGGCGAAGATCCGCAGCGAGCACGTGGCGCGCGTGTTCGACGTCGGCGTGCTCCCGGACGGCGTGCCGTTCATCGTGATGGAGCACCTCGCCGGGCAGGACCTGGCGGATGTCCTGCAAGAGCGCGGCCCTTTGCCGATCAAAGTCGCCATCGAATACGTGATGCAAGCGTGCGAGGCCCTGGCGGCCGCGCACGCGAGCGGCGTGGTTCATCGCGACATCAAACCCGAGAACTTGTTCCTCACCAAGCACGCCCAAGGCTTGGACTTCATCAAGATCCTCGACTTTGGCATCTCCAAGGTGGCTCTGGCGCCGGGCAAACGCGGCTTCGTGCGCACGATGATGCCGCTCGGGTCGCCGGTTTACATGTCGCCGGAGCAAATTCGCTCCTCGGAGCAGGTCGACGCCCGCACGGATATCTGGTCGCTCGGCTGCGTGCTGTTCGAGTTGCTCACCGGCACCGTGGCCTTCAACGAGCCGACATTGATGCAGCTCAGCGCCGCCATTCTGGAGCATGATCCGGTCCCGCTGCGCGAGCTGGTACCTGACGCGCCCGTCGAACTCGAAGACGTGGTCCTCCGCTGCTTGGAGAAGGACGTGAACAAGCGCTACGGCAACATCGCCGAGCTCGCGATCGCGCTCTATCCGTTCGCTCCCCGCCGCTCGCGCATCTCGGCCGAGCGCTGCTACCACGCACTCAAGAACGCCGGCCTCGAGTGTCCGGAGTTCGAGGTCGAGATCCAGAGCGTGTTTCCGCCCAGCCTCGGGGACATAGCCGTGCCCTCGAGCGGCGTCATGGGTCGCTCGACCCGCGGCGTGATGACGCGCGGATCCATGACCAGCCGCTCCGCCCAGGCGCTCCCGGCTCACACCAGTTCTGCCGCGACCATCAGTCGCGAAGAAGTCGAGTCACTACGACCGAAAAAGGGCTACAAGGTCGTCGCTGCCATCGCGCTGCTCGCGGCAGTCGGGGCCGGCGCCTTCTTCTTCGTTCAAAATCGCTCGGCCGGGCCCGTAGCTCCGTCGCCGGGAGACGCCGCCCAAGCCACGGCCGGCGTGAAACTCAACGCCGCGCCCGGCAGCAAATCGGGGCTGGTGATCGATCTCGATGCGTTGACCCCGAGCGTCTTGCCCGGAGCCGCCGCGAGCGGGTCGGCGGCCAGTAGCGTCGGTTCCGCGATACGCTCGCAGCGGAGCGGCGGAAGCGTGCGGCGTGCGCCGCCGGCATCCGGGTCGACCAAGCCCGGCAGTGCCCCTCGCAAGCACGACGACGAACTCGACGTGGGCTACTAATCAGAACATCTGGCCTGCCGAGAAGTAGCCGCTCACGGGCATCGCATCCGGCGAGCCGGCGACGTCCAAGCGGATCACGAAGGTAGAGCCGGACTGCACGCGCAGGCCGCCGCCAGCGCCATACTTGAGCCCGAGGCCACGCCCGTCGAGTTCGGGGTTGTACTTGGCCTCGGCCCAGACGCGCCCGGCATCGAAGAAAGGGACCACGCCGAGCGTGAGTGATTTGCCGAGTGCGCGGAAAGTGGCGACTTCGAGCCGAAGTTCGACGTTGCCGAACGCCTTCAGTTTGCCGTAGTAGCGCTGGGCAGGCACGCCGCGCACGCCCGTGGTGCCGCCAATCGCAAACGTATCGTCGAAGCGAGCGAGCTCGTAAAAGGGCACGTTGCCGAACATCCAATCGCCGACGACGCGCACGGCGAAGGTGACTCGGTCCGTGCCGAGCGGCACGAACGCGCGCAGGTTCAGCGTGGCTTCACCATAGCGATAGGGGAACTCGGGCGTGCCGCCCGGGCTCAGCTTCACGTCGAGGGTGTCGAACGTACCGCTGTGCGATGACGTCTCGTTGTCACGCGTATCCCACTGCAGACCGTACTTGAACAGCACGACCGAGTGCGAACTCGTATCGCCGATCAAGCGCTTCACTTCGGCGCTGCCACCACGGCTGTCAGCCGCCAATTGCGAGTCTTCGGCCACGCGAATCGAATCATGAATGTAACGAAAGCCAACGCGACCCGCGAAATGATCGACGATCCGCGTACGCACGTCGACGTCGAACTGCGGATGACCGCGCTGGTACTTGGAGTAGTCGGGGTTCGGGTTGTCGTCCGCCGCTTTGCGAGACGAAGCGTTACCCATGCCGAAATAGTCGACGCTCTCCCAGGTGTAAGAAGGGCGAACTTCGAGTCGTAGCGGCGAGCCGAAGAGCCGCGGAATCGTCAGGCGCGCGTACAGATCTTGATACGGGATAGTAAAGCCCGCTCGCTCACTGTACTTGAACGTGATCAGCCCCGATGAATCGATGTTCCAAAGATACGGTACGACTCCCTTCTTCACCCGCGCCCAGCCGGCGAAGTAGCCGCCACCAAAACCGAGGTCGGTACTACCTCCCAGCACCGGCACGACGTTGAATTCGTTGTGCGCCGGTTCGTCGTCGACGTGCCTGGCGTCGGGCGGGGCCGTGATCGGCGGCTGCTCGTCGGGGCGGTTGTTCGAGTTCAGCGGATCGACGGCGAACGCAGGCGCGCTCCAAAGCAGCGAGCATGCGATTAGCAGCCAAGGTCGGCGCGCCCAGCGCGCAAAGCAAGTCGTCACGGCGCGCGCGTTGCACGCGCCATGCCGCGCGCCGATTTGGACAAACCCCGTAAAACCTCGGCGAGCAACGTGACAGCTTGGCCGACAAGGGCCCGATGCGACGCAACTTGCCACCGAATCCGGGCTCATTTTTCAGGCCGTCGATCGGCTTGGCTCGTGTAAAGTGCGCCGCCATGACGATCCAGGCGGCTGTTGCCGATACTTCGACCAAAACCGTCACCTTTGGTGGCAAGACCTACAGCATCCAAGCCCTGTCGGAGGATAGCTACACGGTACTGCTCGCCGGTATTCCCGTCGGCCGCGTGGTCTACTCGTTCGGTGCGGCCAACGGCGTCCCCGAAGGCGACGCGATCAGCGAGGATGACCTATACGCAATTGCGGAGGCTTGGTTCGCAGCCGTCGACGGCTGAGCGTGTCATGAACGCGCGCGGTGATGGGATGACAGCGCCGCGCGCAGATCGCGGTCCCGATGGCCGGTTGAAGGCTTGGGTGTGCAACGCTTGGGACCGCATCCGCCTACGCAAGTGCGCGGATATCGTGCAAGAGCGCT
>Ga0247740_1000904_pt1 | contig 13244 bp, 10 predicted proteins | sample UWRJL148409B2_FD_180942 | JGI IMG/M metagenome (GOLD analysis project Ga0247740, IMG submission 180942) | Plant litter microbial communities from Arlington Agricultural Research Station in Wisconsin, United States - UWRJ-L148-409B-2 | ecosystem: Environmental > Terrestrial > Plant litter >...
GCCCCCGGCGCAGTCCTCGAGGGTGTCAACAAGGAGACCGCCGAGAAGGCAAAGGCTCAGCTCGAAGAAGCTGGCGCCACCGTCACGCTCAAGTAGTCCCGTCCCCGTTAGGGGACTTCACGCAAAGGCATCGCTTCTCACGAAGCGGTGCCTTTGCGCGTTTAACGGCCGCGAGACCATTACAGGCGTGGGAGCGCTACCACGGTTGTCCACAACGAGTTGTGACGGATTCTCTCAAGCGCTTGCATACCCACTTCGAGTGCCATACGTTGTGTGTGGAACCGTTCTCAACGGATCCATCCCTGCACCACCTTTTGCCGCCCTGCGCAGAGAAGCGCGGGGCGAATTCATCTCAATGAGGAGGAAAAATGAGTTCCGCTTTCAAGCGCCGTCTACTCATACCGATCGCTGCAGCAGGCGTCATCGGTCTCGCGCTCACCGGCTGTACCGGCGACACCGAGCAGTCAGCCGAAGACATCGATTGCTCCGAATACGAGTCGTACGGCACGTTCGACGGCGACGAGGTGACGATCTCCGGAACCATCGTCGAGACCGAGGCCGACCGTCTCATCGCATCGTGGGCCGACTTCGCCACCTGCACCGACATCACGATCGACTACCAGGGCAGCCGTGACTTCGAGGGCAACATCGCCCAGCTCGCCGAGGGCGGCAACGCTCCCGACATCGGCATCGTTCCCCAGCCCGGTCTCGTCTCGCTCCTCGCCGAGAACGGCTACCTCCAGCCGGCCCCCGCAGAGGTCGAAGCGAACACCGACGAGTTCTGGTCGCCCGACTGGAAGGCCTACAGCACCTTCGACGGCGTCTTCTATGGCGCTCCGATGCTCGCGAGCGTCAAGGGCTACATCTGGTACTCGCCCGCCGAGTTCGAGGAGAAGGGCTACGAGACGCCCACCACCCTCGACGAGCTCATGGAGCTGACCGAGACCATCGCGGCCGAGGGAGACCACCTCCCCTGGTGCGCCGGCATGGAGTCCGGTGACGCCACCGGTTGGCCCGGAACCGACTGGATCGAAGACTTCGTGCTTCGCGAGGCCGGTCCCGACATCTATGACCAGTGGGTCACGCACGAGATCCCGTTCAACGACACCGCCATCGTCAGTGCCTTCGACTCGGCCGGCGACATCCTGAAGAACTCGGAGTACATCGACACCGAGTCGCTCATCTCGACCCCGTTCCAGGAGGGTGGCCTCCCCATCCTCGACGGACAGTGCTCGCTGCACCACCAGGCCTCGTTCTACGAGGTCAACTGGGGCGACGGCGTCGAGGTGTCGCCCGAGGGTGACGTCTACGCGTTCCTGATGCCGCCCGCAGACGCCGACGACCCGCTCGCCGTCACCGGTGGTGGCGAGACCGTCGTCGCCTTCGAGACGAGCGACGCGATCACCGCTGTTCTCACGCACATGTCGAGCGACACGTTCGCCAACCTGCGCGTCGAACAGGGCGGAACGGTCAGCGCCAACAAGGGCGTCGACCCGTCGCTGGCGTCGAGCCCTCTGCTCGAAGACACCATCGAGATCCTCCAGGACCCCGACGCCACGTTCCGCTATGACGGTTCCGACCTCATGCCCGGCGCCGTCGGTTCCAACTCGTTCTGGAAGGGCATCGTCGGATGGCTGAGCGGCGACAGCACGCAGCAGACCGTCGACGCCATCGAGAGCAGCTGGCCTCAGTAACATCACCGCTGCAGAGTGTGGGGCGGGGCCATGCGGCCTCGCCCCACACTCGCAGTTCAGCACCCCTGTGAACCAGCAATACCCCTCAATCAGCGTTGAATGAAAGGTAGAGGCACCCCATGACCACAGCGGATCTCATCGGTAAGATCCTGCAGGTCGCCGGAGGGCTCGCGATTTTCGCTGCCGTCGTCGGCCTCGTTCTGTTTCTCGTCGACAAAGCGCCCAAGCGCCAACGCGACTACGTGGTGTTGGCGGCCTTCGTCGGACCGGCACTCGTCCTCCTCTTCGGCGGGCTCATCTACCCGGCGATCCGTACGACGGCCCTCGCCTTCTTCAACCGCACGGGCGACCCGGTCGGGTTCGAGAACTTCATCTGGGCATTCACCCAGCCCGACGCGGTGCGCACCCTCGTGAACACCGTCATCTGGGTCATCCTCGTTCCGACCATCTCCACCATCGCCGGCCTCGCCTACGCGGTCTTCATCGACAAGTCCCGCGGAGAGAAGTTCTTCAAGGCGCTCGTCTTTATGCCGATGGCCATCTCGTTCGTGGGCGCCGGCATCATCTGGAAGTTCGTCTACGACTACAAGTCGCAGGGTCGCGAGCAGATCGGCGTGCTCAACGCGATCGTCGTGGCCTTCGGCGGCGAGCCGGTGCAGTGGCTGCAGACCTCGCCGCTCAACACCTTTTTGCTCATCGCGGTGATGGTCTGGATCCAGACCGGTTTCGCGATGGTCGTGTTGTCGGCGGCGATCAAGGGTGTGCCGGTCGAGCAGCTCGAGGCCGCCCAGCTCGACGGCACCAACGCCTGGCAGCGCTTCCGCAACGTCACCGTGCCCGGCATCCGCGGCTCCCTCGTGGTCGTGGTGACGACGATCTCCATCGCCACCCTCAAGGTCTTCGACATCGTTCGAACCATGACCGCCGGAAACTTCGACACGAGCGTGGTCGCCAACGAGATGTACACCCAGGCGTTCCGTGCCAACGAACCGGGGCGGGGTGCCGCGCTCGCGGTCATCCTCTTCATCCTCGTTCTGCCGATCGTCATCTACAACGTCCGAGTACTCCGTAGCCAGAAGGAAGTCCGATGAGCGTCTCACCCGCCGACCTGCCCATCCCGGGCTCGCGCTCGCTCAAGGGCGGTATCGAACTCGCCGAAGAGGGAACCACCAAGACAGGGCGCGTCAAGCGCCGCCTGACCTCGCGTCGCGCGACACTCGCCGCGGTGATCATCGCCGTGCTCTGGACGACCCCGACCTTCGGCCTGCTGATCTCGTCGTTCCGTCCGGCCGAGCAGATCCGCACGACCGGCTGGTGGACGTTCTTCAGCAACCCGGTGCTCACGCTCGACAACTACCAAGACGTGCTGCTGTCGTCGTCGCAGTCGTCGCCGCAGCTCGGTGCCTACTTCGTCAACTCGTTGTCGATCGCCATCCCCGGCACGATCTTCCCGCTCGTGATCGCCTCGATGGCGGCGTACGCGTTCGCGTGGATCAAGTTCCGCGGCAGCAGCGTGCTGTTCATCCTGGTATTCGCGCTGCAGATCGTTCCGCTGCAGATGGCGCTCATCCCGCTGCTGCAGACCTTCGGTGTGATCCTGCGTCCGGGCCAGGAGTGGCTGCACGACGTCATCCCGTCGATCCCCGAGCAGAACTTCCTGCCGATCTGGATCGCGCACACGATCTTCGCGCTGCCGCTGGCTATCTTCCTGCTGCACAACTTCATCTCGGAGATCCCCGGCGAGGTCATCGAGGCGGCACGTGTTGACGGTGCCAGCCACATGCAGGTCTTCCTGCGCATTGTGCTTCCGCTTGCGCTGCCGGCCATCGCGTCGTTCGCGATCTTCCAGTTCTTATGGGTGTGGAACGACCTGTTGGTCGCCCTGATCTTCTCGGGCGGAACGCAGGACGCGGCACCGCTCACACAGAGACTCGCGGAGCTCACCGGAACCCGAGGGCAGGACTGGCAGAGACTCACGGCGGCGGCCTTCGTCTCGCTCATCGTGCCGCTCCTCGTCTTCTTCGGTCTGCAGCGCTACTTCGTGCGCGGCCTGCTGGCCGGTTCGACGAAGGGGTAGTTCGCAGAGGGCGGGCCTGCGTTCCATCCGGAGCGTAGGCTCGACCCCGTGAGTGGAATGCGCGGCCCCGGGGGTCATGGTGGTCGGGTAAGCGGCGGCGACGCCGCTGCGCAGAAGGCGATCAACGCCACGGCGCCGAAGATCCCCGACCTGCTCTCGCGCATCGGCGGCCTGTTCGCGCCGCACAGGGCGGCGATCACCGTGACGATCGTGCTCGTGCTGATCAGCGCGGCACTCAGCGTCGCCCCGCCGTTGCTCACCAAGCAGGCCTTCGACCTCGGGCTCTTCCCGGAGGGCGGCCCTAACCTGCCCGTTCTTCTCGAGCTCGTCGGCATCATGGTGCTGCTCTGGGTGGTCTCCGCCATCCTCGGCGTCTGGCAGACCTGGCTCACCGCGACCGTGGGCAACAAGGTTATGGGTGCGCTACGCGTGCGGCTGTTCCGCCACCTGCAGGCCATGGAGCTCGCGTTCTTCACCCGCACCAAGACCGGTGTCATCCAGTCGCGGCTGCAGAACGACGTCGGCGGCGTGGCCGGCGTGCTCAGCAACACGATCTCGAGCGTCATCGGCAACACCGTGACCGTGATCGCCGCGTTCGTGAGCATGCTGTTGCTCAGCTGGCAGCTGACCATCGTCGCGGTTATCCTGCTGCCCGTTCTCGTTCTCGCCCAGCGTCGGGTCGGGCAGGTGCGCGCACGCATCGCGACGAAGACCCAGGAGTCGCTGAGCGACATGACCGCGATCACGCAGGAGACGTTGAGCGTCTCCGGCATCCTGCTTGCGAAATCGTTCAACCAACAGCAGTCGGAGACCGACCGCTACGCGCGCGAGAACGACAACCAGATCGGCCTGCAGGTTCGCCAGGCGATGAGCGGCCAGTGGTTCTTCGCGATGGTCGGCATCTTCCTCTCGGTCATCCCCGCCGTCGTCTACCTCGCCGCCGCCTGGCTCATCCTGCGCGACGTGCCGGTCACCGCCGGCACGATCGTCGCCTTCACCACGGTGCAGGCCCGGCTCACCTTCCCGCTGCTCGGTCTTATGCGCGTGGCCCTCGACCTGCAGACGTCGCAGGCGCTGTTCGCGCGCATCTTCGAATACCTCGACCTCAAGCCGGCGATCAAGAATGCTCCGGATGCGAAAGAGGTCAATCCGCACGAACTCGGGCTCGTCGAGTTCGACGACGTGGTCTTCCGGTACCCCGACGCGGCGACCGACACCCGCGCGACACTCGACGGGGTCAGTTTCCGCATCGAGCCCGGCCAGTTCGCCGCCTTCGTCGGACCGTCGGGAGCGGGCAAGACCACCGTGTCGTACCTGATCCCGCGCCTGCACGACGCGACGAGCGGCCGCGTGCTGTTCGCCGGCGACGACGTGCGCTCGCTCGACGAGCTCTCGCTCGTGCAGAACATCGGCATCGTGAGCCAGGAGACCTACCTGTTCCACGCGTCGATCGGCGACAACTTGCGCTACGCGAAGCCGGGGGCGACCGACGACGAGCTCGTCGAGGCCGCCAAGGCCGCGAACATCCACGCCACCATCGAGTCGTTCCCCGACGGGTACGACACGCTCGTGGGCGAACGTGGCTACCGGCTGAGCGGCGGCGAGAAGCAGCGCATCGCGATCGCGCGGGTGCTGCTGAAGGATCCCGCGGTGCTCATCCTCGACGAGGCCACGAGCGCGCTCGACTCGATCGGCGAACGCGTCGTGCAGGAGGCCCTCGACACCGCCTCGCGCGGACGCACGACGATCGCGATCGCGCACCGGCTCTCCACCGTCGTCGACGCCGACGTGATCTTCGTCGTGGTCGACGGCCGCATCGCCGAACGCGGCACCCACGAAGAGCTGCTCACCGCGCGCGGCAAGTACTGGGAGCTCTACTTCGACCAGACCGCCTGACGCGCTCGGGGCGGTTTCACAACTCAGGCGGGATGCGCCGGCTGGCGGAGCGGCCCTCGGTTTCGCGTGGCGGGCGCCGCGGCCTCCGGAATCCCGCCTGAGTTGTACAAACTGCCCGGGCGGCTACCCGGCGGGCAGCGCGTCGAGCAGGTCTTGCATGTAGCCGATCTCGCTCGACTGGGCCTTCACGATGCTCGCGGCGAGCGAGCGCACGACGCGCTCGTTGCTGCGCACCAGCACGGCGTCGGCCATCTCGACCCCGCCCTTGTGGTGCGCGATCATCAGCGTCAGGTACTGGCGAACAGCCTCGTCGCCGGATGCGGCCTTGAGCGACGCGAGCTCGTCGGCCGTCGCCATGCCGGGCATCGGCGAACCCGGCTCGTGCGCTATCTCGCCCGTGCCCATCTCGCTCATGCCCTCGTGGCTGACGCCCTCGAGCGACGGGCGCGACATCCAGGTCATCTCGGGTTCGGGCGCGGTCTGCGGCAGGTTCCACACGGTGAGCCAGCCGTTCATCTGCCCGGCCTGCTGCGACTGCGAGTTCGCGATGTCGTAGGCGAGCAGGCGCACGTCGGCGTCGTCGGTCAGGTCGCGGATGATGAACGACATCTCGACGGCCTGGTTGTGGTGCGTCTGCATGTCGCGGGCGAACCCGGCCTCGGCGCTGGTGGTCGAGGGCGCGGTGGCGACGGGTGCCGAGAGACTGCCCGCCGCGAAGGCGGCGACGATGACGAGGACGGATGCGACGACCGCGGCGATGATCAGCCGCGCGCGTCGTCCGCCGCTAGGCGATTTTTCCGGGTCCATCGATGGCGCCGGTGCACGCTGCGCCGGGCTCCGGGGCGTCGGGCGACTGGCGGAACTTCGAGATGAACTCGGCGAGGCGCGGGTCGTCTACTCCGTCGAGCTGCACCTGGTTGGCCCAGGCGGATGCCACGACGGGAGCGGGCAGGTCGGGGTAGGGAGTCAGCAGCATGTAGGTGCTGGGGATCGAGTCGCGCAGCGTGGCGATCTCGTCTTCGCTGAGGGCGTCGGGGTCGTAGGTCACCCAGACGGCGCCGTGCTCGAGCGAGTGCACCGCGTTCTCGTTCTGCTGCGGCTCGGTGTACACGCCGCAGTTCAACCACGCCTGGTTGTGGTTTCCACCCGCGGGCGGGTTCATGTTGTAGTCGGTCTCGTAGTCGACGGCGGTGGCGACGTGCACGGCCGGCACACCCTCGAAGGTCTCGAGGTCGGTGATCGCGATGTCGTCACGGCTGACCTCGGGCACGGCGTTCACCACGACGAAGCTGATGATGAGCGCGATGACGGCGACGGCTCCGACGCTGGCCGCGATGATGCCGACGCGGCGGTTGCGCTTCTCCCTGGCCTGCTGCTTCTTCAGCACCGCTACCTTGGCGGCGCGCTTCGCTTCGCGCTGCTCTTTGACGGACGGATTGCTGGGATTGTTCGAGGCCATAGCTGTGGATACCTGTCGTTCAGAGGCGGCAGTGGAAGGTTGTTGCTTCAATGATTATCCCCTGTAGAAGCTGAGAAAGTCCCCATTGGGAGCGCGCTGGTAGATTGCGGCTATGAAGTACGCAAAGACGGTGCTCGACCTCGTGGGCAACACCCCGCTCGTGCGCCTCAACTCCGTCACAACGGGGATCGCCGCGACCGTGCTGGCCAAGGTGGAATACCTGAACCCCGGCGGATCATCCAAAGACCGTATCGCGACCCGCATCATCGACGCGGCCGAGCGCGACGGACTGTTGAAGCCGGGCGGCACCATCGTCGAACCGACGAGCGGCAACACCGGCATCGGCCTCGCGCTCGTCGCGCAGCAGCGCGGCTACCGCTGTGTCTTCGTGCTGCCCGACAAGGTGGGCGAGGACAAGCGCAACGTGCTCACCGCCTACGGTGCCGAGATCGTGGTGACCCCGACGGCCGTCGCACCCGACAGCCCCGAGTCGTACTACAGCGTGAGCGACCGGCTGGTGCGCGAGATACCCGGGGCGTTCAAGCCGAACCAGTACTCCAACCCGAACGGTCCGCTCAGCCACTACGAGACCACCGGCCCCGAGATCTGGAGCGACACCGAGGGCAAGGTGACGCACTTCGTCGCGGGCGTCGGAACCGGCGGCACCATCAGCGGTGTCGGCAAGTACCTCAAGGAGGTGTCCGGCGGAGCGGTGCAGATCATCGGCGCCGACCCCGAGGGCTCGGTCTACTCGGGCGGCACCGGGCGGCCGTACCTGGTCGAGGGCGTCGGCGAGGACTTCTGGCCGACCGCGTACGACCCCACCGTCGTCGATCGGATCATCGCGTCATCCGACGCCGAATCGTTCGAACTCACCCGCCGCCTCGCGCGCGAAGAGGGCCTACTGGTCGGCGGATCGAGCGGCCTCGCCGTCTCGGCCGCGCTCAAGGCCGCAGCCGACCTGCCCGCCGATGCCGTCGTCGTTGTACTGCTGCCCGACGGCGGTCGCGGCTACCTCGGCAAGATCTTCAACGAGAAGTGGATGCAGTCGTACGGCTTCACCCAGGTCTCCGAAGAAAAGACCGTGGCCGACGTCATCAGCCGCAAGACCGGCAACCTGCCCGACCTGGTGCACCTGCACCCCGTCGACACCGTGCGCGACGCCGTGAAGATCATGGCCGAGTACGACATCTCGCAGCTGCCGGTGCTCACCGCCGAGCCGCCCGTCGTGATGGGCGAGGTCGCGGGCGCCATCAGCGAGCGCGCCCTGCTCGACGACATCTTCAACGGCAAGGCCAGCATGACTGACTCGATCGCGGAATTCGTGGGCGCCCCGCTCGGTTTGATCGGTGTGCACGAGTCGGTGAGTGCCGCCCGTGCCGCGCTCGCCGGAGCCGACGCAGTGCTCGTCGTCAGCGACGGCAAGCCCGTGGGTGTGCTCACCCGCCAAGACCTGTTGACCTTCCTCACCGCCTAACCCCGACTTTCAGAAGGACCCCCGTGTCAGACAAGAATTACGGCTTCTCCACGCGCGCGATCACCGCGGGCCAGCACTTCGACCCGACGACGGGGGCCGTCGTTCCGCCGGTGTACCTGACCTCGACGTTCGTGCAAGACGGCATCGGCGGCTTCCGCGGCGGCTACGAGTACGCGCGCGGCGGCAACCCGACCCGCGATTCGCTGCAGGAGCAGCTCGCCTCGCTCGAGGGCGGCCTCAAGGCGTTCAGCTTCGCCTCCGGTCTCGCCGCCGAGGACGCCCTGCTGCGCGCGGTGCTCGCCCCCGGCGACCACATCGTGATGGGCAACGACGTGTACGGGGGAACCCACCGCCTCGTGAACCGCGTGTTCGTGCCGTGGGGGATCGACCTCGACGTGGTCGAGCTCACCGACCTCGACGCGGTGCGCGCGTCGATCCGCCCCGGGGTCACCAAGGTGCTCTGGGTCGAGACGCCCACCAACCCGCTGATGAAGATCAACGACATCGCCGCGCTCGCCGAGCTCGGCCACGAGTTCGGTGTTCTCGTCGTCGTCGACAACACGTTCGCCTCGCCCTACCTGCAGCAGCCGATCGCGCTCGGCGCCGACGCGGTCGTGCACTCGACCACCAAGTACCTCGGCGGCCACTCCGACGTCGTCGGCGGAGCGCTGGTCGTGAACGACGAAGAGCTCGCCGCGAAGGTGGGATTTTTGCAGTTCGGTGTCGGCGCGGTCTCCGGACCGCTGGATGCCTGGCTCACCATCCGGGGGATCAAGACCCTGGCGGTGCGCCTCGACCGCCATTCCTCGAACGCGCAGTCGATCGCGGAGACCCTCGCGGAGCATCCGGCCATCGAGACCGTCTACTACCCGGGCCTGCCCAGCCACCCCGGCCACGAGCTGGCCTCGCGGCAGATGAAGGCGTTCGGCGGCATGATCTCGCTCGGGCTCGCCGGGGGAGAGGCCGCGGCCCGCACGTTCGCCGAGTCGACCGAGCTGTTCCAGCTGGCCGAATCGCTCGGCGGCGTCGAGTCGCTCATCGGCTACCCGTCGGAGATGACGCACGCCTCGGTGCGCGGAACGGCCCTCGAGGTGCCGGCGAACGTCGTGCGTCTCTCGGTCGGTATCGAGGACGTCGCCGACCTCACCGCCGACCTGCTCACCGCGCTCGACCGGGTGGCGCGCGCGTAACTGGCGGGTTCTCACGGCCCGGTGGCGGCATAGCGCGCGACAGCGTGTTTCTGCCACTGCCAGAGTAAGCACATGACCGAGTACCGTGCCCACTGTGACGCCCGCATCGAGTTCGTCAACGGCGGTTCGCTCACCGCCGAGGGATTCCGCCTCGACCTGCCCGACGGGTTTCCGCCCGACTCTGCCGCCGTCGGACGCCTGCTCGTGCAGCACCTCGGGCTCGCCCTCGTCGGGTCGGTGCAGGTCTCGAACCTCGCGATCGTCGAGGAGCAGCACCGCGGTTCGCGCGGCATCGAGCCCGTGGCATCCGCGATCCCCGGCCGTCTCGTCGACCTCAGCAACACCGGCACCTACCTCGACTCCCCGTTCCACCGGTACGAGGGCGGCAGCGACCTCGCCGGGCTGTCGCTCGAGACGCTCGTCGACCAGCGGGCCGAGGTCTTCCACCTGACGGATGCCACGGCTCGCGGCATCCCCGCGTCGGTGTTCTTCGATCGCGACGTCTCCGGTCGCGCGGTGCTGCTGCACACCGGATGGGACCGTCACTTCGGCACGCCGGCGTACGGGGAAGACGCGCCGTACCTGGCCGAGGACGCCGCCGCCTACCTCGTGGGGGAGGGTGCGACGCTCGTCGGAATCGACTCGCTCAACATCGACGACACCCGATCGGGAGGCGGCCGCCCCGCGCACTCCCTGCTGCTCGGGGCGGGGATCCACGTCGTGGAGCACCTCACCGCGCTCGGCGAGCTGCCTCCGAGCGGAGCACTCTTCACGGCCGTTCCCCCGCGGGTCGCCGATTTCGGAACCTTCCCGGTTCGCGCCTACGCGCGGGTATCGTGATGCTCTCGTTGCGTTAACTTCTTGACGGCAAGGCTTTGTTGTTGCACGCTACATATATGACAACGAGGTACAGGTCCCGAAACCCGGGATCGCAGACGGCGCTGCGCCAATCGAACCAGCAGCGCATCATCACCAGCCTCGTCTCCGGCGGCCCCTCTACCCAGGCCGAGATTTCGCGAAATACCGGACTTTCCAACGCCACCGTCTCCAATATCGTCAAGGCCCTCGCCGAGCGCGGGATCGTCAGCACGGCGCCCACCACGAGCTCCGGGCGACGCGCGCTCTCGGTCAGCCTCTCCGGTGAGAACGGTGCGGTCGCGGTCGGCATCGACTTCGGGCGCCGGCACGTGCGCGTGCTCGTCGCCGGCCTCGACTACCAGGTGATGGCGTCCGAGGCCGTCGAACTGCCGCTCGGGCACAGCGCTTCGGTGGCTCTGGATGCCGCGTCCCTATTGCTCGCCTCGGTACTCGAGTCGAGCGGCGTCAGTCCGTCGCTCGTACTCGGCATCGGCGTCGGAATCCCCGGGCCGATCGACCGTCGCAGCGAGACCGTGATCGAGGGCGCCATCCTCCCCGAGTGGGTCGGCATCACCCACGCACAGATCGAGGCGCGGCTGAACTACCCGGTCTACATCGACAACGACGCGAACCTCGGCGCTCTCGCCGAGGTGACTTGGGGCCCGCACAGCGGAACGGATGACCTCGTCTTCGTGAAGATCGGCTCGGGCATCGGCGCGGGCCTGATCTTCAACGGAGTGCCCTTCGGCGGCAACATCGGCGTGACCGGCGAAATCGGCCACACCCCCGTGCACGACCACGGGTTGCTCTGCCGCTGCGGCAACCGCGGCTGCCTCGAGACCGTCGCCTCGACGACGGTCATGATCGAGCTGCTCAGCCGCACCAGCCCGAGCACCGTCGCGACGAGCGACATCGTTCGCGCGGCGCTGGCCGGCGACCACGCGACGCTGCGCATCATCGAAGACGCGGGCCTTGCGGTCGGCCGCTCGGTCGCGGCGATCGTCAACCTGGTGAACCCCGGCATCGTCGTCATCGGCGGGCCGCTCGCCAGCCTGGGCGAACTCCTGCTCGATCCCATCCGGCGCGGCCTCGCGATCTACGCGGTGCCGATGCTGAGCGAGACGACCGAGCTGGTGATGTCGGCGCTGGGCGAGCAGGCCGAGGCGCTCGGCGCTTCCGCACTGGTGCTGCGACAGGCCGGGCTGCTCTCCCCGCTCTCACTGAAATAAGTCACCGTTCGGTAACCCTTTGCCGTGAAAGCGCCGATTCATGCGTTCACAGGTTGACGACAACGCTTGCAGGGCTTAGTTTCTACAGGGGCGCGATTCACGCGAGCGCCCATGACGAGGAGGTCACGCCGTGGAACTGGGTCTAGATACAGCCCCCACCATCCTGGAGATGCGATCCATCACCAAGGAATTTCCGGGCGTAAAGGCCCTCGACAACGTCTCGCTCACGGTCAAGGCCAGCGAGATCCACGCGATCTGCGGCGAGAACGGTGCCGGCAAGTCGACGCTGATGAAGGTTCTCTCCGGCGTCTACCCCTTCGGCACCTACGACGGCGACATCGTCTACGAAGGCAAGACCGTGCGCTTCAAAGACATCAAGTCGAGCGAGGCCGCCGGCATCGTCATCATCCACCAGGAACTCGCGCTCATCCCCGAGCTCTCGATCACCGAGAACATCTTCCTCGGCAACGAGCCCGGCCGCGGCGGCGTCATCAACTGGGTCGAAGCGCAGAAAGAGGCCACGCAGCTTCTCGCCCGCGTCGGCCTCGACGACGACCCCGACACCCAGGTCAAGAACATCGGCGTCGGCAAGCAGCAGCTCGTCGAGATCGCCAAGGCGCTCAACAAGAACGTGAAGCTGCTCATCCTCGACGAGCCCACCGCGGCCCTGAACGAGAACGACTCGCAGCACCTGCTCGACCTGATCCTCGGCCTGAAGAGCAAGGGCATCTCGTCGATCATGATCTCGCACAAGCTCAACGAGATCGAGCAGATCGCCGACCAGATCACGATCATCCGCGATGGCAAGTCGATCGAGACGCTGAACGTCAAGGCAGACGGCGTCGACGAAGACCGCATCATCCGCGGCATGGTCGGCCGCACCCTCGGCAACAGGTTCCCCGAGCACACCGCCGAGATCGGCGAGGTCTTCTTCGAGGTCCGCGACTGGACGGTGCAGCACCCGCTCACCGCCGAGCGCATGGTCGTCAAGAACTCCAGCTTCACCGTGCGTCGCGGCGAGGTCGTCGGATTCGCAGGTCTTATGGGCGCCGGTCGCACCGAGCTCGCGATGAGCATCTTCGGACGCTCGTACGGCAAGTTCCTCTCCGGCCAGGTCTACAAAGACGGCAAGGAGATCAAGCTGCGCACCGTCTCCGAGGCGATCGACCACGGCATCGCCTACGTGAGCGAAGACCGCAAGGCCCTCGGTCTCAACCTGCTCGACACCATCAAGCGCTCCATCGTCTCGGCGAAGCTGCGCAAGATCTCGAAGGGCGACGTCGTCAACGAGATCCAGGAGGCGCAGATCTCCGAGGAGTACCGCAAGAGCCTGCGCATCAAGACCCCGACCGTCGAAGAGGGCG